>ERZ808048.211-NODE-211-length-12231-cov-2.892792_pt1 | contig 12231 bp, 11 predicted proteins | sample MGYA00380197_ERZ808048 | MGnify/ENA primary metagenome ERZ808048 (study PRJEB31490, sample SAMN06133377) | cow dung metagenome | isolation source: M1 | host: cow | place: China: Chengdu | collected 2015-05 ... | reverse complement strand
GTGCACGTTGACAGAAGCTTTACCGTTGCTGAGGCCGGCGAGGACTACGGCTTTATTATAAAAGGCGGGTGCCCAAGCAGACGCGGTAAGGGCAATAAGGCGCTCAGCATCGGTAAGAGCGGCACTCAACTTCAGCACACGACTTTCGGGTATTAGTTCTGCCATCAAGTAATTGACATTGCAGCGCTGGAGCAGGGCGGTAATGCAAAGGGAGTCGGTAGCCAATGCTCCCGAGGCATCGTCGAAAGCATCTGTAAAGTTATACAGTTCGGCGGCGATGATAGAGCGCAACACCAAAGCATTGCGTTCATCCCCATTGCTCACCAACGTATTGAGTTGAAGCTGGGTCACTTCAAGCAACGAGGTGGGGAGTTTGTCGGCATCCGCTGAAAGAACGAGGCGCAGGGGCGCGATTTGCGCACGGTTTATTTCATCAATCTCAGGATAGAAATATGCACTCTGCTGGCGCTGCACCAATACGGGAGCAATCATGCCCATGGGATTGTGCTCCTGCTTCAAGTTTTGCACCTTCCCAATCAGTTCGTTCAGCAGGGTGTTTGTAGTATCCTCTTCTTCTACCAACTGGCGGTAGTTTTCGAGTGACTTTTCCGTGCGTGTTACCACCTTCTTCGTAGGTCCTTTCGGCGATTTTCCAAATCGAAGGTCCAAGTGACTACGCTCTACAAAGGCGTCATCGTTGTTCGCCCCCTTAATATCCCCAATGCGGCGCTTGCAATCGGCACGGAGAGCATAGCCATAGACGAAGTTGGGGTATTCCTTAATCAAGAAGGTCAAGTCATCTATCGCCTCCTGGTACTTCCCCGTACGCTCATAGAGCAGCGCACGATTGTAGCGCGCCAAGGTGTTAGTGGGTTCTTCCGCAAGCACAAAGTTGAAGTCGTCAATCGCATTGTGGTCGTCACCCACCGTAGCACGGAGCAAACCACGGTTGTAGTGCGCCACAAAATGGTGGGGCACCAAGCGAATCACCTCATTATAATCTCTATGCGCAGCATCAAAGCGGTTCATACTGTGGCGCGCTCCTGCACGTAGCATGTAGTGGTCCGCCTCCGTAGTTTCTAATTCTATCGCCTTTGTAGCACACGAATCTGCCAACGTCCAAGTTTCAGCAGCCATAGCCAACTTCGCACGCATGCTCCACGCCGAGGCATCACGCTGCGTAAGCACCAAGAGGGAATCCACCCACTGTGTTGCACCAAGGGTGTCGGTACGCTCTAAAGAAATTTGAGCCCTGACCAAATACGCACGATAATGGCGAGGGAAGAAGCGCAGGAGTTTTTCAATATCCTCCTCGGCGGCGTCAAGCGCCTTGATTTCGAGGTTACAGAGCGCTCGGTTGTAACGTGAGGTAAAGTCTTTTTCCTCTTCCTCAAGCACCTTACCATAGTCGGCAACGGCACCCTCAAAATTCTTATTGTGTATTCGGCACAACCCTCTCAACTGATACACCTCCGTCAAATAAGGATTGCGCTCGAGACACGCATCACAGTCTTCCTCTGCCCCACGAAAATCCTCCAAACTGAATTTGGCAAACGCACGATAATAATAGGGTTTATCCAAATACGGTTTCGTCTCAATCACCTTATTAAAATAGCGTATCGCTGTCAGGAAGTCGTCGAAATACAACGCATGCCGCCCCATCAACGTCACCTGCTCGGTGTTTACCTGCGCAAGTAATGTCAATGGGAATAAGAAAAGTATGACGAATAATCTTCTAAGCATCGTGTGTATCTAAATGAGATGGTTCCTTAACTGGGTGCAAAGTTAAACAATGCATGGCAGATAACGGGGAATTTAATGTTTTTTAAGTGAGGGAGGTAGTTAGAGTACAGAGAACAGAGTACAGAGAACAACTACCATGCGGAAATAAAAATAGCGTACAACTTCTTGGAAATTGTACGCTATTTTATTATGTAAAAGTCTTAAACTTACTTCGTGCGATAGCGGCAAGCGACTTTGCCCTTCATGATTGCCGCCAATTTGCTCTTGACCATTTGCTTGCGGAGGGGAGCAATGCGGTCGGTGAAGACTTTTCCGTCGAGGTGGTCAAATTCGTGTTGCATTACACGAGCGAGGAAACCTTCGACCCATTCGTCGTGAGGTTGGAGGTTTTCGTCCAACCACTTCACACGGATACGGGCGGGACGCTTTACGGGTTCGTGAATACCGGGAAGAGAAAGGCATCCTTCTTCCATGCTGACCATTTCAGAATCGTCCACTTCAACGATGTGCGGATTGATAAAGGCATGAAGATAACCTTCGTATTCGGGGTGGTCTTCCTTAAGGTCGTCCAAACCGATTACAGCAAGACGGATGGCCTTACCAATTTGAGGAGCTGCAAGACCGACACCTTCAGAACGCTTCATCGTTTCATACATATTCTCAATGAGCTGCTGAAGTTCGGGATATGTTTCGGGGTCGAAATCCTCACATTGCTTGCGCAATACGGGTTGACCGTAGGTGTAGATGGGGAGAATCATAAGAGAAATTTGGAAAGGAGAAAGGAGAAAGGAGAAAGGCAGGAACTATAGTTCCGCATGGTATTTCTCATTTCTGATTTCTCATTTAACAACTTTTGCTTTGCATAAAATCCTGCAGGATAATTGTGGCAGAGATTTCATCTACCAGCGCTTTATCACGGCGGCGCTTCATGCCGAGTCCGCCGTCAATCATGGCTTGGTGGGCAAGCACGGAGGTGAAGCGTTCGTCGTAGAAGTCTATGGGGATATTGGGAAGCGCCTTGCGCAACTCTCCGGCAAAGCAACGCACGCGCTGCTGATTTTCGGAGGGTTGCCCGTTGGGTTGCGTGGGAAGTCCGATAATGAAGCGCTCCACTTCTTCCTTCTTGCAATAATCCGTCAAGAAGCGAAGCAACTCCTTCGTTTCAACCGTACAGAGTCCGTTGGCAATCAACTGTAGCGGGTCGCTTACAGCAATCCCCGTGCGCTTCTTGCCGTAGTCAATAGAAAGCAGTCGAGGCATAACTATTTAAGGTTATAAGGAGTGAGGTTGTAAGGTTATAAGGAGCTATCCAGACTGTGAAGTTGGTTATATCTCAATCCGCTCGGTTCTTAAAACCTAAAAGCGTAGTTACCTTATAACCTTATTTGTGGTTATGAGGTTAAAGGTTATTAGGTTGTGAGACCTACACCGTCCGCATGGTTCTTAAAACCTAAAAGCGAAGCGACCTTATAACCTTATAACCTTACTTAATATACTCTGCCCCGCCCATGTAAGGCTGGAGCGCCTTAGGAATGCGAATACCGTCGGGAGTTTGGTGATCTTCAAGCAAAGCCGCTACGATACGGGGGAGTGCGAGTGCAGAACCGTTGAGCGTGTGGCAAAGCTGAATCTTCTTGTCGGCATTGCGGTAGCGACACTGGAGGCGGTTTGCCTGATAAGCGTCAAAGTTAGAAACCGAACTTACTTCCAACCAGCGCTGCTGTGCTTCAGAATACACTTCGAAGTCAAAGCAAGTTGCTGCCGTGAACGACATATCGCCACCACATAGGTGAAGGATGCGATAAGGCAATTCCAACTTCTGAAGCAAACCTTCAACATGTGCCAACATTTCCTTATGGCTCTCTGCAGAGTGTTCGGGAGTGTCGATGCGCACAATTTCAATCTTTGAAAACTCGTGGAGACGGTTCAAACCGCGCACGTCCTTACCATAAGAACCTGCTTCACGACGGAAACACTGTGTGTAAGCACAATTCTTGATGGGCAATTCCTTTTCGTTGAGAATCACGTCGCGGTAGATATTTGTAACGGGCACTTCTGCCGTAGGAATCAAGTAGAGGTCGTCAGCCACGCAATGATACATCTGACCTTCCTTATCGGGCAACTGACCTGTGCCGTAACCTGAAGCAGCATTCACCACCGTGGGGGGCATCACTTCTGTGTAACCCGACTTGCGCGCTTCATCAAGGAAGAAGTTAATCAACGCACGCTGCAACTGTGCACCCTGACCGATATAAACGGGGAAACCAGCACCTGTAATCTTCACACCAAGGTCGAAGTCAATGAGGTTGTACTTCTTTGCAAGGTCCCAATGAGGGAGCATATCAGGATTTGGAGCAGCTGTTTCGTCAACAGCGGGACCACCCGTCTTTACCACAACATTATCTTCAGCAGAACGACCTTCGGGAACTTCTGCGTAGGGTAAGTTGGGGATGGTATAGAGTTGAAGTTTGAGCTGTTCCGCAGCCTCAGCCATAGACGCTTCAAGCGCCTTTGCCTGTTCCTTAATAGCTGCAACCTGCTGTTTAGCTGCTTCGGCTTCGTCCTTTTTACCTTCCTTCATCAAACCTCCGATGCTCTTTGAAAGCACGTTCACCTGAGCCAAAAGGGCATCAAGTTCTGTCTGCGCATTCTTACGGCGGTTGTTGATTTCAAGCACCTTCTCAATAGCCTCAGCAGCACCTGCAAAATGCTTCTTTTCCAAGCCGCGAATCACGGCTTCCTTGTCGTCCAATATTTGTTTAATGGTAAGCATAATCTAATTTTGTTTTTTAGTTTTTGATATTCTCGGCAAAGTTAGAAAAAATTGGCGGGACGGGCGAAGAAAATTGGAGAATATCTACCCTCAACACCGATGATTTTCCACCCAACTTACTATAGTAAAAACGAACTGGGAGATAATTCAAATTATTCGGTACATAATTCAAATTATCTCCTTATTTGTTTTCAATATATCCAGTTAAGTTTTTACACCAACTTAAAGCGAATACGGAATGACTTTTTCTCCTCATCCCAGTTCGTACCGAGAAGCGTGAACGTTCCAATCTCCGAGGTGTTAGCCACGTGCGCGCCAATGCAAGCACAGACGTCGTAGTCGCCAATACGCACAAGACGGATAGTGTCGGAGGCATCGGAGGGCAACTTTTCAAGACAAACTTCTGAGGGTACATTCTCAAGCGTTACATATTCCACAGTAACTGGTAAAGCAGATTGAATCACTTCATTAACAGCATTTACAATTTCTTGAACCTCTGCTTCTGAAGGGCATGTGGGAAGTTCATAACTCACCTTCGACTTCTTACGCTCGATATGCGCATTGCGCGAGCGCGGACAGCCATAGCGGCGCACCATCGTTTGGTTCAAAATATGTTCAGCGGTGTGCATGGGCGGATATTCCGCCTTGTTGTGATCGTTGAGTTGGGGGGTATCCATAGTAAAATATTATGTAAATTTTGCATATTACTATTTTCTTCAAGTTCTCTTTCTTTGAAGACATTAGCTGGCATACATTGCAATTGCAGCCGCACCTTACTTACCAGCAAGGCATTCTTCCGCCACTCGATGTGCCTCACTACGAGCAGGTTTCCCCGTCTCTGTCATGGGGAGTGAGGAGACACGGAAGATATGCTTGGGCACCTCGTAGCGCCCTACCTTTGCGGCACAAAGTTGGTGAAGTTCAGAGGGGAATGCATCTCCAGTATAGAGCATTGTGAGAGCTTGTCCAAGGCGTTCGTCCTTGACATACGTCAGCATAAAGGGAACAGGGATAACCGTTGCCAACTTATGCTCTATCTCCTCAATCTGCAATTTAATTCCTCCGGAACATATCACATTGTCGCGCCTGCCCAAAATGCGGAAGCGCCCGTCGGGAAGGAGTTCTACGAGGTCATTTGTATGCAAGGGAGCATCGTTTGTTTGTGGGTCGAAAACGATCAAACACCCCTCCGCGTCTTGAGTGAGCCTTACGCCTTCAAGGGGAGAGAAGTGCGTTTCAGGTTGCGCTCCATTGATGCGACGCAAGGCGATGTGTGAGAGGGTTTCGGTCATGCCATAGGTGGCATACACATTGCCAGGCAAATCCTTTGCCATTTGCTCTACACGCTCAGGCAGCGCACCTCCGCCAATGATAATATGCGACACGCGCTTGAGAATGCGCAACGCCCGTTCGTCTTTCAAAATTTCAGCAAGTTGGTGGGGCGTGATTGCCAATAGCGTTTGAGCACCCAACCTGTTGGCGTCAAAATCTTTCAACGGATTGGATGAAGGCGTAATAACCTCCATACGCAGGTTACGTTCCAACGCTCTTACCACCATCATCTTCCCTGCAATATACTCTACAGGAAGGCATACGATAGCCACATCACCAGGTTGTAATCCCAGAACATCATTCGTGCGGCGTGCACTGGCTAACATACGCGACTTTTCAACAAGCATCCGCTTGGGGACACCCGTTGAACCCGAAGTTTGCACTTCTATGTATGCGTCCGAATCTTGGAACGACACAATAAAATCCGCTACTCGCTGGTGCATAAAAGACTATATGAAAATGGAGAAAGGAGAAAGGAGAAAGACCATGCGGGGTTTTAGCGCGCCAGCAACTTTCTCATTTCTCCTTTCTCATTTTATATTTACAAAGTTTTTACTTCAAAGCGTCAAGGTTCTGCTGATTGTAAATCTGCTTACCTTCAGAAGTGTAGATGTACTCAAGACGTGCCGCGTAAGCCTTTTCAATCTTACCGCGCACCATCTTCATCGTACTGTTAATCATCTGATTTTGTTCAGTGAAGGGTTCTGAAAGCACAGCAAATGTGGCGGGCAACCATCGTTCGGGGAACATGGTTTCGAGTTCGCCACCCTTCTTAAACACATTGATTTGCTTTTCGATTTCACCGATAGCCGCCTTACGGCCTTCCTCTGTTTCGAGTGTCAATCCCTGGTGTGCGATGTGACGTAGGAGACGTTCCTTGTTGGGAACTACAAGCGCAGTGGTGTAAGCCGACTGGTTGTTGTAAAGCATGATTTGGTCGATGCAAGAAGAGTGTTCAACGAGCGCTTCTTCAATACCTTCGGGACTATACTTTTCACCGTCGCTACCGATAAGCAAACTCTTGAAGCGACCCTTTACATACAGGAGATTTTCCTTTGACATATAACCGAGGTCGCCGGTATAGAGGTAACCGTCCTTCACCGTTTCAGCCGTAGAAGTGGGGTTCTTCCAATAACCAGCCATGACGTTTTCACCCTTCACTACGATTTCACCCATTTCGCCTACGGGGAGTTCCTTGCCGTCTGCCATAATCTTGATTTCAATGGGCTGAACGAGCTTACCACTTGAACCAAAGCGGTAACGGTCGGGGCCGTTAGATGAAATCACGGGAGTAGCTTCTGAAAGTCCGTAACCCTGGAACATAGGCATACCGATTGCCATGTAGAACTTCTGGAGGTCCTTGTCGAGAAGCGCACCGCCACCAATAAAGAAGCGCATTTCGCCACCGAAGTTTTCACGCACCTTTGAGAAGAGAATCTTGTCGAACAACTTCACCATGGGAGCGAGAATCAAGCGCCATCCCTTGAAGTCGATGTTTGAGTCGCCGTTGTAGATCTGTGCCACCTTGAGCGCAAACTTAAAGAGACTCATTGTAGTCTTACCCTTCGCACGGATACCGTTTTCGATATTCTTCTTAAAGGTCTTTGCCAAAGCGGGCACTGAAAGGATAAAGTGGGGCTTCACTTCCTTAATATTAAGAGGAATATTCTTGAGCGTTTCAAGAGGCGTACGACCAACCTGAACTGTAGCTGCCGTAGCACCGCGTGACATCATGATGTAGAAGCCTACCACGTGAGCGAAGCAGTGGTCGAGGGGAAGGATGATGAGCGTGCGCCATGTTTCGTCGATGTGAACGAGCGTAAGCGCCTGCTCTACGTTAGCTGTATAGTTGCGGTGGGTCAATACTACGCCCTTGGGGTCAGCTGTAGTACCTGAAGTATAAGTGATCGTAGCGTAGTCGTCGTTCTGCAAAGAGTTAGCCACACTGAGGAATTCTTCCATCGTGTGCTCCGTCAAGAACTTTTCACCCATTGCGAACACATCGTCTACAAGGATTTCCTTATCCTGAAGTTCGCCACAGTTGTCGAATACGATAATCTTTTCTACGGCATCCAACTGGTCCTTAATGGCGCGCACCTTCTTCAATTGTGTGCCTGAAACCATCACGAACTTCACGTCCCCGTGCTTCAAACGGAAAAGCAAGTCGCTACTTTCTTCCAACTTAATAGAGAGGGGCACATTGATCGCACCAGCATAGAACATAGCCAATTCACCAATCACCCAAAGGTTGCGACCTTCTGAGAGCAACGCCATGGTGGCACCCTTCTTCACGCCAAGCGCCTGAAGACCGGCACCGAGACGGTACACCTGTTCCTTAACCTGTGCGTAAGTGGTGGGTTCAAACTTCTTACCTGTCTTTTCAAGCAAGAATGTGTTCTGACCATACTGCTTTACCGAAGCCTCAAAGAGGTCAACTAAAGTTTTCTTCATAACTATCGTTTTAGTTTATAAATTCTTATGCAACCCTCCAACTTTCCCGTGCATCAGCAGGAGTACGGAGCGGAGGGATTAAAAAATTCGGGTGCAAAGTTACTAATTATTACACAACTACGCACTTTTTGTGCATACAAAGTTAAAAATTATTAAAGAAAAAGTCCATTCTGCTTTATCAAACAAGCAAAATAGACTATTTTTGCAGAAACTATGGGATGTTTTTCCCACACAATATTACAATATATTGATACAATGAAAGTTTCATTACTGAAGAACATTGCAGATATTTTGAAGTCATCAATGCTCAGCGGCGTATGCGTGGGCATTGCAGGTTTTGGTTACCTCGCTACGCGCGACATTGTCGGAAGCATCCTCTTTGCTTTCGGACTTTTAGCGGTAATCAACTACCGCCTTCGCCTCTACACAGGTTTTGCGGGCTTCATCAAGCGCAACGAAGTGCCCCACCTCATTCTCGTGCTCTTTGGCAACATCCTCGGTTGCTTGCTCGTAGCACTTTTGGCGCGCACCTCTCCCCAGCCCCTCCAGGAAGCCGCACAATCCGTTCTTGAAGGTCGCCTTGCCGTAGGTCCTCTGCGTGGCGGTCTCCTCGCCATCGGTTGCGGATTCATCATGACGACCGCCGTAACCTTTGCGCGCAAGGGCAATGTCCTCCCCACCCTCTTTGGTGTGCCCCTCTTCATCGTCTGCGGTTTTCCCCACTGCGTGGCGGATGCGTTCTATTACCTCACCGTCCCCACCGACTTCCTCTTTGCCCACCTTGGCGAAGTCCTCTGCTTTTACCTTGCCATCGTAATAGGAAACTTCATTGGCTGTAACTTCTATCGCATTGTGACGGGCGCAAGTGCGTAACTTTTGCATACATATTATTAAATACAATGACACGAAGACCTCTAACCACAAGGTCTTCGTGTTTTTGTTTGTTGCATGTTATAGAATTTGTATATTTGCACCAACTATAAATCTAAACTTACAGACTTATGAAACGCACAGACCTTTATTTTCTCCTCGCTATCCTTGCTATATTCCTACCCTTCTGCCTTTCTGACGCACTCTACGAAGGCTACAAATCCTTTAACGCTGAGCACGGCATGGTGATGAGTTTCATCAAGTTTGGTGTGCTCTCTACGCTCGGCGAAATGTTGGGTTGCCGCATCGGGAGCGGTAAGTATTTGCCCAAGGCGTTTGGCATTCTGCCCCGCATGATAGTTTGGGGATTTCTCGGCATGGGCATCAATGCGGCAATGATTATTTTCTCAAAAGGTACGCCCGCGCTGATGGCATATATGGGCATGACGGACGCCGTGGCAAGTTTCAACAGCGCAGCTTTCAGTATGGACAAGCTATGGGTGGCGCTTGCCGTATCCGTAGCGATGAACACGATTTTTGCCCCTGTCTTTATGACCTTCCACAAGATTACGGACGCACACATAGCCCTCCACGGTGGCAGCCTTAAGGCGCTTATCACGCCCATTCCCATGGCAGAGCGCTTTGCTCAAATCGATTGGGGAAAGCAATGGGGTTTTGTGTTTAAGAAGACCATCCCCTTCTTCTGGTATCCCGCCCACACGATTACCTTCCTCCTCCCCTCCGAACAGCGCGTACTCTTTGCGGCGCTCCTCGGTATTGCCCTCGGTGTACTTTTGGCGGTGGCGACGAGGAAGTGAGGAGTGAGGAGTGAGGAGAGAGTAGTTTACCATGCGGCACGTCTACTCACTACTCTCTGTAAAAAACTCTCCCCACACCCCCATTTATTTCACAAAAAGCAGTATCTTTGCCCCACTTTTTAACTCATCACACATTTATAATCTATGAAAGAAGTAATTCTCTCTATAGCCGGAAAGCCTGGCTTGTTCCGCCTCGTTGCTCAGGGCAACAACAATCTCATCGTTGAAACTATCGACGCGCAGAAGAAGCGCACCATTGCAGGTACTCGCGAACGCGTGACTTCACTTAACGATGTGTGCATGTACACCGAAGAAGAAGATAAGCCCCTCATGGAAATCTTCGAAAGCTGCAAGCAGGTTACTGGTGGCAAAGCTACTGAGTTTACTCACAAGGATGCGACTAACGATCAGTTGGTAGAATTTATGGCGGCAGCTGTGCCCACCTTCGACCGCGACCGCGTACACATGAGCGACATCCGCAAGTTGGTGCAGTGGTACAACATCTTGATTACAAACGGTTACACCGACTTTGTTGACGCAGAAGAAACTGCTGAAGCATAATTCCAAACATTCACACACAAGCGGACAGACGGCGAATACCCTTCCCTCTGTCCGTTTTAGTTTTTACCGATAAGGTCGTAAGGTTTTAAGGACGAGTTAGAGTACAACGTACAGAGTACAGAGTACAACTACCATCCGGATTGACCTCAAAACCTTATAACCTTATAACCTCACAACCTCATCTACTCATGTCAGAATGGAAAGAAACCGTCGTGCTCATTGATGCCGACCATTTAGATAGCGTATGCTTTAACCTCATCGTAAACTTCGAGCGCATGCTTGGCCGTCGCGTTCCCCAAGCCGACCTTTGCCACTGGCTTGATTGCATTGCCCTTGACGGAGGCATTCGTGCAGGCGAAAACGAAGTTCAAGTAATTTTTCTCCACAGCAAGAGTAAGGAGAAGATGACCAACATGACTCCCAGCGTCTTTGAGAAGGACCTCAACGGACAAGCCTTTAAGGACCACCTCGCAGAGTTTACCCTCGCCAGTTATCCCGTTGAGGACGTCGTAACCATGGCGGACTTCTACATGCAATCCTTCGACGCCATGCTTGAAGCGAAAGACGTGAAGCGTATTCTGCTCGTTCCCGCACTCGATGAATACGGCGACCGCGTGCGCCAAACAGCCCTCAAAGCCAAAGGCAAAGAGGTCGTATTGTTTACCATGCAACCCACCCAAGAACGCGGTTACATGCAAGAACTCCTTGGTTATTCCCTCATGAGCGCCCTCGGCATCCGTGGCGAAGAGTTGCAGGGATAAGCGTATGAATTACAAATAAATTACACAACAACTATGCTCCGTCAGTACCTGAAAGAATTGTGTCTTTTTATCTTGACACTAATTTTACATTGCCCTCTCATTGCCCAAAACATTAAGGGGAAGGTAGTGAACGAACTTGACGAACCACTACGCTATGCCAACATCATTACCCTAACCTCTGACTCAACTTTTGTTTCAGGCGTAATGAGTGATTCTTGCGGGATTTTCTCACTAAAGAAATCTCCTGAAATCACATATCTAAAAGTTTCGTACATAGGTTATTCCACCCAGATTTTACCACTCTCCCACTCTGATGTCGGCACCATCAAGTTAAACCCCGACACAAGTGTATTAGGCGAAGTGGTCATTAAGAAAATTCTGCCTAAAACAAAACTTGAAGGCGATGCCTTTGTGACTACGGTGGAAAATAGCGTTCTCGCCGATGCAGGTTCTGCAAACGATGTGTTGAAGAAGTTGCCTGGTGTGACGCAAAAGGGAGATGGATTAGAGGTCTTAGGAAAAGGCACTCCTCAAATCTACATCAACGGTCGCTTGGTAAGAGACAATGCAGAATTGGAGGCGCTTACTTCAAAGGACATTAAAAGCGTGGATGTGGTTACCAATCCTGGGGCGCGCTATGATGCTTCCGTCAATGCCGTAATCCGAATTAAGACGGTAAAGCGCCAAGGTGATGGTTTGAGTTTCAACCTGCGTTCAAGTTGGTACCAATGTGAAGACACCGATTTGAGAGAAACGCTCAACATGAACTATCGCCACAACAATCTTGACGTTTTTGCGTCTGTTGATTTCAGTCAAACAGAGGGTTTTCAGGACACAGAAATAGAGCAATACCTCTATTCCGAAAAGCCCTTGTTCTTGCAACAAAAGGCAAACTTCACCAACAACACCCAAAGCCTTTACA
>ERZ808048.209-NODE-209-length-12388-cov-4.229307_pt1 | contig 12388 bp, 11 predicted proteins | sample MGYA00380197_ERZ808048 | MGnify/ENA primary metagenome ERZ808048 (study PRJEB31490, sample SAMN06133377) | cow dung metagenome | isolation source: M1 | host: cow | place: China: Chengdu | collected 2015-05 ... | reverse complement strand
GGTTCTTCTTCAGTTCCTGCACACGTTGAGATGATGGGCTTCCTCGGTATTGGTAACAACCCAATGGTAGGTTGCACTGTAGCTTGCGCTGTAAACGTAGCACTTGCTTTGAACAAGTAAGAGTCAAGCCTCGTTGAAACATATACAATAACAAAAAATCGCCCTCAATGGGCGATTTTTTGTTGCATTGAAGCATGATGATCTATCACTTTTTTATTTCGTTTTGCGATGGTGTAGGTTGCTCTACCCAAATCAGTTTGGCAATATCGTAACCACGACGTGCGGCTTCTGCGAGAAGAATACGTCTGGTTGCAACATCCAATTGGGGTTCACGCGATAATATCCACAGATATTTCCCATTGCTTCCTCCTACCAATGCGTATTGATAATCTTCATCCACCATCAAGATACGATAGTCGTTGTAGAAAGGTCCAAAGAAGGAAACACGTAGTAGCCCTGGCACTTTGGTCGTTTTAGCGACGCCTCTCGCATCTTTCATTTTGCCATCTTTGATACTGGTATTCAGTACATTAATCTTGCCATCAGAGCGCATCATGTAATGCGCTTTCACATAGTCCATCCCTCGTTCGAAAGGATGATCCAATCTGGCAATTTCGTACCAACTGCCAAGATAGCGATTTAGATCTACTACTCGCACTGTGGCATTGTTGACCGTTGATGCGGAATCACAGGCACTCAAAATAGTGGTTAAGAACGTAATAAAATAATACTTTTTCATAGTTGTTTTATGGATTAAGGTGGTTTAACATCTCCCACTTAGGGGATAATAAATAAGGTTTTGGAAGTTCTTCTAATAGAATGGTACAAATATCGTGCAAAAGTACAAAAGCAACTTACGTGTATGCATTTTACACGAATAAATATGCACAATATTATACAATGTTGTATATTTTAGAAAATCGAAACACTTTTTATTATATTTATTTGTCAAATAAAAAAAATATGTTACCTTTGTGGCGATTTTAATAACACTTTTCCAATACGAAAGTATCATATAGGTCCAATATACCAACCGAAATATTGGGTATATATACAAAAAATATTCAATTTGCATTAAATAATTTTAGTATTCATCAAATAAAATTTAGTCTGTATGAAGAAATTTTTATCTCTTTTAATGACCGTGATGATGGTATCATCTTTCAGTTTCACTTATGCAACTGACAAATTTATGAGTTCAACCACCGCATCTAAACAAGCGCTGTTGAAACAACTCTCGTCTGCTGACCTTTTGAGCAACAAGCTCAAGAGCCATGCACCTATGGCAGTTCAAACCAGTAAGGCATCTCGCGTTGCTGCTCAAGCACAAGCTGCTACTATCGTTAATCCAGCTAACGTAGAATTGATCGACCTCACTTCATCTGGTGTATTCCAATTTTATGGAGAAGATTCTAAATATATCGCCTCTGTGGCAATGCTCTCTAATCAATTGGTAGGCACTTACGGAACCGATGATATGTATATCGATGACTATGGTTATACCTACACTTACGTCGGAATCATCGGAGCCAACGATACTACTTGGGTAGATGCAGTAACAGTAAATGCTACTGTAGCACAAATAGATGGTGGCTATGCATTGAACGCAACCATGATAGGTAACGATTCTAAGGAATACCAAATTCAAATGACTTATGTAAAACCTGTAGCCAAAGATACGATTGAAGTTACCATGACCAACTTGGAAATCAGTTCTTTCTCACTTATGGGATTGTACTTGAGCACCATCACTGCATCAAACAGTGACTATGCATTGGAGTTGGACGTTTTGGACTACAGCCCTATAGCAACGGGTACATACGGAACCGAAAGTTTCTACGCGGGCGGATTGGTTAAGCTATCTGACAACACCACCATCGAAATGATGGAAATCAGCGCTAACATCAACGTATCGGGTGCTACTCCACAAATGGAGGCATGGTATTTTGGAGATGACTTGAACATGTATCACTTGCTACTAAGCTTCGTCTTGCCAACAGCCACCGACACTGTACAAGTCAACTTCACCAATCCAGGTGCTATCATGTATTATGCAGAGTCGGGTGATTACCAATTTGTCAATATGAACACCGAATACATCGTATCATTGGACATCTACACCAAGACATTGCCTGGTCAATATGACAAGTCTGATATTGAGCCACAATATTCAGGATTGTACAAGATTGTCAACAACGATACCATACCTATGACTTTCTATGCAGCCGACATCACCATCGCAGCAGTGGATGACACCACTTATCAAGTAAATGCAGGTTTGTTGGCATCGGACAATGTATTCTACCAATTGTCAAGCAAAGGTATCTACAAGAGCTATTCTACAGGTGGTGGTGAAGGCGGTTTGGATTATGATGCTACGAGTGGCGAGGTAAACCGCACCTACACAGCCAATGACAATGTTGAGTTTATAGATGGTACTGCCCAATATGGTCAGATTGCTCTCCTGATTGATGCTGCTGACAATTCTGATGGCTTGTGCATATATTTCTTCTCCAAGACATTTGACCAAACGACAGGCGCTCCTGCTGGCACTTACGCTATCACCTCTACTGGTGCAGAAGGTACTGTATTGGCAAGTATTGGTTTGGACGAGGACTACTACCTAACTCCATCCTACTATGCTATAATGGATGAGGAAGGATACGTTTCTACTCCATACTTCTTGGTTAGTGGAACCGTCGTTGTTGAGAAGAAAAACAACGCACTCAAACTGACTGTAGATGCTTTGAACTCAAACGGTGTAGCAGTTAAGGTATCATACGAAGGCCCTAAGAGCACCGACATCGAGGAGGTAAAAACAAACAAGAGCGATGCTTATAAGTTTATTGAGAATGGCAACCTCGTCATCAAAGTAAACGGACAAGAATACAATGCGTTGGGTACTGTTATAAAATAACAACGCTCTATCATTGAACAAAGGGATGCGCTACAAAGTGCATCCCTTGTTTTTTTGTGCCATAGAAAGGGTACACGGGATGGGTTTTTGATACAATATTTTGTTATTTCGACAATTTGTATTACCTTTGCACATAAGGTTAAGTAAACATATGAATATAGAATATATCGTTTCATCGCAAAGGGCGTTCTTTGCTTCTGGCAAGACGTTTGATATTGCATTTCGCAAAAAGGCATTACAATCTCTGCGCGCTGGTATTCTTCGCCACGAGCAAGAGTTGTTGGATGCTATCCAAGCCGATTTGGGCAAATCCAGCACGGAGGCATATATGTGCGAAGTAGGTTTGACTCTATCAGCCATCCGTTACACACTCAAGCACCTCAGCCGATGGGCACGTACGCGTCGTATGCCCACTCCTCTCACCAATTTCCATTCACGTTCAATGATTGTGCAAGAGCCTTATGGAGTGGTCTTGGTGATGAGTCCATGGAACTATCCCGTCCTTCTCTCTTTGGAGCCACTGATAGGAGCTATTGCAGCGGGTAACACAGTCGTTCTCAAGCCTTCCGCATACTCACCTAACACCTCCAATATCATAGCGAAGATCATAGAAGAAGTATTTGATTCGTCCTATGTTAGTGTTGTCAAAGGTGGGCGTGAAGCCAACCAATCCCTTTTGGAAGAGAAGTTTGACTATATTTTCTTCACTGGCGGTGTGAGCGTAGGTAAGTTGGTAATGCAAAAAGCCTCTGCCCATTTGACACCCGTCACATTGGAATTAGGTGGCAAATCGCCTTGCATCGTTGAACGCAGCGCAGACTTGCAAATAGCAGCCAGACGAATCGTCTTTGGTAAGTTCCTCAATTGCGGACAGACATGCATAGCACCCGATTATATATTAGTCGAAGAGTCTATACATGACGAGTTTGTGAAACATCTAATGAATGAGTTGCCTTTGATGTATGGGGAGAACATATTGGACAATCCAAACTATGGCAAGATTATCAATCGTAAACACTTTGATAGACTATTGGGATTGATTGCCCCACAGAAAGTGGTCTATGGCGGCAAAAGCGATGCCAATAGCCTTCGAATAGAACCTACCATCCTCGATCATGTTACAAGCGATGATGCCGTGATGCAAGAAGAGATTTTTGGTCCTTTGCTTCCTATTTTATCGGTACGTGACATGGACGAAGCATATCAGTTTGTTCAATCACGTCCACGTCCTTTGGCCTTGTATCTATTCACTAACAATGCTGGTATAGAGAAGCGTTTTGTACAACAAGTACCTTTCGGAGGAGGCTGCATCAATGATACCATCATTCATATTGCAACCAAAAACCTACCCTTCGGCGGAATAGGAAATTCGGGTATGGGTAGGTATCATGGCAAATACACCTTCGACACTTTCTCGCACGAAAAAGCTGTCGTCAAAAAGTACACATGGTTAGATTTGCATATGCGTTACCAACCTTACACTAGATGGAAAGAAAAATTGATTAGATTCTTTTTGAAATAATGATACGAGCAATATTAGTAGGTTTGATTACTCCAGACCAACCAGAAGAACGAACAAAAGAGTATTTGGACGAGTTAGCATTCTTGTCCGACACCAATCAAATAGAAGCGGTCAAACGTTTTGTACAACGTTTGGACCATGCACATTCCAATACCTATGTGGGAGAAGGTAAACTCCAAGAGATAAGCGATTGGATACATCAAGATATCGAACAACACGGTGATGAAGGCGTTCATACGGTGATCTTTGATGACGAGCTAAGTCCTCGTCAGTTACGCAACATTGAGAAAGTTCTGAACAGCAAGAACAAGAATATTCGCGTTATGGACAGAACGATCTTGATTTTGGAGATATTCCTCTCACGCGCACAAACCAGTTACGCCAAAACGCAAGTGGAGATGGCTCATTTGCAATACATGCTCCCTCGTTTGACTCGCATGTGGAGTCACTTGGACCGTCAACGAGGCGGCGGAACGACCAGTCGTGGTATGGGTGAGACGCAGATAGAAGCAGATAAACGTATCATTGGACAACGTATAGCCTTGCTGCGAGAAGAACTGAAACGCATCGATAAACAGATGGCTACCCAACGCCAAAATAGAGGTAAGATGATTCGAGTAGCATTGGTGGGTTACACCAATGTGGGCAAATCAACCATTATGAATTTGTTGAGCAAGAGTGAAGTGTTTGCTGAAAACAAGTTGTTTGCTACATTAGACACCACCGTTCGTAAGGTCACGATTGATAATTTACCCTTCTTATTGAGCGACACCGTAGGTTTTATACGCAAGCTCCCTCACCATCTGATTGAATCCTTCAAATCTACCCTGGATGAAGTGCGAGAAGCCGACCTATTGGTTCATGTCGTGGATATCAGTCATCCCAACTTTGAAGAACAATATGCTGTAGTGGAACAAACCATCAGCGAACTTCTAACGAGAGAAGCTATACAGCAAGAGAAACAACCTTGGTCCAAAAAGAATCAAAGTGACCAAAAAACCGCTCGTAACGAAGTAGTTGATATACCACGTATCGTTATCTTCAACAAGATTGACTCCTTTCAATACACCCCAAAAGAAGAAGACGATTTGACGCCTATCAAACGTGAGAATATATCGTTGGAAGAATTGGAAAAAACATGGATGGCTAAATTAGAGGATGATTGCATCTTCATCTCTGCGGCCAAGAAAGTGAACATTGACCAATTGAAAGAGTTGTTATACTCACGCGTGAAAGCCCTTCATATCCAACGATACCCATACAACGATTTTCTCTTTTAAGCATGAAGCGCCCTACTCGTGTTCTTTGGATTTTAGGAGGTATTGTATGCACTCTTTTAGGCTCTATTGGTGTCGTAGTGCCAGGACTACCCACTACCCCACTCGTGCTATTAGCATCATGGTGTTTTCTACATAGTTCACCTCGATTGCAACGCTGGTTGATGCAATCGTTCTTGGGCAAATATGTACGTGACTACCGAGAAAAAGGAGGATTAACCATGGGTAAACGCATCATGATTATTCTGCTCATGAGCGGCATGGTATGCCTAAGCATTTTCTGTTTTATAGATACCAGATGGATAGAATGGATGGTAGGAGTAGCTGGCGTAATCGGAGTAATCGTTGTGGGATTCGTCGTTCCTAAGGCAAAACAAGAATAATCAATGCTTCGGATTCTTGAGCACATTAAAGTACCTTGAATACATAAAAAACTTGCGAGCAAAGAAATTCCAACCGAACACGACAAACGTCATAATGAGTTTGGACAAAAGGTAATGAACGCCCATTTTCTCTGTCAATGTCCATATTCCTAACTCCAAGAAAAGCAATCCTATCCCCCCAATGATAAACACCATTGCTATCTCCCCCGCACGCGACTTAGGCTCACCACGGAAAACCAAGAACTTGGATATAGCATAGTTGGTCAAAGTACCTGTTACAAAACCTATAACTGCAGCTATAAGATAAGGTATGCCTATCACATAGGACGTTAGAAAATAACTACCATAATCAACAGCAAACGCTCCTACAGCAACAAAGCAATAACGAAACAACTGAAGAAGAACGTTATTGGTCTCCTGCTTGAACAAAAAATCGATCCACTTATTCATACGACATCCCTTTCTACTTCAACAATTAGTCATTTATATGCAATTCTTTCTTAGCAGCAGCTTTGTCAAAAGTCAAAAGATAGGTATTGGTATCCTCATAATGTGCCACTATCTTGGGGAAAAGATGTGGATACTGTTGCACTGCCGGGAATAGGTAATGATAGGTTGAACTATATCCCAGGGCATCCAAGATAACAAAATCAACATTCTTCTTAGCCAAATCGGTAATAAGAGCCTTTGCATCCTTGGTAAACAAATAATTCACTCCAGGTCGTTGACTATACAAGTACAACATTTGTGGTTTGCGAGAACAAACGATGGTATTCTCTGGCGTGTATTTCTTGATTGATTCTCCCAATTGGAAGAACTGCTGATAATTGCGAGGGTATTTTTGTTGCGCTTGCAGATGCTCCTGTTGCAATCCTGGTTTTGATAAAAACAACAAGAAGAGCAGAAGATACGCAGGGAAGTTTTTTTCTTTCCATTTGCGCTGAATAATCCACGTCAGTATGCCCCACAAACCAATCAACAAAAATGCAGTCAAGAAAGGTAAGATAGACGTGATATAACGGTTTCCACTTGGCGTGCTAAAAATCGAAATAACGCCCAACGTGGCAGCGATATACCCAATAGCGAACCAACGTTGCTTATCCAATTTCCACGCACCATAAAACATCAATAGGAAAACAACCGCTCCCAAAAGGTAAATAGCTACTGAATAGGTAGGTTGGTCAGGATTGAGATTAGCAAATGGTAAAACAGTACTTGGGAAAGCATTGAAAATAAGCATGCGCAATGTATCGAAGAAGCGAGTAACAACTTCACCCAATGACAACATTCCTTCTTCTGGTCTCCATGGGTTGACTTGCATGATGGTGTCTAAGTATCTATTACCATTGAGTCCAAGCATTTTGTTACGTATCATCCAAGGCAAACATCCGAGTACAAATCCACCTAATGTCGTTATCAAAGCTATCCAGCGTTTGCGTAGCAAGAAAAGGAATAATACTCCCACTACAAGTGCAACACCTTGTGTGCGTATATGGTAGGTAAACAATAAAGCAACCAACATAACATAGAACCAAGGCGACCGTAACTCACTGGTTTGATGATGCTCATCTTGGCACAGTTTAACCAAAGCAAAGAAGACCAGCATACTAGTAAACAAGAAACTAGCCTCTGACATCATCATCGTAGAGAAATGCAGTAAGCGGGGACAAAAGAGCCCTGCAAAGGCTGCTGTAAAACTAATGCTCATTGGCAATGACAAAGCCAATAGAGCGAAATATAATAACAATATACTTCCTAACACAAAAACTTCATTCAACCACTTTTGCGCCACCACACTGTCTGTAATCATACGCAACGGTGACATCAAAATAGGATACCCCGGAGGAAAATTGGACGTTGCAGGACTGCCTGGCGAAGATAAATCACAATACCCTTCCCCTTGCGCAAGAGAGGTAGCATAAATATAGTAACTAAAATTGTCACCATTCATGTCCGGTTTGTCATTGAACGTGTACAATACCAAACAGAACCATGCTACGACAATTAAAAGAGGAAAAACGATATACTTAAGCGAATTACTTTGTTTCATGATACTCCTTTTCTGTGTTTACATTCCAGATATTTTCTTTGGACACAACACCATTTTTGATATTGCGCACAGACTCAATAGCAGTCATCATAGAATGGTCCATATTGTTGTATCGATGTTGACCATTTCTACCCAAACAATACATATTTGGAATCGTATCAAGGAAAGTCTTGACTTCATCCAACTGATAATAGGTACCGTGATAGGAAGGATAAGCTTTTTTGATCTTGACATGGCAAGCATCAAGTACATCTTCCTTGCGAATGATGTCTATCTTGACCAATTCGTCAATAGCCATTTGAATGAAATCCTCCTTGGACATATTCCAGAACGTATCACCCTCCGTACAGAAATATTCGAGACCTATCCACATCGTGTTCTCATAATCCTTGACGAGGTATGGGGACCAGTTATTAAACACTTGCAATCTACCGATACGCACATCGCGTTCTTGAATATAAATCCAAGTATCTGGTACACGATTTTTATAGGTTTGGATAGTTGTTTGATTTTTAATCTGCATCTCCTTCACGCATAAACCTACCGTAATGAAGTCACGGTATGGAAGATTGGTTGCAATCTCTCTAATTTGCTCAGGAACATCAACACCTTTGATAGCGGGAACAAGGTCCTTGATAGGCATGGTGCTAAAGAAATAATCACAGTCGAATACCACTTCTTCTCCTGTAGTAGTCTTGGCAACGACTTGGACTACTTTTTTATCCTGTACATTCACCCCTATTACTTCATGTTGCATAAGGACTTCTCCACCCATTTGCTTCACATCCGAAGCAACCGTTTCCCATAACTGTCCTGGACCATATTTAGGATAAATGAACTGTTCAATAAGAGAGGTTTCAACGTGTTGACTATCTTTTTTAGTTCCAAAAGCCTTTTGGAACATATCTTTCAATACCATTAATATGCTCAAGCCTTTCACACGCTGACTTCCCCAATCGGCTCCTAATTTGGAAGGATGAACACCCCATACTTTCTCGGTATATCCTTCGAAGAACATCTCATAGAGAGGCCTTCCAAATCGGTTGATATAAAAGTTCTCAAGAGACGTCTCAGGCAATTTGTGGACACAAGACCATAAATAGCCAAAACCAGCTTTCATCGTGTTGCAAAAGCCCATATTGAGGAAGGTTTCCTTCTTCATGGATATAGGATAGTCAAAGAACTTTCTAAGGAAAAATATTCGACTAACGCGGTTTCTGGTTAGCATGGTTCGGTCCGTCTTATCGGGATCGGCCATTGGCATGATATTCTGCCACCAATTCATCACCTCATCCGACTTGGAGAAGAAACGGTGTCCTCCGATATCCATACGATTACCATTGTAGTTCACTGTCTGCGAAATACCGCCAATGGCATCTGTCGCCTCCAATACTATAGGATGTATATCTGTATTTTTGAGCAACTCATATGCCGCTGTCAATCCCGCAGGACCTGCACCTGCAATGACTGCTATTTTTTTCTCTGGACTTTTCATAATATTACGTATAAAAGAATACGATTGCAAAGTTAATAAATAAAATGCAATCTAACAAATAAAAATAATAGGGCTACGCGTGATTAGGTTTATTCGTTGGTCATCTACCGAATAGTTATTGGTTTCTACTATTTCATTTGGGCCATTCATACCATACTTATCATAAGCATCCCATATATATCCTATACCTATCCTATAAACACAAAAAAGGTCTAACACGATTGTTAGACCTTTTTGTGATATGTTGTAACTACTCCGTAGCGTAAAAAAACAATATTATTCACTCTTATAAAACGTATGTTTCTGTTTGTCAATTTTTTCCTTTAGTTCCATACGTTCATTATCTAATTTAGCAACCTTATATTCAATTGGTATGACCGTTGCATTATGTTCAAGTGTATGAAACTCTATCAACTCATTATCATTTTTCCTCCATTTAAACCAGCCATTACCATAAGGAATTAGATCTTCTTCAAATACATCTTCGGATGTATTCCATTCCCTTCCCCAGCAGCAATTGCTATCAGCAGGCTCTGTTGTATAAACCTTGTGCCACCCTGTATCAATAGAGTGTTTCCATATTCCTAACATATTTACATCTATGTTATCATCTTCAAAAATGGCTGCACCATGAGTCTCCTGCTGCTTATCCACTTCTTCTATAGACAAATCTATTTTGCCATCAGTAGATATTTTTCTCGCACACTTAAAATAGCAATATATCGATATTATCACTATAAGAACAAGTGTTATTATTAGAACTACTCTTTTCCCATTCATTTGATTACAATACTACTATTTGTGCTTGTTGATTATTCATTCCCGTCATAGTGCGTCCTAATGGTGCTCCTATATAAGTTGGGTCACAGACTATAAATTTACGATTTTTATAAGTTAGATAATCTCCCTGCACATCTTGGTTAAACGCAACAGCTGTAGCTAAATGTCCTGGATAGTACAACAAAACAACATCCAACCCTACTATATCACGTACTAATCTTGAGAATAATATGGACCTATCCTCACAATCTGCATATGGATAGTACAAGGTCTCTGCTGCAAAAAACGCTCTATCACCACCCCATACTTTGTCATCATATTCATACACAAAGGCCGTTTGTACAAAATTCAAAATTTTATTTACAGCATCACGTTCATTAAGGCCTGCTATTTGTTTCTTCAAGGCAGGATAAAGGGTGTTTTTGATAGACTTATCCAAAGGAGTATTGGCATATACCACCCATTTCGTTGTTACATCATTTCCAATGTAAGCAGAAGGATAGTGATTAAAAAAGTCTATCGTGTTTTTATTTACAGCGACATGAACAGTCACACCATATTTAGATGTTAGTTTACGAGGATTGGTAAGTTCTGTATCTAAATTTTGTTCTTTACTTAATTGCAGAGAGATTGCTTTTTCCTTATCAAACGAAGCCTTACATATATAGAGTTGTTTACTCGTACAATTGAGAGGATAGAATTTGGTTCCACTTATCTCATAATAAGGTATAGAGAAAATGTTATACTGACTTGCAACGAGCACATATAGTTTGCTATTATCCGTCGCCAAGCGTATTTTATATCCTGATTGTGACAACAAGAATGCCTGCATAAAAACGGCTTCATTGGTCTTACCATATCTTTTCTCGCTAATTGCCTGCAACATCTCCACATATCCCCAATCACAAAGTGATAGATTTTTTCGCATTGCCAAAACATTATTGAGTGTCACATCATAGGCCTCTGAAGAGAGTTGTGTCCATGCCTTGGCAAGTTGTTCCTCTGATAAACCCTCCAATTTAAAGGCATCGTTGGTGGGGAAACCCACAGAGACAAATGTACCATAGAAAGAAATAGCATATGGCTTATGCGGAAGTTCCTTCTTTGGTTCTACTGGCGCAATTGGCTCAGGTGCAGGTTGTGGTTTGGGCACTTGTATTACCTCCTCTTTTACCACGATGGGTTTAGGTTCCCCCTTGGGTGAAGGTTGTGGTGAAGGAGTTGGTTTAGGCTCTACTTTCGGTGCGGTTTGCGGCGTAGGCGCTGGTGTAGGTGCGACATCGGGCTCGGGTGCAGGCGTTGGAGCAGGTGCTGGTTCTTCATATACTACTGGAGGTACAGGTTTCTCTTCTATAGGTTTTACCGCAGGGTGGGCATTGAAACGTTCCCAACTATTTTTCATAAATTCAGCATAGCGCTCGTTTTGCTTTTTGCGGAAGGCATCAAACTCTGCTTGCTTATCTTGCTTAAACTGATTAAAACGAGCGTTTTGCTGCGCTTTGAAATCCTCAAATGATTGGGCAGAAAGAGTTGTTGTCCAAGCAACTATACTTACTATAGTGAATATACGTTTCATAATTATCATCATTTATTTAAATATTGTATTACATTCATAAATGCCCCCCGTAGTTACAACTTCTTCTTGTGAACCACAAGCCTGCCACATTCCAATGAACAAGCATAGTGCACATATTAAATAAACAGATTTTCTCATATATTATTGTAAATAAAATATTACTGCATCCCCATATACATACCCATTTTTTGTACGTGCATAAGCACGAACATACCACTTAGAAGCTGTCCATACATTTAAGGTCGTTGTTGTGGAAAATTTTCCCAATCCAGTTCCAGACACCGATATTTTAAAGGTGATTTTATAATGAAAGATATTATCATAATCGGTGCAGGTCCTGCGGGACTTACTGCGGCACTTTATGCTAAGAGAGCGGATAAAAGTGTGC
>ERZ808048.208-NODE-208-length-12398-cov-8.014853_pt1 | contig 12398 bp, 12 predicted proteins | sample MGYA00380197_ERZ808048 | MGnify/ENA primary metagenome ERZ808048 (study PRJEB31490, sample SAMN06133377) | cow dung metagenome | isolation source: M1 | host: cow | place: China: Chengdu | collected 2015-05 ... | reverse complement strand
CAAACGCTTTATGGAGGATGAGGAGAACCTAAGCAAGTCTTCACAAAAGATTGTTAAGTCTAAGCGTGAGGCAGAAGCTCGTATGGCTGAAGAATTGGCTAAAAAAGCGGCTATCGCCGAAGGAAAGGAGGTACAAGCATGATTACGCAAATGAAGAAATATACCTTCCTAGTTTTCCATCGTGAGTACGAAGCATTCCTTGAGCAATTGCGCGAGGTAGGTGTGGTACATATCACTGAGAAAGCTGCAGGAATGGCGGATGATGCACACTTGCAAGAACTCCTTGCTAAGGCAGAAAATACACGCAAGATCATTGCACAAGGTGCTCCTGATCAATTGCTTACAGAGAAAGCTAACCTCGAGCAACGTATTGCTTCAACCAAGAAAGAGGCTGATCGTATGGCTATCTGGGGTGACTTCTCAGCAGAACGTCTTGAGCTACTCAAAGCAGCTGGTTATACCCTTCGCTACTTCTCATGTGCCAAGAAACTCTTCCAAGATGAGTGGGGTATCATCGTCGCTGAAGATGGTGCGACTGTATATTTCGTACATGTTAGCAAAACCTCTGAACCTTCAGAACTCCTGAACACTGTACTTGAGCTTTGCCAAGAGCAACAACTCAACTCCAAGTCAGCAGCAGAGCTTCTCAAGGATGTCGAGGGACTCAATGGCTTGCTCGTTGCACAAAACGCACGTATCGAACTTTGGGCAAAAGAGAATATTCCTGCTTTGGAGGCTGAACTCAAAGACTTGCAACAACAGATTGATTGGAAGCGAGTTACACTCAATACCGAAACCGAGTGTGATGGCGCATTGAAACTCCTTGAAGGCTTCTGCCCAATCGACCAAGTACCTGCACTCCAAGAGATGCTCGCTAAGCAAGATGTATACTACCAAGAGGAAGATCCTACTGCAGAGGACAATACTCCTATCAAGTTGCGCAACAACCGTTTTACCCAACTCTTTGAGTCATTGACAGGTATGTATGGTTGGCCTAACTATGGCGAGTTTGATCCAACTCCAATCTTGGCTCCATTCTTCTTGCTCTTCTTTGCAATGTGTATGGGCGACTGCGGTTATGGTATCTTGCTTATGATTATCGGTGTGCTCATTGCTAAGAAGAAACTCAATATCGAGATGTTTGACGGCCTTGGCCCTATCATTACCGTATTGGGTGTAGGTACTACGGTAGTCGGATTCTTCCTTGGAACCTTCATGGGTATTGACCTCTACCAAGCAGAATGGGTTCCTCAAGCACTGAAATCAGTAATGATCAAAGGTGAAGTGATGGGCTACGATATCCAAATGGTATTGGCACTCTGTATAGGTGTGTTCCATATTTGTTTGGCGATGGTGGTGAAAGCAATCTGCTACACCAAGCAATTTGGCTTCAAGGAGAATATCGCTACTTGGGGTTGGACATTGCTCATTGTAGGTGGATTGTTGGTGGCTATCCTCGGTATGACCATATTACCAGCAGCACTCTTTAAGGGTGCAATTATTGCTGTGGGTACAGTATCTGCTTTGGCTATATATATCTTCAATACGCCAGGTCGTAACCCATTGATTAACATCGGTGCTGGTTTGTGGGAAACCTATAACATGGCAACTGGTATCTTGGGTGACGTGCTCTCATATATCCGTCTGTATGCCCTTGGTTTGGCAGGTGGTATGTTGGGTGCAGCGTTCAACAACCTTGGCTTGATGGTGATGGGCGGAAGTACCGAAGGTGCAACCTGGCAATGGTTGCCATTCGTGCTGATCCTCGTGTTGGGCCACGTGTTGAACTTGGCGATGTCTGCGCTGGGTGCGTTTGTTCACCCATTGCGTCTGAGCTTCGTGGAGTACTTCAAGAACGCGGGTTACGAAGGTAAAGGTACTTTGTATAGACCATTTAAGAAATAATAAAATTAGGAGTCCCGATTCCTGAATCCAGATTTAGACTCTCGACTCCTGAATCTCGAATCAAAAATTAATAACAAAAATAAAAACAAAACAATTATGAATGAACTTTTAGGTTATCTCGGCTGGGGCTTGATGTTAGGTCTCGCTGGTGTAGGTTCTGCTTACGGTACCACAATCGCAGGTAACGCTGCTGAAGGTGCGTTGAAGAAGAACAAAGAAAAAGGTAGTAGCTACATGATCTTGTCTGCTCTTCCTGCTACTCAAGGTTTGTACGGTTTCGTAGCTTTCTTGATGTGGATGGGCAAAGATTTTGCAGCTGATGGTTTCAAACTCTTTGCAGTAGGTATCGCAGTAGGTTTGGTTTGCTTGCTTTCTGCTATCCGTCAAGGTCAAGTTTGTGCTAACGGTATCGCAGGTATCGCTGCTGGTCACGATGTACAAACCAACACCATGATCTACGCTGCTCTCCCTGAGTTCTACGCTATTTTGGCACTCGTTGGTGCGTTGATGGTGTAATTTATAGCACAAGGCAAAAAATGAGGGTGTGTCAATCGCTTGGCACACCTTCTTTTTTTTATATAGATTTGTATATGTCAAAAAAAAGTGTTATCTTTGTGCGCTGATTTAATAATATTGATATGAACGCATTTGTATTCCCTGGTCAAGGTGCCCAATTCTCGGGCATGGGTAAAGACCTCTATGACGCTTATCCTGAAGCACGTACTATGATGTTGCGTGCCAACGAAATTCTTGGTTTTTCGCTGACAGATATTATGTTTGAAGGTTCCGACGAAGAGTTGCGTCAAACGCGCGTTACGCAACCCGCTATATTCCTTCATTCCATAGTGGCTGGTCGATTAATGACTACGCTACGCCCTGATATGGTGGCAGGTCACAGTTTGGGCGAATTCTCAGCGCTAGTAGCTGCCGAGGCATTGCATTGGGAGGATGCTTTGCGATTGGTTAGTCAGCGAGCTTTAGCTATGCAAGAGGCATGCGAGATGCAACCATCTACAATGGCTGCCGTATTGGCATTGGCTGATGAGAAAGTAGTGGAAGTGTGCGAGCAGATTGATGATGTTGTAGTGGCTGCTAATTTCAACTGTCCAGGGCAGGTGGTGATTTCAGGTACGCTTAATGGCATTGACTTAGCATGCAAGGCCCTAAAAGAGGCAGGTGCCAAACGTGCGCTCAAACTGCCTGTAGGCGGAGCATTCCACTCGCCATTGATGCAACCTGCTGCTCAAAAGCTACAAGACGCCATTATGGCAACCACATTCCGTACACCTATATGTCCTGTCTATCAAAATGTGAGTGCAAAAGCAGAAACGGATAAAGACACCATTCAACGCCAAGTATTGGAGCAACTCACTTCGCCTGTACGTTGGACGCAAAGTGTACAGCAGATGATTGCAGATGGTGCAACAGCGTTTTATGAGTTTGGTCCTGGCGACGTGCTCAAAGGATTAATTCGCAAAATTAACACGGAGGTAGAAGTAGGGTAGTCATACATAATGAAACTCAGCTTATCATGAAAGTCTTACTCATCAATGGTAGTCCTCATGCCAATGGCAATACAAGTATCGCCTTGGCGGAAGTGGCAAAGACCCTAGAGGCAGAGGGAATCGAAACTGTCACAGTGGGCATCGGTGTGCAACCCGTGCGCGGATGTGTAGCATGCGGTGCATGTCGCAAGAATAATACCCGTTGTGCCTTCTCCGATACATTATATGACCAACTGCATGCCATCCTTGAAGCAGGTATTGATGGCGTGGTAGTGGGTTCGCCTGTCTATTATGCTGGTCCTAACGGTTCGCTGTGTGCGTTGCTAGATCGATTGTTCTATTCTTGCTCTGCATTGATGGCCTACAAACCTGCTGCGGCTGTGGCCGTATGCCGTAGGGGTGGGGCGAGTGCTACCTTCGATCGACTTAACAAATACTTTACCATCAACAATATGCCCGTCGTTCCATCGCAGTATTGGAATAGCGTACATGGTGCAGCACCAGGCGAAGCATTGCAAGACTTGGAGGGACTACAAACCATGCGCACCTTAGCTCATAATATGGCGTGGATGATGCGTAATCTCGCCAAAGAACCAGCACCAAAATGCGATGAGAAGAAACTTAAAACCAGTTTTATACGATGACCGAACAAGATATACAACATAGAGTAGATAAAGCCGTAGCGCTATTCAAACAAGGATTCAATTGTAGCCAATCCGTTTTTGCGGCATGTGCAGACATATATGGGATTGAGGATCAGGCATTGGCATTGCGATTATCGGCCTCTTTTGGTGGAGGTATTGGGCGTATGCGCCAAACTTGTGGAGCAGCTTGCGGGATGTTTATGCTTGCAGGATTAGAAAACGGTAGTGTCATCGAAGGTGATTCGGAAGGTAAAAAGCAAAACTATGCCCTGGTGCAAGATCTCGCCAATAAGTTCAAAGCCGAGAATGGTAGTTTGATTTGCTCGGAATTGCTTGGTATAGCCCCAAAACCACAAGATCCGCAACCAGAAGCACGCACAGATGCATATTACCAAAAGCGCCCATGTGTAGAGATGGTGGCTACCGCTGTACGTATTTTCCTAAGCACTATTGATCATAAATAACCAACAATATGAAGAAATTTACACTCTTTGTCCTTTCCATCTTCTTGATTGGACAATCATTTGCTTTCAATTGCCCTGTAACACCAGCAGAGAAACTACCTGACTACTACGCCTCTATCGATGGCACGAGTGGTAAACAACTACTGGATGCTATTCAACAGGTGGCTAAAATCGGCTATCGAACTGAAGATTTCCGTTACGACAGCATATGGCTTGCATACAAATACACCGACTTGCGTCCTGATGGCTATATTTGGGAGATTTATAGCGATTGCGTTTTCGAATATGAAAAGGACCGCACTTCCACAACCTCGCAAACAGGCGAGTGTAAGGGCTATAACCGAGAGCACGCTATGTGCCAATCGTGGTTTGGAACAACATCGTTGGCGGGCAAAGAGATGAGTAGTAGCAAGAAAAACTCGCCAGGTTCAGATATTTTTCATATCTATCCTGCTAGTTATGGCATGAATAGTCGTCGTGGCAATCGTCCTTATGGCGAGGTGCAGACTGCAGCAAATACCTCGGGCAATGGTACCCTGTATGGTACGCCTATTACCTCAAAGTCAGTGACAAACAGCGTGGCTGGAGTGTATGTGGAAGGACATATAACCCAAAGTACCAATGTACTTGAACCTGCTGACGAATACAAAGGCGATATCGCACGTAGTTATTTTGGAACCATGGTTAAGTGGGCTGGTGAATGGACGTTTAACAAGAACGAACTAGGAAATATTATCTTCGATGCCACCATTGATGCGGATACGCATTATGGTCCAGAAAACAACTATGGTTTTACCGACTATGGACTGGCTCTGATGCTCAGTTGGCATCGCCAAGACCCTGTGTCGCAAAAAGAGGTGGATCGCAACAATGGTATCCAAAAGACTCAAGGTAACCGCAATCCTTTCATCGACTATCCTTATCTCGCTGAGTTTATTTGGGGCGAAATGTCAGGACAAGTACTGGATTTTGACCAACTCCTATGTTCTGCAGATGAGCGATTTGAGTTGGGCGTGAGCAATGGATATCTTGGTGAAGTGCAAGATGTACAAATGGACACCATCTTCTGGATGGTTGGCAATACTCAATACGCTTGCACATACCATCGCCATGGTAGCAAAGTGAAAAACTTGCCAGAAGCTCCTTCTTCATGCAGCGCAATTAGTACCACTTTTATGGGGTGGACCAATGCTCCGATAGCAGATGTCAGTGCTGATGCTCCTATTATTTTATATACTAAAGTTGCTGATTTTCCTGCGATCGATGCCAATACAAAATACCACGCAGTCTTCGCACAAGAATTAACAAGCGAAATACAGGAAGAAATTATACAACTCAATGTAGATCAGAACAATCCTGACTGGACATTGAACAATGTAACCACAAGTAGCACAGCTGCTGTAGGCAACTTCTGGATTCTTTGCAAAGACGCTTCCATTACATCACCTGCAATTGATCTGCAAACACTTAGCTCTATAACAATGACACTACGTTCGTATTACAATCACAATACCGTAGTGATAGCTGTTGATGGTAATACGATCGGAGAACTCGTGGCGACTTCTACCGATATGGCCAACTACACCTGGAATGTCACAGAGCCATTATCAGGCACCAAATCACTGCAATTCACTTCAAAGACAAATACAACTACGCGTGGTGTCAATGTGAAAGATATATCCATCCGTTTGGGTGGCACACAGGCTACTTACACCAACTATCTCACCCATTGCGCTTCGGGACCTGCTACTGTCTTAACTACCACTACGAATGCCAATCATGCGGTACGCAAGATTATCCGCAACGGTCAATTGCTGATCATACACAATGGGCAAATATATAACACCCTTGGCAACAACATTGAACTACGTTGAACAATATTGAACAAATTCTGTACAACACAATGAAATACTTCCTTGCAATCATTGGCGGTGGTCCAGCAGGCTATACTGCCGCTGAAATAGCTTCTAAAGCAGGTAAAGACGTCGTTATCTTTGAGCAAACTGCGTTAGGCGGTACTTGTCTCAATGTGGGATGTATCCCAACCAAGACGCTGCTCTATAGCGCAAAACAATACTACAACGCCACGCATGCCGACAAGTATGGCGTCAAGGCAGAGGGTGTAAGTTTTGATTATACCAAGATCGTGCAACGCAAAACCAAAGTGGTGCGCAAACTCGTAGCTGGTATCAAGCAAAAACTCAACAACGAGCATTGCACCGTCATTATGGGCGCAGCTTCTATCGTGTCACGCACCGATGACCATGTGGTAATCGCTTGTGGCGAGGAGCAATACGAAGCAGAGAACCTACTCATTTGTACGGGATCTACAAATTTCGTACCTCCTATACCTGGTATCAAAGATAATCCTGCCGTATGGGATTCTACTGATGCTTTGGACAGCAAGCAGCTTCCATCATCTATGATTATCGTAGGCGGTGGAGTGATTGGTATGGAGTTTGCTACCTTGTACCATGAGCTCGGCGTACCTGTCACCGTCATCGAAGCCATGCCTACTATCCTGCCTAACCTCGATCAAGATATTGTCAACATACTCCTTGAGAAATACCGCAAGGCAGGCATTCAAATCTTGACGGATACCAAAGTAACTGAAGTACAAGGCAATAAGGTGCTCACTACTAACGGCGAATATGAAGCCGAGCATATCCTCGTATCCGTTGGTCGCCGTGCCAACATGCAGGGGTTAGAAGCACTAACAGATATAGAAATCTACCGTGGAGGTATTGTCGTGGACGAGTTCATGCGTACCAATCTCAAGAATGTCTATGCCGCAGGTGATGTTACGGGCAAGATTATGCTCGCGCATGTGGCAAGCCGTCAAGCAGAAGTGGCGGTAGGTCGTATGCTCAAGCAGTTGCCTCTCCAACGCATTGCCTACAACGCTATTCCTAGCGTAGTTTATACCAATCCCGAGATTGCATGCGTTGGATTGACTGAGAAGGATCTTAATGAGATACACGAGGGTGACTTCGCACCATCCATGTCCACCGACGAGCCATTTGTACCATACGAAGTGCACCAACTTCCGATGACTTATTCAGGACGTTTTGTGGCTGAAAACGAAGGTGAGATGGGACTCTGCAAAGTGATTGTAGATAAACGCAGCAAGACTGTTATGGGCGTACATATGATTGGCAACCCATGCTCCGAGTTCGTGGCTGCTGCTAGCTTTGCCGTACGCATGGGCTATACCGTAGGCGAGTTCAAACAAGTTGTCTTTCCACACCCTACAGTAGCCGAAGTAATGCGCGAAGTGATCATGGAGGCATAATTTGTAATAATAATGATGACTATTGAATGCGAATTTATCTCTGAGCGACAAGAGAAAGTATTAACATATCTCTCTGACCATCAGATACCTTACACCTGCTATAACCATCCCGAGGGCAAGACCATCGAGGAGGCTAAACGTTGGTGGAAGGATGATGGTAGCGTGCATTGCAAGAACATCTTCATGCGCAACCACAAAGGTACACAGCATTACCTTATCTGTTTCGACTGCGAGCACGACCTTGCTATTCACGACTTGGAGCAACGACTCAAAGCATCGCTCCTTGCAGCGGGCAAGAACTCCCCAGGAAAACTTTCTTTTGCATCGCCAGAACGTATGCTCAAGTACCTTGGTCTTGAACCTGGTAGTGTCAGTCCATTTGGATTGATCAACGACGAGGCGCACCATGTCATCTTGTTCCTTGATAAGAACCTTCTCCAAGCCGATTCACTGAGCTTCCATCCGAATGATTGTCGTGGCACAGTGGTCATCAAGCGCAAGGATTTTGAGCAGTATCTCCAATGCGTGGGCAATGAAGTAGAATGGATAGAACTATATTAGTGATTGTTTAAAGATACGGGAATGAAAAAGAATAAAGAATGGGTTAGAATACTCAAGTTCGTACTTTTTTCCGCCAGCGCAGGTGTCATCCAATTCGGTTCGTTTGCGCTACTCAATGAATTTACCACATGGCGCTATTGGCCATGCTATTTAATATCTTTGATATTAAGCATCTTGTGGAACTTCACTTTCAATCGTCGTTTCACCTTCAAATCCAAAGCCAATATCACCCGCGCCATGCTTCTAGTATTGGCTTTCTATGCTGCTTTCACACCTGCTACTACCATATTGGGCGATTGGTTGGCGGAAGATATGCTGTGGAACGAATACCTAGTAACAATCATCAACATGCTGCTCAACCTGACATTAGAATATCTATACCAGCGTTTTGTAGTATATCGTAATCGAATAGATAACAGAGATAAATAATTGAATATGAAACGAATAACCTCATTGGTGCTATTGCTAATCATAGCCACCTCTACCTTCGCTTGGGGCCCTAAAGGGCACCGCATCGTCGCTCAAGTAGCCTACGACAACTTGAGTAATAAAGTTCGCAAACATGTAGATGCCGTATTAGGTACACAAGGTATGATTTACCTCTCTACATGGCCAGACGAAATCAAGAGTGATACCATCTATCCTACTAGCTTCACATGCCACTATCAAGATTTACCAGGTGGTATGACCGATGCGCAGGTAGCAGCTACCTTGACCGATTATCCCGAGGAGGGTGGGGAACTATTCATGGCATTGGATAGTCTGGAGGCAGTGCTTACGCGTCAACCCGATTGCCATGATGCGCTGGTGTTTTATGTCCATATGATGGCTGACCGATTTTGTCCAATGCATCTTGCGCATCTAGATGACAAAGGTGGCAATGCTGTCAAGATGAAATGGTTTGGTCAAAATACCAATCTCCATTCCGTGTGGGATAGCAAAATCATCGAAAACAAAGGATTTTCATACACCGAATATGCCAAGTATCTCTATAATGTGTATGGCAAGCAACGCAAAGAGATTCTCAGCATGACCGATGAGCAAACATTGCTTCATTGCTACCACGTCACTGATGCCATATACCAATACCATCCTACTTGGTCTGGCAACGCATATCACTATGCATATTATTGGGCAGAAACAGCTGAATATCAAATGTATATGGCAGGTATAAAACTTGCACAATCACTTAACACGATTCTCAAATAACAACTTATCAGTTGTCAACTGTCAATTGTAATCTATAAACTGATATGTTTTGGGCTTTACTCATCACCTTCTTGATTACACAACGCAAGAAAATCAAATCGGAGCGTATCAAAGCGAAAATCTCAGAATGGATTCGCTATATCAAGCACCACTTTATAATAAAAAATAGCAACTCTCATTGAGTTGCTATTTTTTATTATTTTCTGTTTATCACTTTACCAAAGCAAAGTCAATAACCTCTTGAATGTCTTGCACATAGTGGAACTTCAATCCCTTGAGGTATTTCTCTGGAATCTCATCCACATCCTTGCGGTTCTTCTCGCAGAGTACAATATCAGTGATACCAGCGCGCTTAGCTGCTAGCAGTTTCTCCTTTACGCCGCCAATAGGCAATACTTTTCCGCGCAATGTCATCTCGCCGGTCATGGCGATACGAGGACGCACTTTCTTGCCCGTAAACGCACTCACCAGCGCTGTAGTCATCGTAATACCCGCACTTGGACCATCCTTTGGAATAGCACCCTCTGGCACGTGGATATGTACCGAAGTAGTGTCGAGTTTTTTGCGTGCGATACCAAACTGCTCGGCATGCGCTTTGATATAACCCAGTGCGATAGTTGCAGACTCCTTCATCACATCACCCAAGTTACCCGTGAGCGTGAGGGTAGGGACTTTAGCTGGCGACAAGGATGTCTCGATAAATAATATCTCACCACCTACCGATGTCCATGCCAATCCAGTGACTACACCTATATATTTATTGGTTTCCCACTCGTCGCGTGAGTAGCGTTTCTTGCCAAGGTATTCTACAATATCTTCTTCTGTAACACTCACATTATAAGGTTCTTCCAATGCTATTTTAGTCACCACTTTGCGGCAGATAGCAGCAATCTTGCGCTCCAATCCACGCACACCTGATTCGCGGGTGTAGCCGTCGATGATGGTAGAGATGATGCTCTTCTTGAGCTTCAATTGCGAGGCTTTCAAACCGTGGTTTTCCAACTCTTTAGGCAGCAAATGGCGTTTAGCAATCTCCTCTTTCTCTTCTTGCAGATAACCCGTCATCTCGATGAGCTCCATACGGTCAAGCAGTGGACGAGGGATGGTGTCGAGCGAGTTAGCTGTTGCGATAAACAGCACCTTGCTCAGGTCGTAATCCACATCTAGATAGTTGTCGTGGAAAGTACTATTCTGCTCAGGATCAAGCACTTCCAATAGTGCACTAGTAGGATCACCCTTATAATCGGCGCCAATCTTATCTATCTCATCCAGTACAAAGACTGGGTTGCAGGTCTTTGCCTTGCGAATATTCTCGATAATACGACCAGGCATTGCACCTATATAGGTACGGCGGTGACCACGCAGCTCTGCCTCGTCATGCAAACCACCCAAACTGATACGTGCATACTTCCTGCCCAAAGCTTCAGCAATTGAGCGACCCAAACTGGTCTTACCCACACCTGGAGGGCCATAGAGGCAGAGGATAGGAGCTTTCATCTTGTCTGGATTATTTCTTAAAGCTTTGATTTTCAGCACACTCAGATACTCAATGATACGCTCCTTAATTTTCTCCATGCCGTAATGATCTTTGTCCAAAATCTCTTGTGCGTGGCGAATATCGTAGTTATCCTCAGAGTATTCATTCCAAGGCAAATCGAGTAGGGTATCGAGGTAGTTTTGTTGGGTAGCATACTCTGGCGAATGGGAGTTCATGCGACGCAACTTCTTGAGTTCTTTCTCGAAGGTAGCTTGCATCTTCTCGCCCCAGTTCTTTTGCTTCGATTGCTCAAGCATCGCATTCACTTGTTGTTCGTCGGAGTCGCCCAATTCCTTCTGAATAGTCTCCATCTGACGGTGCAACAGGTATTCGCGCTGCTCACGATCCAAATCCTCTTTGGTTTTGTTCTGAATATCCTTGCGCATCTCTAGCATCTTTACCTCATTGTTGAGTATTTCCAAGAGAGAGAGTGCACGGTCTTTGATGGAATCAATCTCCAGAAGTTGCTGTTTTTCAGCGATGCGAACGCCAAAGTTACCGCAGATATAGTTGACCAGAGTAGGGGGATTATCAATGCTACGCAGGGTCATACCTGCTTCTGCAGGCAAGTTCTCCATGCTCTTGATAATTTTCTCGGCTACGTTCTTCAGGCTGCTCACCAATGCCACAAACTCCTTATCGTTGCGCTTAGGGAAGTGCTCCGTCAGAATCTGCACACGGGCTTTCATATAAGGGCGAACGCCCACAATCTCTTGAATATGAATACGTTCCACACCCTCAAGAATCACCATCAGATTGCCGTCAGGCATGTCAAGGGTACGCATCACGCGTCCTGCGGTGCCGACAGGGAATATATCTTCTTCGGAAGGTTCTTGCACATCTTGTGCCTTTTGGCAGCATACAGCCAATAGTTGGTCATTCTTGAAGGCAGTAGCTACCAGTTTCTTAGATTTTGGTCTTCCTACAGTCACTGGCAATAATACGCCAGGGAACAGCACCATATTGCGGAGCGGCAGTACGCCTAGGATGTCGCCATCTTTCAGTTTAGGTTCGATGGCATCATCAGTCTCTTCAACCAAAGGTATATATTCCACATCTGGCTGATTCTGCACGTCTAATAAATCATCAAGGTAGGTCATAATCACTAAGTGAATTTAAAATGTTTCAATGTTATAAAAGTTCAATAGCTAATTCTTTTCAATTTAAATATAGGGTATATCTGTATTGCGATATTTTACATAATAATTCACAATTCTGATATACTTCAGATGTAGGTTGCCGTTTCTAAAGCAATATAAAGTTTGTTTAAACTATGGTTGG
>ERZ808048.207-NODE-207-length-12413-cov-9.055204_pt1 | contig 12413 bp, 10 predicted proteins | sample MGYA00380197_ERZ808048 | MGnify/ENA primary metagenome ERZ808048 (study PRJEB31490, sample SAMN06133377) | cow dung metagenome | isolation source: M1 | host: cow | place: China: Chengdu | collected 2015-05 ... | reverse complement strand
AGCAACATCGCCCCTGCAATGACGAGGTAGGATGCCCACATTGGTAGCCACTGTTCGAGCCATGCAGCCAAGGCAATAGCCAAGAAAATCAGTCCAACAACCACGATTGCCGTGATAGCAAATAGCGTAATAATCAGCCCTAACAAGTGGCTTGTTTGCTCAATGCTGCGCACTTGCAGCAGTTGGTATTGCGTTTTCAGATATGCCTGAGTATCAGATAGTAACTGATTGTAGAGAGTTGGATTCATAGTCGTTAGGTTAGAGGTTAGAGGTTAAAGGTTAGAGGCTGGGAGTTATTTCTTTGCAGCATCTTCTACTGCGGCTTCGAGATCGGCTTTGCATTGGCAGTTGCACAGGCCGTTCTTGATGCGTTTCATCACTTTGTCCACGAGATGAGAGATCTCATCCATGTTCATGTTTTTGTACTTCTCGCGAGCGATAGCTGCGATCTCTGCGCGCAGTTCCCTGCCGCTCTTTGGAGCCAGCATCAAGGCGGCTGCAGCTCCGACTACTGCTCCGCCTAAGAGAGCGAGTAGCATTTTTGTTCCAGTTGTCATAGTTTAGGTTTGGTTTAATGGTTAATTGTTTTGGTTAGTGAAGGGTTAAAATTAAGGTTTAGGTTTAATGGCTATTATGTTATTAGGGCAGAGCCCTTCGTATGCCCTGCCCTAACCATATCAAATTCCGTGCCAAAGTGATAAAAACAACTCTCCCCGCAAATAAATTGATTTGCAGGGAGAGGAAGATGGAAAAATATAAAAAATAGCAGGAAAGTACGGGGAAAGTATTGGATGGTAAGTGAGTGGTAACGAAATGGTATCGGAGTGGTAACGAGAAAGAAAGCAGAAAGATGCAGGCAGAAGGTAGGAGAAAGACAAGAGGAAGATAGGAGGGAGATGGGATGTTCTTAGGTTAACAACTCGATTATCCTACGTATATCTTACGTATATGTTACGTATATCCTACGTATATGGTACGTAATTGACAGCGGATTACTAAAGGATTAACAAAGGTTAACCATAGCAATTAGACTATTTGAGGGAGTTATGCCATATTTTTTCGACAAATTATTTCAAACATTTGCAAATATGCAAAAATTGTTGTACCTTTGCGGGTTAATTGGTGGATTGTGCACCACCACATCGAAAAACAGATTATGGCTATCAAAGAAAAAATACAAGACCTGCTCGCTCAAGTGGCTGGTTTGCAGGCAACTAACGCAGAGCAATTAGAGGCACTGCGTATCAAATACCTCAGTAAGAAAGGTTTGGTTACCGAACTCTTCAACGAGTTTCGCGAAGTACCTAAAGAGGAGAAACGTGAGATTGGTCAAGCACTCAACGCATTGCGTCAGGCTTACGAGGCACGTATCAATGAGTTGCGCGAAGCGGTAGAGGCCAATGGCGCTAAAGCAGCAGCCGAGGAACTTGACCTCACCCGTACTTCTGACCCTATTGCATTGGGTACACGTCACCCACTTTCGCTTGTGCGTGAGCAGATCATCGACATCTTCGCTCGCGTGGGCTTTACCGTAGCGGAAGGCCCTGAGGTAGAGGACGATAACCACGTTTACTCGTTGCTTAACTTCGCACCAGAGCACCCTGCTCGCGACATGCAAGACACGTTCTTCATTGAGAAGGAGATTGGCGTGCAAAAGCCATCTGACATTCTGCTTCGCTCCCACACCTCCAGCGTACAGACACGCACCATGCTCAGCCAAGAGCCTCCAATCCGTGTGTTGTGCCCAGGTCGTGTGTACCGCAACGAGGCAATCTCGGCACGTGCACACTGCTTCTTCCATCAGGTAGAGGGATTGTATATTGACAAGAACGTCAGCTTTGCTGACTTGCGCGAGGTGTTGCTCTACTTCGCCAAAGAGATGTTTGGCCCAGAGACACAGATTCGTCTCCGCCCAAGTTACTTCCCATTTACCGAGCCTTCAGCTGAGATGGATATCTCTTGTGACCTCTGCGGTGGCAAGGGCTGTTCGTTCTGCAAAGGCACAGGCTGGGTAGAGATTCTCGGATGCGGTATGGTGGATCCTAACGTATTGGAGTCTTGCGGCATTGATTCTAAGGTATATACAGGCTACGCCTTCGGTTTGGGTGTAGAGCGTATCACCAACCTCAAATACCGCGTGAAGGACCTTCGCCTCTTCTCTGAGAACGATGTACGTTTCTTACAACAATTCGAGGGTTGCTAATTCAAGATATCATACAAGCTATTCATCCTCTGCAAGTTATCGGCGATATTGATAACTTGCAGAGCATAGATATTCGCCACTTGCTGACGGATAGTCGTCAACTCGGCGCGGAGCCAGAGGCAACACTCTTCTTTGCACTCAAGACCGATAAGAACGACGGCGCCAAGTACATCCCGCAGCTGATTGAGCGCGGGGTGAAGGTGTTTGTGGTATCAGAGTCGGAAATCGGGAATCGGATAGCGGATAGCGGGACACCGAGCATATTCCTCATCGTCGATTCCCCTCTCGCTGCTTTGCAACGATTAGCTGCCTACAAGCGCTCGCTCTATCATGGACCAGTAATCGGTATCACGGGCTCTAACGGCAAGACGGTGGTCAAGGAGTGGCTCTATCAGTTGCTCAAAGACGACTACCGCATTACCCGTTCGCCTAAGTCCTACAACTCGCAGATTGGCGTGCCATTGTCGGTATGGCAACTCAGCGAAGAGACCGAACTGGCTATCTTTGAGGCAGGTATATCTGAGATGGGCGAGATGGCTCGTCTGCAACCTATCATCCAACCCACGATAGGTGTTATCACCTATATCGGCACCGAGCACGGCGAGAACTTCCCTTCGCTCGAAGCAAAACGAGCCGAGAAAATGTTGCTATTTGCAGACTGCCCTACCCTCATCGAAGATCCTACACATCAAAATATACGCACGTGCGCGGCCGTTATGCGCGCGTTAGGCTACGACGAAGAAACCATCACCCAGCGTATTCTGCACCAAACTCACGAGACTATTCTTGAAGTCAATCTCTCCGCTTTGGTGGACAATGTACGCTATTTCCGTTCACTCATGCCAACCACCACCCGCCTCACTTGCATGGTCAAGGCATTTGCTTATGGAGCTGGTAGTGTGGAGGTTAGCAAAGCATTACAGCAATCCAACCTCGTTGATTACCTTGCAGTAGCCGTGGCAGATGAAGGCGTAGAACTTCGTAAAGTGGGTATTACCTTGCCTATTATCATCATGGACCCAGAGGTGGCTGCACTTGACCTCATCATTGAGAACAACCTCCAACCTAACATATACTCATTCCAAGTACTTGACGACATCATCCATGCCGCCGAAGCAAAAGGTTTAGAGTCGCTACCCGTACATATCAAGATTGATTCGGGCATGCATCGTTTGGGTTTTTACCAAGAGGATATGCCTAAGTTGATTGCCCGATTGCAGGGACAGAAGGCAGTACGCGTAGCAAGTGTTTTCTCCCATCTCGCGGGTAGTGACGAAGCGCAATTTGATGCTTTCACTCACGAACAAGCCAACTACTTCAACACCTGTGCTACCCAATTGCAATCGGCACTCAAGTATCCGATAATCAAGCACATATGCAACACAGCAGGCATTGAGCGTTTCCCTGAATATCATTTCGACATGTGCCGTCTGGGTATTGGTCTATATGGATTATCATTTGCCCATGCAACATTGCGCAATGTTTGTACGTTGAAGACAACAATCCTCAGCATCAAGACCGTTCCTGCCAACGCTACTATTGGCTACGGGCGCCATACTACCCTCTCCGAACCACGACAAATAGCCGTCATCCCTATCGGATATGCCGACGGTTTCGACCGCCGCTTCTCCAACTACGGAGGCGAGGTACTGGTGCGCGGTAAGCGTTGTCCTGTGGTAGGCAACGTATGCATGGACCAAGCCATGATAGATGTCACAGGCACCGATGCACAACCAGGAGATTATGCCATTGTGTTTGGAGACCAACTGCCGCTACAGGAGTTGGCAGATAAACTACATACCATTCCATACGAAGTACTAACATCCATCTCGCGCCGTGTCCAACGCCTCTATTTCTACGAATAACCTCACGATTGGTTACGACCAGAAGGTTGTTCAGCGTGATTTATCTTTCTCGCTCTTCCAAGGCGAGATGGTTTGTATGTTAGGCCCTAACGGCTGTGGCAAGTCCACACTCTTACGTACACTAGCTGGACTTCAACCCGCAATTGGCGGCACCTTTGAAATTCAAAACACTAAGTCCAATATTCAAAATTCCACTGCCCTGGTGCTGACCGAACGCCTTAGTTTGGAGAACACGACCATCCACGATGTTGTGGCCATGGGACGCTATCCATACACCTCTTTTCTCGGCGGATTATCGGCTGAGGATGAGCAAGTAGTATCGCAAGCGCTGGCGAATGTAGGACTGGAAGGAACGGAAGATTCGTTCTTCAATGCCCATTCCGATGGCGAGAAGCAACGCGCATTGATTGCCAAAGCGATTGCCCAGGAGACACCTATTATATTATTAGATGAGCCAACTGCACACCTCGATTTACCCAATCGCATTAAGATACTGCAATTGCTCCGTCGCTTGGCACACGAACAGGGAAAAACCATCCTCATCTCTACGCACGAACTGGATTTGGCGATCCAACTCTCCGATCGTATTTTGCTGATGTCCAAGCATGGTATTCAATTGGATACAGCCAATCATCTCCGTGAGAAAAATGCATTCACAGAGGCATTCGGAATGGATATCTTCCATCCGCTAAACAGCAATCAATAATAGAAACCGATACCCAAAGAGATGAATTCCACCTTGGTGAGGTGGCTTTTCATCATGCCCTGTATAAAGATATTCCAAGGCAAATGGTAGCGCAGAACTAATTCGGTGTACAGCCACCCATCAGGATACCCTGCACTTCCTGCTTTCAGCAAATCATAGGCATAGAAGATTGGCTTATCAAGGCGTCCTGTAGGCGTTTGTATGGCATCTTGGTAAGGTTCTAATTCTTTTACAGGATCATACAAATAGGCTCCGATATGTAGACCTGCTGTAAAATTCCCAGCGATGAACTCAGGTTGCACACTCACACCCACACGCCAACAATCGCCAGGTTGTGCCGCAGCAAGATTGGTCTTTTGGAATTTTGTCTCTCGCTTCACATACGCTCCATCATAGAACACGTCCACACCACCACCTAAACGGAAAATAGGGTGCGCGTGCCAATATGCCGCAGCGTGCATAGAGGAAACAAAAAATGTCTGCTGATCGCAATAATAGACCTGTCGCCCAGTAGCTGTGGCTGCAAGCGCGATGGACCAACGTTTGGAGTTATTAGGAACTTTTTCTTTAGCGTCAACGGTGTGCAAAGACTCCTTTGTATTGGGTTGATAGCGGACTGCCATCTCCGCAGCAAAGATATTATACCCCGAATTAGGCTGACGCAGACTACCATTGCTAAAGTGATACCAGCCACCCGACAAACCCACACTCCAGCCATTCGTTATTGGAAAATCCAAATACAACATTTCTGGGAAATAGCAATTCGTCACACTACCTACACTGCGATTGGAATGTTCTAAACTTAGATACTTCTGATCTTCAGGCACGGTATTCACGTAGGTTTTAGTGAGAAAACCCACACCTATCGCAGGACGTATTCCCAAACGAAAATGGGGCAATTGCACAAAAGGAATATCCATATAGACATAAGGCGCAAGCGCATGTCCCAACATAGAGTGACCAAAATTCCAATAACTCAATCCCACGCCTACTCCCGCACCACGCCAATCTTGCATAGCTTGCCAAGCGGGATAGAATGTGGCAGAGAAATCAGCATTATACACAGGCCCTACCCATGCATTCTTATCGTCAACGATTACATCCACCTTACCGTCTGGCATAATCATACCAGCACCTGCACTAAGACGATAATCTACCTTTACCGCAAAGATAGAAAGGGGAAAAAAGATAAAAAGCAATATTAGAAGATATTGGCGCATGAGGAAAAACATCATCCCAAGCGACTAATGCGAGTCAATTCGTTCTCGTCCAGCAATTTAATCTTGCGTCCATCTAAACTAATTAGACCTTCCGAAGCAAACTGCGAGAGTGTACGAATGGCATTTGATGTGGTCATATTTGACATATTTGCCAAATCCTCGCGCGCGATATACATCGCAATTGTAGCGCCATCACCATCTAAGCCGTAAGTAGCCTTCAATGTCAATAGCGTTTCTGCCAAGCGACCACGAATATGCTTTTGGGTCAAGTTTACAGTTTGAGACTCTGAGATACCCAAGTCTTTCGACATAGCTACCAATACGGCATAACAGAATTTGATATTCTTCTGTATTACTTCCAAGAACGCATCACGCTCTACATAATACAATACGGTAGGCTCAAGAGCTGTAGCTGAAGTAGAGTGACAATCACCTGCCATTGCGCTGCGATAACTGAATGTATCATATGGCTTCAGCAATCGGATAATCTGCAAACGTTGTCCCACACCCTCTTTTGACAAGCGTACCACACCACGAAGCACCATAATGACGTGCTCAGTCAAATCACCTTCGTTGTAGATGGTTTCGTTCTTGCGATAATATTTTATCGTTGTATGTTGGTCAATGTATTCTTTCTCGTCTGGAGTCAAAAAATTCCAGACAGCATTCAGTTCCCAAAGCTTACCAAAATCTTCTTCGTTTTTACGCATACGTTTGCACTTTTTGAACAGACTAACCTTAATTTTTCTGCAAAGATAATCATTTTTATTGATTCTTGCAAAAAAAAATGAAAATATTGTGATTATTTCGAATAATTTTAGTACTTTTGCAGTCGCAAACGAAATATTTCACTTTCAACTTTAGACAATCATTTACAATTATGGATATATCAGTGATAGTTCCTTTGTACAACGAAGCAGAGAGTTTACCTGTACTACATGAGTGGATCACACGTGTGATGACAGCACACGGTTATACCTACGAAATCGTATTTGTCAACGATGGTTCTTCAGATAATTCATGGGAAGTAATCAAGCACCTTCGCGCGCAGGACGAACATGTTCGGGGCATTTGCTTCCGTCGCAACTACGGAAAGTCTGCAGCATTGCACTGTGGTTTTGATTTGGTAGAGGGTGATGTAGTAATCACTATGGATGCTGACCTACAAGATTCCCCTGACGAGATACCAGAGCTCTATCGCATGATTAAGGAAGATGGACTGGATTTAGTAAGTGGTTGGAAACAAAAACGTTACGACAATAAGCTAACAAAGAATCTACCTAGCAAGCTCTTTAATGCTACTGCACGTTGGGTCACTGGTATCAAACTCCATGACATGAACTGCGGTTTGAAAGCTTATCGCAAAGACGTGATCAAACACATTGAAGTATTCTCTGAGATGCATCGCTATATTCCTTATCTTGCAAAGAACGCTGGCTTTACCAAGATTGGAGAAAAGGTCGTTCAGCACCGCAAGCGCGAGTTTGGAGAAAGCAAGTTTGGCCTCAATCGCTTTATCAATGGTTATTTAGACTTGATGACCTTATGGTTCCTCAACAAATTTGGTAAACAACCTATGCACTTCTTCGGATTGGTGGGAAGTATCATGTTTATCCTTGGCTTTATAGCAATCATCGTTGTTGGAGCAATGAAACTATACGCACTTGCTCATGGCGTAGCTGCCATGTTGGTAGGTGTCAATCCATATTTCCATCTCAGTATCCTGATGATGATTCTCGGTTGCATGCTTTTCCTTGCTGGTTTCCTCGGAGAACTCATCATCCGCAACTCCTCCGAGCGCAATAATTACCTTATTAAAGAGGAGTTTTAAGGAATAACAATTTTAGAAGTGACTAACTTAGAAATCTTTGACTATTATCGTAGCCACACCACCTTCTCCGAAGATGATGTGGCGGATTTCTATGTCTATACACAAGACACCAGCAATACCATCGACGGATTGATGGCAATAGCTGGACTGACCATCAACCTGCTCGAAAATCCTTGGAATAAGGACAATCTCATGCTCCTAATCACTTGTTGCGATGGCATAACTCCAGAGGGTTTCGAGCGTGTAGTAGTAGGGTTGCTGCTCGTGATGATACAGCACGATACCTATATCCGTCGCGATCGCGCACTCCTCGGAGAAATACAAGAGGTGCTTACTTATGCTCCGGAGCTCAGTTTCACGGCACTATCCAATATCGCTCGCACGACACAAATAAAACGTATGGAGCAGTTCAACGCGCAATTGACAAAAGAACTAATGCCGTTGATGAACAACCGCGAGACAAATGAATTTTACGACATCATACGCAGTCGGCAAAGTGAGATGGAACATATTGCTAAATTGCAACTCGACCAAAACTTCTTAATATTCCGCGAGTTCTACTCCACTCCATTCTTCCGCGAACAACCAGCCAACTGGCTACTCCCTTGGACGGAAGATGCCCTGCTGAACATCGACGAAGAAGATCGTGAAGAAATTGATAATTTGATGCAACTTTGGCCCATGTGCGATAGCGACAAGTATGCACTATGCCACATGTACAAATCATTCAAATCACTAATTAAAAGCCAGTTATCAGTCGATTCACTACGAGAGGTAGGCATTGATATGCAACACAAGACAATAGTCACTAACGGCTATATCCAACAATTGTACCGTTTCTTCCGTTTAGGAGGTGCAGCGCTCAACTTCCATATCAAACCAACTGGAGCTGGGGTATTTGACTTAGCGCACAATCTGCGGGATTTGCTCATCTATCGCCTTGTGGTGGTTGGCACCCAAGCACAACAAGCCATCAATCAACTATTAGCGTAGCACTACAATTTTCTAATCCAACATTTGACCGAAATTGTTGGAAAGTTGAATCATTTGGTCATACTCTTCAGGAGAGAGATCGTAGAAATAATAATTACGTGGATCAACTGGCTTGCCATTCAAACGCACCTCATAATGCAAGTGAGGGCCTGTGGATTTACCCGTGTTACCAACCAATGCTATAATATCCGAACGGCGCACCTTCTGACCACGACGCACCAAGGATTTGTATAAGTGTGCATACAAGGTCTCATACCCAAATCCGTGGTCCAAGATTACCGTATTACCATAGCCTTGTTTCCAACCTGTAAACTTCACCGTTGCATTGCCCGTAGCAAAGATCTCCGTGCCCGTAGGCGCAGTAAAGTCCATACCCTGGTGGAACTTACGCACATGGTAAACCGGATCGATACGCACACCAAAACCCGAAGCAACACGCTTCAAATCCTTGTTGAGAACAGGTTGAATGGCAGGTATATTTTCCATGCGAATCTCTTGATTCTTTGCTAGTTCTAGCACCTCATCATAGGATTTAGCCTGCACATACAACTCCTTTTCTAGGATATCCACCTTCAATGCTAAATCAGCGGAGAGCTGACTATTCGTCATCTGCGCCAACTCTTCGTAATACGAAATCTTACGCTGTGTACCTTGACGAATACTCAGCGGTATGGGTTCTGCACCAAACAATACACGGTAGAGGTTATCATCACGCTGTTGCAAATCTGCCATCACAATCTGCATTTGGTCCACCTGACGATTGACCGTTTCCAATTGCGACTGCAGCGCTTCCTTCTCACGAAGCAATTGTTTCTCACGTGGAGAAGGGAAGAAAACCAAAAATAGGTACAAGAATACGACACCTAATACAATACCACCAAATATATAAATACCTGTTTGACGCAACCAATAGCGCAAGCCATGCTCCACTTGCTCAAGAACAAGCGTATCGGGATTTATCTTATACTTCTTTTTTGTTGTCATATTTTTTGCCTTTTCTAGGTTTGAAACTTGGGGATTTTCTCTTGCTTTCCTCAGGTGCTTTCCACCAGAAGAAATAACTATTCTGCTTTTGTTTTTCCTCTTTGGTTTTAGCCACATAGACTGGCTCCATCGTATAAGGGTTTACGCCCGTATAGAACATGGTTGTTGCCAATGTCATCGGTGTCGGTGTAAAGTCCTGCACCTGCTCTGGACGATAATGCATTTGTCGGCAACGCTCTGCCAATTGCTGCATATCTTTGTTGGTACAACCTGGGTGCGAGGATATAAAATAAGGTATCAATTGTTGGCGCAGACCTGCTTCATCATTCACCTTTTCGAAGAAGTGATAAAAACGCTCATACTGCTCCCACGAAGGTTTGCGCATCAGTTTGAGCACGGATGAAGACGTGTGTTCGGGAGCCACTTTCAGCCGTCCTGACACATGATGCTTAATCAACTCCTCGCCATACTGCTCGTTCATCAGGTCATAGCGAATGCCGCTACCAACAAACGACTTCTTAACATATGGCAGGCTATCTACCTTATTATATATAGCCATTAGTGGCACAAAATCTTGATTAAGATTCTTACATATCGTTGGATGCAAACAACTTGGACGCGCGCACTTCTCGCACAATGTCATATCCTTGCCGTGCATGCCATACATATTAGCACTTGGACCTCCCAAGTCGCTCAAATAGCCTTTCCATTCGGGCAAATCTTTGAGTATATCAATCTGGCGAAGGATATTGGCTTCGGACCGCGAGGTGATTTGCTTACCTTGATGCGCTGAGATAGTACAAAAACTGCATCCTCCAAAGCACCCGCGATGCATACATACCGAGAAGCGAATCATCTCATAAGCAGGAATATGCTTATTCTTATACTTCGGATGTGGATGATACATAAATGGCAAATCATAAATTGCATCCAACTCCTCGGTAGTCATAGTAGGATATGGAGGATTAACCACCACACACTTATCCCCCACTGGTTGTACGATCGTAGCCGCATTTATTTTATTGCTCTCCGTTTCAATCAAGCGGAAGTTCTCCGCATGCACTCGCTTACTCTTGAGTGCTGCCTCATGGCTTTGTAAGCGAATTACCTCCTCTTCCATCTTTGGGAGATGAGTCGCCATATATGCTATTTGGGGTATATGGCACAACTTACTTTTTATATACTCTTCCCCTTGCAAAGAAGGTTCAGAAGTGTCCAATTGCTTTGCAATCTCCACGATCTGTTTCTCACCCATGCCATACACCAGCACATCGGCTTTAGAATCCACCAAGATACTTGGCATCAGTTTGTCAGACCAATAATCATAATGTGTCAATCGGCGCATGGACGCTTCGATACCTCCAATCACAATCGGCACACCAGGATAAAGTTGCTTGAGGATATTGCAATAGGTAATGGTGCAATAGTCGGGACGCATACCAGCCTTCCCATCTGGCGTATAGGCATCATCCGAACGCAAACGTTTAGCTGCTGTATAATGGTTCACCATCGAATCCATACTACCCGAAGTCACCCCAAAAAACAATCGTGGACGTCCCAATTTAGTAAAATCGCGATGGTCTCCACGCCAGTCGGGTTGGGGTACGATGGCCACCCGATAACCATTAGCCTCCAATACACGACCTATCACCGCTGCACCAAAAGCAGGGTGATCAATATACGCATCGCCAGAGAAGAGGATCACATCCACTTCGTCCCAACCTCGGAGTTGCACCTCCTTTTTGGTGGTAGGCAAATATGCTTTCAGGTCGTACATTACTTTAACCTCTAACCTTTAACCTACTTCACACGGATATAGGTAATCGTGCCCTCACTACTGGTGAAGATACAGTCCTTTCCGCCTAGTGGCAATGGGGTATTCAATATGGAGTTGCCTATCTTATGACGCCAACGCACCTCGCCTATTTGTGCGTCCATACCAAGCAACAAACCATTCTTAGTACTTACCCACAATGTACCATCTTTCTCCAATGGCATGGCTGGGTTATGCTCGTAGCCGAAGTCGGCGTGCGAAGCCCAACGCAATTGTACATCATCGCAAGTAGCATCCAACGCCACGATAGTATCCCACATACATTTAGAATATACCGTTTTGCCATCCTCGCTCAGCCCTACTGTTTCACGCACCTTATACGCATTTGTACGCCATACCTCAGCACCTGTCTCGGCATCAAGACACGTAAAATAGCGATCGGGAGCTGTGATAAACACCTTGCCATTAGCAGCTACAGGCCACACGCTAGCAGGCGACAACTTAGGATTGCTCTTGCCATTGTTCCACTTCCACACCAGCGAACCATCTGCCAAGTTCAGCGAGTAGAAGTGCGTGTCCCAAGTACCAAAATAGAGTTTATCCTCATACACCAACGGACGCGTCAAAACATAGTTCTTCAACTCATCAAACGTCCATTTCACTTTGCCCGTATGGATATCAATCGCAAACATTCTACCATCACCACCACCTATATAGGCAATGCCTTCGTAGATAGTAGCAGCACCCATAACTGCCTGATTTGTTGCCACATGCCACAACTCTTCGCCCGTCTTGGAATCCAAGCCATAGATATTATAGTTCGTACTACCGAACACC
>ERZ808048.206-NODE-206-length-12415-cov-8.622629_pt1 | contig 12415 bp, 8 predicted proteins | sample MGYA00380197_ERZ808048 | MGnify/ENA primary metagenome ERZ808048 (study PRJEB31490, sample SAMN06133377) | cow dung metagenome | isolation source: M1 | host: cow | place: China: Chengdu | collected 2015-05 ... | reverse complement strand
TTTGGGAAAAGTCTTTGTTGGTCTCACAAAGACGGTGCAAAGGTAGTGAAAATAAATGAATCGTGCAAATTTTTACAACACAATTTCTTCAAAAGTGTTGATTTTTTCCTTCTTGTATGGTCCATAGACCTTGATATAATTGTCGGTAAAGCCCGACATTTGGTCGCCTTCTTTTTTTGACTCCCACAGTACAACAGCTTTCCTGCCAGCATGCTGCGCGTAGAAGGCTGATGTTTTTTCTTCCGATACAGCATGCAAGATTTTGCTTCTGCGTTGGCGTTCGGCTTTGGGCACTACGTAGAGGTCCATCTCCAGCATGCGTGTGTTGGCACGTTCGGAGTAGGTGAATACATGCAATTGGCTGACGTCCAATCCCCGGATGAATGTAAGATAATCTTCCCAGCAAGCCTCTGTCTCGCCACGCACGCCGACCATGCAATCGACGCCAATAAAAGCATGGGGCATCACCTTGCGTATATGCTGTACGCGCTCGGCAAATAGTTCGCGGGTATAGCGGCGTTTCATGATAGCAAGTACCTCATTACTACCAGATTGCAGAGGAATATGGAAATGCGGAGCAAAGTGCTTGGAGTTGGCGACGAAGTCAATAATCTCATCGGTCAGAAGGTTGGGCTCGCACGATGATATACGAACGCGGTAATCACCATCGAGTTGGTCGAATGCTCTGAGCAAATCGATGAATTGCTCTCCTGTGCTTCGTCCGAAGTCGCCGATGTTCACTCCTGTGATAATCAGCTCTTTAGCGCCTTGGTTGAGTGCTGTTTGTGCATCTATAACAACCTCTTCGATTTTCGGATTACGCGATTTACCGCGCGCATATGGGATGGTACAATAGGTGCAGAAATAGTTGCAACCATCTTGTACCTTGATAAAACAGCGTGTTCGATCATCTGCGGAATGTACTCCGTGAAAATCATCCACTTCGCGGATTGCTGCTACGCGGATTTTGTTCTTCGTATGTGTCTCTTGAGGAGCAGTTAGGCAGGCGTGTTTTTCGATCTCTTCGATGAGTTGTGGAATGTCGTATTTCTCGTTTTGCCCCAACACATAATCCACACCTTCGATTTGGCTGATTTGCTCGGGTTGCAGTTGTGCATAGCAGCCGGTCACGACGATGGTTGCATTAGGATATTTGCGATGGAGCTGATTGATAGCTTGGCGGTCTTTATGATCAGCAGCGTCGGTGACGCTACACGTGTTCACCACGCAGACATCAGGCACTTCGTTGAGTGTGGCACGCTGATGACCGCGCAACAAAAGCTCTTTGCCGAGAGCGCTACTCTCGGCAAAGTTTAATTTACATCCTAATGTTACAAATCTTATCTTCACTGTTAATGCGTCCCCTGAAAGGAGGTAGGAGCGTCTTATTCGCCCTCAGAGAACTCGTCTTTGCCAACACCACAGAGTGGGCAAACAAAATCTGCTGGTACATCTTCCCATGCTGTTCCTGGAGCAATACCTGCCTCTTCTACGCCTAGTGTTGGGTCATACTCCCAACCACATACATCACAAATATACTTTTTCATTGTTTTACTATTTTAATTGTTAATATTTGATTGTCACTTCAATTAGTACAAAAATCATGCCATAGTGCTTAGTTTTCGCAATTCTGTAGAAGAAATATCAAAATATGGTGCATCCTCCATGAAAAATATATTCGGATGATTGATATTTGTTAGTTGTTTACTACTAGCTGTTCCTCGTCGGGGATAAACGAAAATGCGATAATTATCCAGAATATATTGGTATTCACGCCATTTATCGAAGATGTGTAAGTTGTCTTCTCCGATGATGAGGGTGAAATGGTGGTCAGGATATGCGGTTTGCAATGCTCGCAACGTGTTGGCGGTGTAAGTTGGGCGCGGTAAGTGAAATTCAAAATCTGATACCATAATCCTCTGTTCTATCGCCTCGTTTCCTAATTGCTTAATCGCCTCTTTTGCCTCGTGCAATCGCTCTTGTTCATCGGCTAGTATGCTCTTGTCCTTCAATGGGTTGTTGGGCGATACCATCATCCATACTTCGTCCAAATCGGTGTGCTCGACCACCCATTTTACCAATCCGATATGTCCAAAGTGTATCGGATTGAATGATCCGCCGTAGATGCCAATTCGCATAAATCAACTCTACTGTTTGATTAACTCATCAAGTGCTTTTTTGGCTGTAGCCAGATTATCGTTGATGATAATGTGGTCGAAATGTGGTGCATCTGCCATCTCTATTTCGGCTTTTGCAAGGCGTTTTTGAATCATTTCTTCGCTGGTATCTCCGCGTCCGTGTAGGCGGCGTGATAATTCCTCTACCGATGGTGGCGCGATGAAGATGGACAGTGCATCATCACCAAAGATACGTTTGAGGTTGATGCCGCCTTTCACATCAATATCAAATACAATGGTGCGTCCCGCAGACTGAATACGATCAATCTCTGCCTTCAGAGTGCCATAATAAAGCCCCTCATAGACTTGCTCGTACTCGACAAAATCATTGTTGCGGATATGTTGCTCAAACTCCTGTAGCGAGATGAAATAATACTCTTTGCCATGTTGCTCTTGCCCGCGTGGAGCGCGCGTAGTGGCAGAGATAGACAACTCGTACTTGCCGGGATAAGTTTCCAACAAGTGTCTAACCATAGTCGATTTGCCCGAACCGCTGGGCGCACAAAGAATGATAATGTTTGCCATTGAAAAATATTTGATTTACAATTTCGGTACAAAATTACATAAAATTTTCGAATTACACAACATCGGCATAAAAAACAATATTATTTTTTGGTTATTTTCTATTTTTTTTGTACCTTTGCACCCAAATTGCTGAAATATGTGCCTTTGGCACGCTGAATAAATAGAATAAAATGAAAAATTTCAAACTGTGGAATGCGGTTTGCGGTTGGCTTGTGTTTGCGATTGCCGCTGCAACCTATCTTTTGACGATGGAGCCAACAGCCTCATTTTGGGACTGTGGCGAGTTTATTGTAAGTGCACATAAATTGGACGTAGGTCACCCACCCGGAGCACCATTCTTTATGCTCTTAGGTCATTTCTTCTCGCTGTTTGCGAGTGATACGGCTCATGTGGCGATGTGCGTGAATGCCCTTTCGGCATTGGCTTCTGCATTTACTATCCTATTCCTTTTTTGGACAATCACCGCTCTTGGACGCAAGTTGGTACAACCCACCAACCTCGCCAAAGGCATTGCTCTGCTGGGTGCGGGTGTTGTAGGTGCATTGGCATACACATTCTCTGACACGTTTTGGTTCTCAGCAGTGGAAGGTGAAGTATATGCATTGTCGTCCTTGTTTACAGCAGTGGTGTTCTGGCTTATCTTGAAATGGGACGAACACGCGGATGAAGAAGGATCGGATAAGTGGCTGATTCTCATAGCCTATCTTATGGGTCTGAGTATTGGTACGCACTTGTTGAACTTGCTGACTATTCCTGCTATCGTGTTGGTCTATTATTTCCGTCGTCACGATTTCTCATGGAAGGGAGTATGCGCAGCTTTCGGTGTATCAGTGGCTATTCTCGCAATAATCTTATATGGTATTATCCCAGGTGTGCCAACTATCGCAGGATGGTTTGAGTTGTTGTTTACGAATGTGTTAGGTTGTCCGTTCAATACGGGATTGGCAGTCTATCTGGTGCTGATGGTAGGTGCATTGGTATGGGCAATATGGGAAAGTTACAAGGTTATTGAAACCGAAGAAACTATCAACACTCGCACTATCATCTCCTTTGTATTGGCGATGGCGTTTGCTGGTGTGCCATTCATAAAAGAGAGTGCTGTGATAGGAATTGTGCTGATTATCACAATGTTGGTTGTACTGTTCTTGAAGAAAGATGTTATTCCCGCACGTTGGTTGAATACCATTGCTATGATGGTGACTGTGGTGGTGATTGGCTATGCTAGCTATGCAGCGATTGTGATTCGTTCGTCGGCAGATACGCCAATGGATCAAAACTCTCCTGATAATGTCTTCTCGCTGAAATACTACCTCAACCGTGAGCAGTATGGTGACACACCATTGTTCTACGGACAGACATACAATGCTCCTGTGAAACTTGATGTGAAGGGCAATATGTGTGTACCTGTAGAGAAGCAAGGTCATGCGCAGTATGCTCCTGCACCAGCAGGGCAAAAAGACCGCTATGTGGTAACTGGGTACAAGTCGAGCTACGAATACATGGACGAGTTTAAGATGCTCTTCCCACGTATGCACTCTGGACAACAGCACCATGTGGATGCCTACAAGTCGTGGGCGAATGTTAAAGGCAAGAAAGTGCGCTATGACTACTGCGGACAAACAAAAACGGATTATTGCCCAACTTTTGGTGAGAACCTCCGCTTCTTCTTTAGTTATCAGGTAAACTTTATGTATTGGCGTTACTTCATGTGGAACTTCGCTGGTCGTCAAAACGACCTCCAGTCGCATGGAGAAATTACTAAAGGACAATGGATTTCAGGTATTCCGTTTATAGATAATGCTTTGTATGGCGACCAAAGCAAATTGCCATCGGAGCTCCGTGAGAATAAGGGACATAATGTGTATTATTTCCTCCCTCTTATTCTTGGTTTGATTGGTTTGTGTTGGCAATTAGGTAAGCGCCAGAACGAAGGTAAGAACAAGGAAGGATATCGCTCTTTCGCGATTGTATTCCTGCTTTTCTTCCTTACAGGTTTGGCTATTGTGGTATATCTTAACCAAACACCTTATCAACCGCGTGAGCGCGACTACGCGTACGCGGGATCATTCTATGCATTCTGCATTTGGATTGGACTGGGTGTGATGGCGCTTGTAGATATGCTCAACCGCGTGGTGAAGAATGATAAAGCCCGTGTTGCGGTGGCTGCAGCTGTTGTGCTAGTTACGCTACTTGTTCCTGCACAAATGGCTTCGCAAAACTGGGATGACCACGATCGTTCAAACCGCTATGCCGCACGTGACTTCGGTGCAAACTACTTGAAGTCGTGCGATGAGGAAGCAATCATCTTCTGCAATGGTGACAACGATACTTTCCCTCTCTGGTACAATCTGGAGGTAGAGCAGGAGCGCGATGATGTGCGTGCTTGTAACTTGTCGTACCTGCAAACTGATTGGTATATCAGTCAGATGAAGCGACCATACTACAACTCGCCAGGCTTACCAATATCATGGGAGTATAAAGACTTTATGCCAGGCAAGAACGAAGTAGTATGGGTTGAGAACCGCCTTAATGCCCCATTGGAGGTAAAGAAAGCATTCCAATTCTTGCACTCGAATGACCCACGTACAAAACGCGATGGCGAAGGATATATTCCAAGTGATCAGTTGTATGTGTTATCTCCTGATAGTCAGAAGATTAATTTTAAGAAGGCCAAACGCTTTACTCGCTCCGAAATGATGGTGATGGAGATGCTTTCAACTAACGAATGGCAACGTCCAATCTACTTCGCTGTGACTATAGGTAGCGACTATCACTTGGGCCTTGATCCATATTTGGAACTCACTGGTTTGGCATATCGTATTACGCCAGAGCGTAGCCAAGATGGACGTCCTCGCGTGAATACAGAGGTGATGTATGATAATATGCTGCACAAGTTCAAATACGGCAATATGAATATTCCAGGCATCTATATTGATGAGAATACGATGCGTATGTGTCGCACCCATCGTATGATGTTTATGGAGCTTGTTGAGGCGCTTTATAACGAGGGTAAGCACGATAAGTGCCTTGAGACATTGGATTTTGCTGAGAAGATGTTGCCTGGTTATAATATCCCATACGACTATACTTCTGCGACTATGGCTTCTTACTACTATCAGTTGGGCGAGATGGAGAAGGGTAATGCTATTATGACAAAGGTAGCAGATAATTGTGCCGAATACTTGGCATGGGGAGCGTCGTTAGATAAGGAGCATCGCGCTTCCTCACAATCCACTACTGGACACTATATGGCAGTGATGGGGTATGTGCTTCAGAACTTTGAGCGTTACCAACAAAAAGAATTGTTTAACCATTACTACGATATTTACGTGCAATATGCTTCCATGCGATAATATACCAGTTTTGCTGCTAACGGGTTATCTCGGTAGCGGCAAAACTACTCTTCTTAATCGTATCCTCTCTAATAGGAAGGGGATACGATTTGCTGTAATAGTCAATGATATAGGTGAAGTAAATATCGATGCTACGCTCATTCAGAAGGGTGGAGTAGTAGCGCAACAAGACGATAACCTCATTGCCTTGCAAAATGGTTGTATTTGCTGCTCGCTGAAGATGGACCTTATCCAACAACTCCGTGACCTCTGCGCAGCAAATGCCTTCGATTACATCGTTATCGAAGCTTCGGGAATATGCGAACCAGCACCTATTGCGCAGACGATTGCGTCTTACGCATCAATGGTTCCTGCTTCTTCTGCACCAGTACCCCAACTTGATGCTGTAGTATCTGTGGTTGATGCGCTTCGCTTGCGCGATGAGTTCGTTGAGAAATTGTCTGACACGTCCGACCAGTCTGACCTCTCACAACTCGTGATCAACCAAATTGAATTCTGCAACTTGATATTATTAAATAAGGTGTCAATGGTAAGCGAAGATGAGCGAGAGCATATTCGTGCAATCATTCGCGCCATTCAGCCCAAGGCTAACATAATTGACTGCGATTATTGCGATGTACCTTTTGCTGAGATTCTAGATACTAATCTCTTTGATTTTGAGCAAGTTGCCACTTCTGCTACTTGGATACAGAAGGTGGAAGGCAATGTGGAGGAAGAACATGGTCATAAGCATCATGAGCATCATGAGCATGGTGAGCATTGTCATTGTCATCATCATGACCATGATCACGAGTGCGATGACCCTGATTGTTGCTGCCATCATCACCACCATAATCATGGTGATGAATATGGTATTTCTACCTTCGTGTATTATCGTCGTGAGCCAATGAGTTTGAATCGCTTTGATGAGTTTGTAGCTCGCCATTGGGATAAAGGTATTATTCGCTGCAAGGGCATGTGCTATTTCGAAGAGGAGTACGATATGTGCTATCTTTTTGAGCAAGCGGGTAAGCAATTCGACCTCAAGCAGGCAGGTGCTTTCTATGCTACCATGCCCGAAGAGGAACTCATGCAGATGATGGCGCAAGACCCTATGCTACAACGCGATTGGGATGAACGATATGGCGACCGTATGCAGAAACTTGTCTTTATCGGTCAAAACATGAATCGTGATGCGATCACCAAGGCATTAGATGATTGCTTGGTATAGTCTAACAATAAACAAGCGCGAACTCAATGGTTCGCGCTTGTTGGTTAATTCTCATAAGTTACTTACTATTTTTCTTTTGTTCGCGGCACACATCGCATGTTCCGCAGGTGGTGGCATCATGCTCACCGAAGTACGATAGCAATAGCTGTGATCGGCAATAGTGCTGGTTATCTGCATATTCCACCATTGCTTTGAGCTTGTTGGCATAATGCTCTTTGCGTTGTGAATAGAAATGCTCGGGCACATGAATCTCCGCTTGGCGATTTACCGTCAATCGCAGCACATTGGCCACCGTGCGCGATACATAGGAGATTATGCGTTTCTCTGCCAATGAAACGAGCAGTTTGTGGGTGTGGTCATCGATGTTGCGCACATACTGCAAATCGGTAAAAATGCCCGTATATTCACGCATGAGAGACTCTAACAGTGTCATTTGCGCCTCGGGCAGATTATAGTTGTCTAGTTCGCGCCGTTGCACACGAATCATTACGCGAGGTTGTATCTCTTGATCTTCATCAAACGAGAAATAGCCCATTTGACTAAGCAGATGCAGGGCAGAGTAGGTAGTCAGTATGGGCAGATGCATTTTCTGACAGAGGTCATATACATCTAGGAAGAATGTTGCGCCTAATCCACTATCTGCTCCTACGCCGAGGTAGTTGCAAGTCTTGTGATAGACCGTGTGCAAAAACTCCTCATCGGGGTAGTTATCTGCTACGCGCTTGCGGGCTTTGGCTTTATCCTGTGATGGGTCGTAGAGGAGCACCGCAAATGCCTTTTGCTCATCTCGTCCTGCGCGTCCTGCCTCTTGGAAGTATGCCTCTATTGTATCGGGCAGATCATGGTGAATTACCACTCGCACATCGGGTTTATCAATACCCATGCCAAAGGCATTGGTGGCTACGATAACACGGATAGGTTCTGAAGAGGCTCTGCCTCTGTTCTGATGTTCAGACGCACTGGAATTGCTGTTCAGATGTTCAGAAGTCACTCCTGAACCCCTGAACTCCTGAACTCCTGAACTCCTAAATTTCTTCCACGCTTCTTGCTTCATGCTGCGCTCTTTTGAATTGAGCCCTGCGTGGTAGAAGTCAGCACTAATGTTCTTCTCTTGAAGATAGGCTGCCAATTCTTGTGCGCGTTGGCGATTGCGAACATAGACAATGGCAGAACCCGGCACTTTGCTCAAGATATGTACGATTTCATCGGCTTTTTTGTTGGTCTGGCGTACTACATAGCTGAGGTTTGCGCGCAGGAAACTCTTACGCAGCACATTCTTTTCGCGGAAGGACAACCGCTCTTGGATGTCATCCACCACCTCAGGTGTCGCCGTAGCAGTCAGTGCCAAGATTGGAATATGGCTATGGGACGCCCGTTGGGCTATTGGCGATGGGCTATTGGCTATGATAGCTCGGATTTCTGCAATCTTCAAGTAACTCGGACGGAAATCGTATCCCCATTGTGAGATGCAGTGGGCTTCATCCACGGCGATGAGGCAGATGGGCAGGCGAGCTAATCGCTCACGAAACTCCTGCGACTCTAGTCGTTCGGGGGATACGTATAGGAAATGGTATGGGCCCCACATGCAGTTGTCCAATGCGGTCTTCTGCTGCTCATAGCTCATGCCCGTGTAGATTGCTGCTGCGCGAATATCACGCTTGCGCAGGTTCTCCACTTGGTCTTTCATCAAGGCAATGAGGGGTGTGATGACAAGGCATAATCCGCCCATCACCATCGTGGGAACTTGAAAGCACAGACTCTTGCCGCCACCCGTAGGCATGAGTGCCAAGGTGTCGCGACCGTCTAGGACGGATTGGACGATCTCCTCCTGTAATGGGCGAAAATCGTCGTATCCAAAATATGTCTTCAGTGCCTCGTGTGCCGTCATGGGATAAAAAGTACGAACTATGAGTGATAAGTTATGCGTTTATGGTGCAAAGGTACACTTTTTTTCTGACATATACAAGAAATGTATTTACATTATTTTTCTAAAATGCTTTTTATTAAGATTCCCTTCCCTTGTTCCTAGTATTTGATCTCTATGTCAAAGACCAACGATGAACCAAGGACGAACCAAGGATGAACCAAGGAACGACCAAAGAACTCTAGAATTGTAAATGTGCTGTTTATTAAGATTATCCCCATTCCTACAAAGGTTGACTTGATTCCCGAAAAAGTTGTCTTTATTCCTGAAAAGGTTGACTCACATCCTAATAATATTGACTAACTTTCGGTGCCTGCATCTTCTATTGATCGTAGGTAGTCAGACACCAACATTTCAACAGGGGGACAATTTGTACCCCACTTGAAATTCAATATGCACTAGCAACAGTAATTTGTTCCTGCAAATGCACAATTTCTTCTCTCCTCTGCCGCAATTTGGCACGGAGGCGCATTATCTTTGCGCCAAATTTCATCACACCATGCCACACCATTCTCCATCCCTACCGCCTATTTCCCATTTTGGCGTTTCGCGCGGGTTTGATTTCCTCCTAATGCCCCCCGGAGGGACCGCTTTATATATACGCGCGCGCGTAAGAGACGACCAAAAAATACCCACAAAATCCATTTTGGCGTTTCAGAAGGGTTTGTTTACCTTGGGGCGACAATTAAAGAAAAATATTCACATCTAAAATTAAATCAATATGATGAAACAAATTCCAAACTTAGCACGTATGCGTGCATTCAATGGTGACTACACCGTGTTTACAACCACCACAGGCGAGCAAGGTATCGCAGACCGTCAAGGCAATGTGATATACGGCCCAACCGACAAGCACCAGCACATCACACACAGCTGGGGAACAATCTTCGAGATCATGACCATCAAACCACACTTCCAACTACAGCAGATTGACGCACGTACAGGACAAATCATCGAGAAATGCATCCAGTATCCAGGATTGGGCACAGACATCGTTTACCGCGAAGGCCAACTCTGGGGCGTATGCGACGCAGACTACAACACCATCATCCTCCCACAGTACCAAACACTCATGGTCAAACAAGGCTACTACTGGGTACAAAACCAAGCAGGCAAGTGGGGAGCCATCGACGCCAAGGGCAACCAACACCTCCCAATGGAGTACGACGAAGTAGTCCGCGAAGCAGTCAATGAGCGCTCCGACATGATTATCGTAGCCAAAGACGGCAAATACTACCAAATCGACAAGGACGGCAACCCGTTGAGCAAGCAATACAACTACCTCCGACCAGCCACCGCAGAGGGATACGCAATCATCCGCAACGAGATTGGACTGGCAATCATCAACCCTAACGAACAAATCATCGCACAAACCCACTACCAAGAACACTACCGCAGAAACTGCTACCCCGATTGGCTCTTCTACTGGTGTACACCAGACTGCATCGCCTTCTGCGAAGAGGGGTACTTCGGCATTATGAACGCACAAGGCAAAATGATTGCAGAACCTAAGTACTCCCATGTGATGCACAGCAACCTAAGCGATGTGATCATCGTGCGCGAATCATCCGTTGAAAACGAATATGACTACGAAGGAGCCATCCGAACCAATGGAGAGGTCGTATTGCCAATGGAATACCAAAGTATCATACCAAGAAAGAAATACAACATACTGATAATCAAGAAGAACGACAAGTACGGACTCGTGGATAATCGAGGCAACATGATCCTGCCGATGGAATACGATTCGATGAGTATTAGCAACGAGCAAGGGCTCGCAGCCATCGCAGTAAGCAAGGACGGAGAAAGCTATCTTATCAACGAGAAGGGCGAACGGGTTAGTGAAAACTAACCTGTTTTCCCGCTATCCGTACGCTATTAATTACGGTAGATACACGATAGATATACGTTAGATATACGATAGATACACGTTAGATACCTATATGAGTACCGAGGAAACACCATAAGTTGCACCCACCCAACCCTCAGAAAATGTGGCATTGTTGCACTAAAATGCCACATTTTGTCAGTTATATTTGCATATGTGTAAGAAAATTTGTACTTTTGCGGCATTAAAGATTTCTATTGAGTACGATAAATGGAGGGGCTATTATATAGAAGACCGTAGCGACATAGAGCGCAACTCTATGCACATTACTCAAGTTTCGCAAAGTCTGACCGGAAGGTCATCATAACTTGGATATCATTGCCGGTTATTGTGGCTATGATTTAGAGATCCACCACCATGCCCTCGCTGACGCTGAAGCCTGTGCGTGGATAGCAAGAGAAATATTGTAAATAAACATAAGATATGGTAAGTACACGTCCAAAAGTAATCACGCCGAATTATATCACGCATCTCTCTTCTTGTGAGGTATTTGTATTCGGAAGTAACCTTGCCGGTCATCATCATGGTGGAGCTGCAAGAATGGCTCACGAACAATTTGGTGCCGAATGGGGAGTAGGTGTCGGTCCTACGGGACAATGCTATGCTATTCCTACCATGCAAGGAGGCATTGACACTATTAGACCTTACGTGGACGAGTTTATTGAATACGCTAAAAATCATCCGATGAATCGTTTTCTTGTTACGCGTATCGGGTGTGGTATTGCCGGTTTCAAAGACGAACAGATTGCGCCACTATTTGTTGCTGCCATGTTTGTGCCCAACATCACTCTTCCTTTGGAGTGGAAATTCATCATTGATGACCGATGGATGCAGGTGTATAGAACGAATATTCACGATGAGATCAAAAAGCAGTTGCTAGTAGAAGTACCCGAAGTTATTACAGTGGAAGTGTTACAAGAGTTGTGTGAGAAATGCCTATATCGCATAGGAGCTTGTTACCACACGCTTATTCCATCTATTGAGATTCGGTATGTGTTAGATACGGACAACTTCGGCTATGCCCGTTTCGGTGATTTCTTCTTCTATCAAGGTAACCTCTATGTATTCGAGTGTGACGAGAAATACAAAGACGAACATAATGCCGGTGTAGTATGGGCAACTTTCCATGACGAATGTGAAGGACACGGTTATGCTCATGAAGTAATCTTCGCCGGTGTTCGCACGCCTTACAAGGATGTCAAAGGCGACTATATCTATACTGGTGATGCCGTTATGACAGACCGATTAGGGTTGGACAAAGACCATATATATGGCGTAGAGGCGCTTCGTTGTTGGGACGATTATGGGATTATGTTGGATAATCATTGTCTTGGCCTG
>ERZ808048.205-NODE-205-length-12442-cov-8.061949_pt1 | contig 12442 bp, 10 predicted proteins | sample MGYA00380197_ERZ808048 | MGnify/ENA primary metagenome ERZ808048 (study PRJEB31490, sample SAMN06133377) | cow dung metagenome | isolation source: M1 | host: cow | place: China: Chengdu | collected 2015-05 ... | reverse complement strand
ACAGCACTTGCTTGCCGACTAAAACAGAAGGATCTGGATAACTTTGTGCAATACCCGAGAGGATGGTGCGGCCGCCCATGCCATCGTCTAGACGGAACTGCAGGAGGCGATCGGACTTCTTAACCGGTTGACAGTCAAGCACCGTAGCTACACGGATGTCCATCTTGGCAAACTCGTCGATATTGGTATTCTCTTTGATCTCAGCAGGTTTCCAGTTTTTGAGAGCCTCTTGCTTCTCTGCCTCCTCGTTGGCCGCCTTGATAGCCGCAAGGCGATCGAGTTGCGCTTGGATAGTAGCGTCCTCAATCTTCTCGAAGAGGAGCGATACTTCGCCTAACTCTTGTCCCTCTTGGAGGAGGTTGATATTGCCGAGTTGCTCCCATTGGAGCTCGGTCATCGAAAGCATCTCGCGCAGCTTAGCTGATGAGAATGGCAAGAATGGCTCGAAGGCAATGCTGAGGTTAGCCGCGATCTGCAGGGCGAGATGGAGGATCGTAGCAGTGCGGTCCATATCAGTCTTAGCCACCTTCCAAGGTTCGGTGTCAGCCAAATACTTATTACCAATACGTGCGAGGTTCATCGCCTCTTTTTGCGCATCGCGGAAGCGGAAATCGTTGAGGAGTTTCTCTACCTCAGCTTTGACATTTTGGAACTCGGCGATGGTAGCTTGGTCGTATTCGTTGAAAACGCCCGCAGCAGGTACCTTGCCGTCGAAATACTTCTTGGTGAGAACGAGGGCACGGTTGACAAAGTTGCCGTAGATAGCTACCAGCTCGTTGTTGTTGCGCGCTTGGAAGTCAGCCCAAGTAAAGTCGTTATCCTTGGTCTCAGGCGCATTCGCGGTCAGCACATAGCGCAAGACATCTTGTTTGCCAGGGAAATCCACGAGGTACTCGTTGAGCCATACAGCCCAGTTGCGAGAGGTAGAGATCTTGTCGCCCTCAAGATTGAGAAACTCGTTAGATGGCACATTATCAGGAAGGATATAGCTGCCTTCAGCCTTGAGCATAGTTGGGAAGACGATGCAGTGGAAGACGATATTATCCTTACCGATAAAGTGGAGTAGGCGGGTAGATGGATCTTTCCACCATGTCTCCCATGGACCGAGTTCTGGTTTAGCATCGCATAGTTCTTTGGTGTTGGAGATATAGCCGATAGGTGCATCGAACCATACGTAGAGCACTTTGCCTTCGGCACCCTCAACAGGCACAGGGATACCCCAATCGAGGTCGCGGGTCACGGCGCGAGGACGGAGACCGCCGTCAAGCCATGATTTGCATTGGCCATAGACATTGGGACGCCACTCTTTGTGCTCTTGGAGAATCCATTGTTCGAGCCATTGTTGGTATTGGTCGAGAGGGAGGTACCAGTGCTTGGTCTCCTTCTTGGTGAGTGGGTTGCCGTTGATGGCGTTGTATGGGTTGATGAGTTCGTCTGGCGAAAGGGTGGCACCACACTTCTCGCATTGGTCGCCGTAGGCACCCGCTGCATGGCAGCGTGGACATTCTCCGCGGATATTGCGGTCGGTGAGGAACTCCTGCGTCTCAGGGTCGTAAAACTGTTCGGAAGTCTGCTCAACGAACTTGCCGTCGTCGTAGAGTTTGCGGAAGAAATCCGATGCCAATTGGTGATGGATCTTGCTGGTGGTACGAGAGTACACATCAAACGAGATGCCGAAACCCTCGAAGGAGTCTTTGATGATGTTGTGGTAGCGGTCCACCACTTCTTGGGTGGTGATGCCCTCTTTGCGTGCGCGGATAGTAACAGGTACACCATGCTCGTCGCTACCGCCTACGAAAAGGATATTCTCGCCTTTGAGGCGAAGGTAGCGGACATAGATGTCGGCTGGTACGTACACGCCCGCCAAGTGTCCGATATGCACTGGACCATTGGCATATGGAAGGGCTGTGGTTACAAGTGTTCGTTGGAATGAGTTCATATTGTTTGTTATTTATCTATTTACGAGTGAGCGATAGGCTTATTTTTTCTCATTGGTCTCCATGCCAAATGCTAAGGCAAGTTCTTGCTCCAATTCTTTTGGAGTAACAGGTCGTATTGTTTCGCCTTTGGCTATGGATATTGTACCTGTTTCTTCGGATACGACAATGGCGGTAGCATCGGTTTTTTCAGTTAATCCTAATGCAGCACGGTGGCGCAATCCGTAACGTTTGGGCAGGTCTGTTCGTTTTGAAACAGGTAGGATGCAGGCAGCTGCCCATACACGTCCATTGCGGATGATGAGTGCTCCATCGTGAAGAGGCGTGTTTTTGAAGAAAATGTTTTCCACCAGACGCATCGAGAGTGTCGCATCAATGATTTCGCCCGTGTCGGCAAAAGTCTTCAACTCTTGTTGATTGGTAATGACAATCAACGCTCCCGTTTTGCTTGCTGACATATGCTCGCAAGCGTTAGCAACTGCATCTATTTGCTTTTGCACATTTTGTTCGTGCTTGATCTTAGACCATCGTTCCTTGAAGTGCTCCACATTGAATCGTGCACCTATTCGGTAGAAGAAACTACGGATTTCCTCTTGAAAGATTACAATCAACGCAATTGCTCCCACACTAACAAATCGGTCGAACAAAGCACTGGTAAGTTCTAGATGGAATACGTAACTGACTAATAACCACGTGAAGATAAATGCCAAGATACCCCAAAATAGGTTACTTGCTCCAGAACGGCGTAAGATGCGATAGATTGCAAATAGGATGAAGGCAACCAATAATATGTCAATAATATCTTTTATTCCCAATAACATGATTTATTCGTTTTTATGTGTTAATGAATAAATAGCAATGGCTTGTTTTGCTGCGGCAACATCGTGTACTCGTAGGATATTCGCACCCCGTTCTAAAGCCATGGTGTTGGCAGCAATGGTGGCAGGCAACACATCTGTTGGAGTAAGTCCTAATGGCTTGTAAAGCATTGATTTACGCGATATACCAACCAAAACGGGAGTGTTGAGAACTGCAAAAATATCCATGTTGTGGAGTATGGTATAATTTTGTTGTTCTGTTTTCGCAAAACCAAATCCGGGGTCAATAATCACATCCGCTATGCCCATGCGGTGAAGCGCATCTAATCGAGATTGAAAGAAGTCCAACATACGGCTCATGGTATAGTCATAATCTTTGACTTCTCCCGCAGTTGCCACCTCCTGCGCATGGGTAAGGATATAAGGTACGCGATACTTAGCAATGATATTCCACATCTGTTGGTCGGCATCGCCTCCATAGACATCATTGATCATGTCGGCTCCTGCAAGTATAGCCCGCTCGGCTATTTCAGCACGGAAAGTGTCCACCGAAATAATCGCTTGTGGGAAGTGTGCACGAATGGCTTGCAGAGCAGGCGCTAAGCGATTCCATTCTTCTTGAACATCCACAGGGGTGGAGTTGGGGCGAGTGGAGCACGCTCCAATGTCTAGAATATCTGCGCCTTGATTAAGCAATTCTTGTACGTGATTGAGTAGATCGCTAGAGGATTCAGTGCCGAATGATGTATAAAAACTATCAGGGGTAATATTAACAATGGCCATCACTTTGGGTGATGACAAATCCAATAAGCGATTATGAACTTTAATGCTCAACTGCATTCGACTGCAAAGTTACAAAAAATATCGGGATTCTACTATATTTTTACGGAAAAGAACGTAAAAAAATGCTTGTTTTTGAAAAAAAACACGTGTTCTGACGTTTTTTTTGCAAAAAAGTTAGTATAATTGACTTTTTTTTTGTAATTTTGCCGGCTGAAATGGAATAGTATAAAAATAATTCAAAAAATTATGAATATCAAATCAAACGTATCAAGAGTTCTTGTTATTGTGATGGTGCTTGCTTTGAGTGCCTGCCAATCCTTTAACAAACGTGATCTGAACACGAAAACTTCATTTTTGACTGGTTGGAAAGCTTTTGACCCAGGTACTACCAATTTTGAGGCTTATGAGGGAATTTATTCGATTGTTCCTACTGGTATGCTTCCTATCGAAGGCGGTTCTTTTACCATTGGTCAACAAGATGAATTTCTTACAGCTTCTCGCAATAGCAGTCGTCGTTCGATGACGGTTAGTTCATTCTTTATGGATAAATATGAGGTGACCAATATTGGTTGGAGAGAGTATGTAGAGTGGATGAACTATGTATTTGGTCGCTATAATCCAGAATTGGTGAAAGCCACATTGCCAGATACTACCGTTTGGCGCGATGAGTTGGCATATAATGAGCCTTATGTGGATAACTATTTCCGTCACCCTGCTTATAGTTTTTACCCTGTAGTAGGTGTTAATTGGGATCAAGCTATGGCATTTTGTCAATGGCGTACGGACCGTGTCAATGAGTTGATATTGTCTTCAAATAACATTATTGAGCATCCTGATTACACAAAGGTGAATCCTCATACATATATGTCAAAAGAGGAAGTTGAGGCGTTTTTGAAAGAGAATCCTGAGCATCCTGAATATGCAAAGTATGAGGCTGTTGAGGTGCAAGTGAAATTGTCTGTGGCTCAAGAATTTGGTTATACGGGTAAGGAAACAGTGAAGAAGGACGAGAAGGGTCGCTTGGTGGATCCTTTGGTAACGATGTACCAAGTACCATATGAGTGGGTTCGCGATCAATTTGTATTCAATACTGAGAAATATTTGAATGACGATAACTATGTTCCTACCTATGGTAAAGGAGCTCGCACAGATGCATACGGATCGCTCCGCAAGATTACTCGTGCAGATGGTCTGTTGCTCATCGGTTATCGTTTGCCTACAGAGATGGAGTGGGAGTATGCCGCTTTTGCTCCTGTGGCAGGTGCAGACGATGGTATGCCTGTTGAAGGTCGTATTTATCCATGGTCTGGTTATCACCCTCGTGATATCAGTCAAGAGAATATGGGTCTGATGTTAGCAAACTTTGTTCGTGGTCGAGGTGATATGATGGGTGTCGCTGGTGCTACTAATGATGGATTTGTGTTAACCGCTCCTGTGGATGCGTATGCACCAAATGATTTTGGTTTGTATAACATGGCGGGCAATGTGAACGAATGGGTACTTGATGTATATCGTGAGACAAGTTTCGAGGATTTGACTGAGTACAATGCATTCCGTGGTAATGTGTATGCATCATTGCAACGAGATACTTTGGGTGATTTAGTTCTTACTCCTACAGGTTGTTTGGCAATTGAGTGGAATGCAAGTGATGATAAGCGTAGTTATAAGGATGGAGATGCTAATTCTATCTTTATCACCGATTTCCCTCTAGATACAGTGGTCTTGACCGCGGAGCAACGTCAAAATGCTAAGGTTGATCCATCAGATATTCTCGCTCCTCGTATTGACAAGTGTTCGCGCGTATATAAAGGTGGATCATGGAATGATCGTATTTATTGGTTGAATCCTACCACTCGTAGATACTTGGATCAAAGTAAATCATCTAGCACAATTGGTTTCCGCTGTGCAATGACTATGCTTGGTGAGCAATAAAAATTAAAGAAGAGACACCGCAGTGTGTCTCTTTTTTTATATGATACGAAAACTTTTTAATACACAAACTATTTATGAATACACCATCTAACTTGCGTTACACCAAAGAACACGAATGGATTCGTGTTGAAGGTGATGTGGCATATGTAGGTATTACCGACTATGCACAATCAGAATTAGGAGAAATCGTATTTTTGGACATTAATACAGAAGGCGAGACATTAGCTCAAAACGAAGTGTTTGGCTCTGTAGAAGCTGTTAAAACAGTTAGTGATCTCAACATGCCAGTTGCTGGAGAAGTGTTGGAGATAAATGAGGCTATCAACGACCAACCAGAATTGGTAAACAATGATCCATATGGTGAAGGCTGGATGATTAAAATTAGTGTAGCTGATCCTGCTGAGTTGGATACACTGTTGGATGCAGAGGGTTATCAAGCATTCGTAGGATAATACACCTTATTATATTATATATAGCAACGGCTGCCATCGGCAGCCGTTGTTTTGTTGCATATTGTGTCGAAGTATAATATACTACCTCGTGCGGTTGAAGCCAGAATATACCATCTCTAAGTCAATCGGTTGTAATGCGTTCTGTGCCGATCGAATACGTGTTGCTGAAATGGTTTGCATTTGTTTTACTGACGTGATGACGGTAGAAGAAGATGAGTTGGTGCTTGTTACGGATACAGGTACAAGCATAAACTTGAGTTCGTCTATCGGTTGATTACTGCGTAATTGCTGTGTGAGTAAGCTCGATAAGTCATAAGAGTATGAGTAGGACTCTTTTCCAAGTGTATCGGCTGTTACTGTCAGTGTCGCCAATATGGCAGAGGTATCAGATGGGAGTTCGTTCTTTGCAAAGAAGGTATTGAAATTCTCTGCTTTGATCAAAAGCATGTTGTTGGCAGGAACATCCCATTGGTCACGTGGACGATCACTAATTGTTTCAGCGTCATATAGCACATCCAATGTTAACAATGCTTGGTTAACATATACGCGATAATCGTTAGCATCATCTCCTAATTGTTGTTTAATGCGCTGATAGATTGAGTCCATGCGCAAGGACAATTGAGTGTAAATGTTTGCAGGCGATACGATATAACTGGTGTCCGTGTTTTGCGCGTAAAGCGTCAATACTTCTCGGCGATTGGGGTAGGTGTAACGATTGATCTGGCGCACTTCGCTATTGGCATAAAAAGATTTTATGTCATGTAGTATAGTATCTCTACCATTCGACATTGGACGGCTGAAATGATAATATACCGCCATGCTAATATTGGTGATGTACAATACATTGCTTCCGCCAAAATCCGACGTTATATACAATCCCTTAAACGCCTCATTAAACACTTCTTGTGAAGAAAAATCTTGTTTCGCAAAGAATCGCTTAGCAAACTCATCGGTCAGTTTGATGCGAATGAATGGCTGATAACTATCGCTGGAGGATTGATATAGTGAATCTGTAGGTTCTGATGGGATGATAATACGTGATGCCTTGGCGATATGTGTAGAGTCTTCTAAACTGCAATAGTCTTCCAAATGCAAGTTGCTAGGATATATGCCAGTTTCCGTTAGCGAAGAGCGATCCATTTCATATACGGTAATGCCTAATGGTGCTTTACCATCGCCGTACCAGCTATTATAATGTATATATAGGTATATCGAATCCACTTCCGCTGTTTCTGCATACGGATATTGAAATCCTTCTGGACATGCCAATTGCGTCAAGATATCTGCTTGTATGGTGCCAAAGTGTGTGTCGCATTCACCAAGCAAGAAAGAATCAGGAGTCAAGGTCAACGCTGCACAAGAATCCAAAGCTGATGCCAACGAAAAGGTATCTGCCTTTACCTGAATATCGTCCGATTCTGACAGCGTAGATGAACCAGCATTCATGGCATCATCTTGACACCCCAGTAGGGCAAAAGGGATTACCAAACAAATTATCAGCTTATACAGTCTCATCATCCGACAATAGATTATTGCAGAAATCCAAATATGCTTCGTTGTTATTCTCGGCGTATGGTAAAATAGGTTTGCCACTATTCTGAGCATAGTTCAACAAGCGTTGATTTACATTAGGCGATGACAATACAATCGCATCTGAGAAGTCAATAGCTAAACGCATTAAATCTTCATAACCCACAGGCAGACCTGCTATGCCACGAAGATCGCTATTGGTGACACCATTTACAAGCAACTTTTCTGCCAACTTAGTACTGAAAGGTGTGGAGTATTCCTCGTTATCCAATGACAATACCACTTTGGTTTTCTCAAAGAATGGTGTGTCTGAATAGGCTTTCTTTACGAACAATGGAGTCAATGCAGACATCCAACCTGAACAGAAAACGACATTAGGAGTCCAGCGCAACTTCTTTACGGTTTCCAACGTACCACGAGTAAAGAAGATGCTACGCTCGTCATTATCTTTGTATTCTACACCTTCAGCATTAGCCAAACCCTTACGACGATGGAAATACACATCATTATCGATAAAATAGATTTGTATTCTTGCAGATTGAATACTTGCAACTTTAATCAGCAATGGATGGTCCGAACCCGCAATGATAATGTTCATACCAGAAAGTCGAATGACCTCATGCAATTGATTGCGGCGTTCGTTAATATCGCCAAACTTAGGCATGAAAGTACGTGTCTCATATCCATGAGATTGAAACAATTCTGGCAACTGACGATTGAGCAATCGAATTGGTGTCTCTTGATCCAAATAAGGGTATATCTCTTGTGAGATAAATAGAATGCGTTTTTGCTCTTTCATACTATTCGTTTTTAATTGGGATACTATTTCCCGCTACAAAGGTACAAAAAAAAATTGACATTACATAATTTTTTGGCGAAAAATTTTCGTTTTTCCCATAATTGTTGTACCTTTGCACACTTTTTTGATATTATTATGCAAGTTATTACAACAAAACAAGAACTCGTTCGCCAAATAAAGGCCTGTCTTCGTCAAAACAAAACGATTGGTCTCGTTCCTACTATGGGAGCGTTGCACGAGGGACATGCTGCCCTGGTTCGTCAAGCGGTAGCAGAAAACGATGTATGTGTAGTTAGCGTTTTTGTCAATCCTACACAGTTTAATAACCCTGAGGATTTGTTAAAATATCCACGTACATTAACCAAGGATGTTGAGCTGTTAACCGACTTGGGCGTACATTTTGTGTTTGCACCTTCACCTGAAGAAATGTACACACCAGAGGAAATGCAACAACCATTTTCATTCGATTTCAACGGATTAGACGAGGTGATGGAGGGTAAAATGCGACCAGGACACTTCAACGGCGTAGTACAAGTAGTGAGTCGATTGTTTGACCTAGTACAACCAACCCGCGCCTATTTCGGAGAAAAAGATTTCCAACAATTGGCAATTATTCACCATATGGTTGAATCCTCCGAAATGAAGGAACGCTTCTCTGGTCTTCAAATCATAGACTGTCCTATCGTTCGTGAGGAAAGTGGATTAGCACTAAGCAGTCGCAACCAACGCCTTTCTGACGAAGAGAAACAGATAGCTGTGAACATTTCCCAAACGCTATTTGCTTCGATGAATTGGGCGAAAACTGCATCTGTCGCAGAAGTTCAACAGCGAGTAATTGACACCATCAACGCTGTGGATGGACTAGAGGTGGAGTATTACGAGATTGTAGATAAGTACACCCTTCAACCCACAGACTGCTGGGACAATGCTGTCGGTTGTGTCACCGTCTACTGCGGTCCTGTGCGACTGATTGACAACATACGCTATTGATCACTCGCAAAGAACCTATATTTCCCCTATAAATCTTTAGTGATTCTTTAGTTATTCTTTAGTGATTCATTAGTTATTCGTTAGTTATTCAGCAATGGTTAAGCAAGTCGTAATAGACAAAGGCATTCCTTTTCTCGAAGGTGTTTTCCCTCCTGAGATAGAGGTGCTGCATCTTTCTCCAGAGGACATTACTCCCGAGGCGGTTCGCTATGCGGACGCGTTGTTCGTTCGCACGCGTACGCGAATAAACAAGGAGTTGCTTCACGGCTCAAATATCCGCTTTGTCGCTACTGCCACCATTGGTTTTGACCATATTGACCAAGACTATTGCCGCGAAGCAGGCATTCATTGGGTCTCTTGCCCTGGCTGCAATGCCCAAGCAGTCTGCGATTATGTAGAAGAGGCCATCGCCTCATCGCCTCATCGCCTCATCGCCTCATCGCCTCTTACCGTAGGCATTGTCGGTTATGGTCATGTCGGCAAACTCGTTGCTCAAATGGCTGAAAGAAAAGGGTATAAAGTTCTCCTATCAGACCCACCATTAGGCATAGGCATGTCCCTTGAGGAATTAGCCCCCCAGTGCGATGTACTTACATTCCACACCCCACTTACCCGTGAAGGAGAATATCCAACCTACCACCTTTGTGATGTGAATATTCTTCGTCTTTGCAAACCGGGTACCCTCATCATCAACGCCGCTCGTGGCGGTGTCATTGACGAACAAGCCCTTCTATCCACACTAAACACTAAACATTCAACACTAAACTATAAAACCGCCATCGACTGTTGGGAGAACGAACCAAACCTAAATCAAGATCTGCTCAAGCATGTTGATTTAGCGTCATTTCATATTGCGGGATACTCTATTCAAGGCAAAATGAACGCTAGTGAGATGTGTTTGCGTGCTTTTTGCGAATTTTTCTCGCTCCCAATTTTGTCAATCAACAAAAAAGTAGTACCTTTGCAGGGTGATTCGGAACCAGGTTGGCTAAAACGCATTTCTGCCCAACTCAAAGCCTCCCCCGAACACTTTGAACAATTACGTAAACAATATAAATTAAGATAATGGCAAGTTTTCAAAAACTAACCCCTCGAGCTACAGACTACTCGAAGTGGTACAACGAACTAGTAGTAAAAGCAGACCTCGCTGAGCAATCAGCTGTCCGTGGATGTATGGTCATCAAACCTTATGGCTATGCCATTTGGGAGACTATCCAAGCCGAATTGGATCGTCGTTTCAAGGAGAATGGTGTGAAGAACGCATATTTCCCACTCCTCATCCCTAAATCCTTCCTCAGCCGTGAGGCAGAGCACGTAGAGGGTTTTGCCAAGGAGTGCGCTGTGGTTACTCACCACCGTCTGATGAACGACCCAGAAGGCAAGGGCGTAGTGGTTGATCCTAAGGCTCGCCTTGAGGAGGAACTTATCATCCGTCCTACTTCTGAGACCATTATCTGGTCAACTTATAAAAACTGGATTTCCTCTTACCGCGACCTTCCTATCCTTTGCAACCAATGGGCAAACGTGGTTCGTTGGGAAATGCGTACACGTCTTTTCCTACGTACAGCTGAGTTCCTATGGCAAGAAGGTCACACCGCTCACGCCACAGAAGCAGAAGCAGTAGAAGAAACAGTAAAAATGCTTCACGTATATGGCGACTTCGCAGAAAAATTCTTAGCAATCCCTGTTATTAGAGGTGTTAAATCTGCAAACGAACGTTTCGCAGGAGCGCTAGAAACATTCTGTATCGAAGCACTTATGCAAGATGGCAAAGCGCTACAAGCAGGTACATCACACTTCCTTGGTCAAAACTTTGCTAAGGCATTTGATGTTACCTTCATGAACAAAGAAAACAAACAAGAACTAGTTTGGGCTACTTCTTGGGGTGTTTCTACTCGTTTGATGGGTGCGCTTATTATGACTCACTCAGACGACAACGGTCTTGTGCTTCCTCCAACACTTGCTCCAATTCAAGTAGTGATTGTTCCTATCTACAAAACAGAAGAACAACTAAACGCTATTAGAGCAAAAGTAGATGCACTATCTGCAGAACTTAAAGCAGCAGGCATAAGAGTGAAATTCGATGACGACGATACCAAAAAACCAGGTTGGAAATTTGCAGAATACGAGCTTAAAGGTGTGCCAGTACGTCTAGCAATGGGCGCTCGCGACCTAGAAAACAATACAGTTGAAGTAGCACGTCGTGATACCTTGACCAAAGAAACAGTTTCATTCGATGGTCTTGTAGGTTATATCCAAAACTTACTAACTGACGTTCAAAACAATATTTTCCAAAAAGCGCTAGACTATCGTGCTTCTGTTACACGTGAAGTAAACTCATACGAAGAGTTTAAAGTAGAAATCGAAAAAGGTGGTTTCCTACTTTGCCACTGGGACGGTACTCCAGAAACAGAGGAACTTATCAAACAAGAAACCAAAGCAACTATCCGTTGCATCCCTCTAGAAGGCGACAAAACTCCAGGTGTCTGCATGGTCACTGGCAAACCTTCAAAACAAAGAGTTGTGTTCGCAAGAGCGTATTAATGTCGGAGACATGTCGGAGATGAAACTTACTGAGCGTCAGTGGAATATCCTAAAATTAATAATGGAGTCTCCGACAATAACAGCAAAGCAAATGTCGGAGACTTTGTCGGTGACTTCTCGTACCATAGAACGTGACCTTGCAATATTGAAAGAAAAAGGAATATTAAGACGTGAAGGCAAAGATAATGATGGTATTTGGGTTGTGATTTAAGAAAAGAAATTTGTATATTTGTAAGAGTGTAAATTAAATAATATATATTATGCAAGCAATTATTCTCGCAGCAGGTATGGGAAAACGTCTTGGGGAATTAACTCAGGGCAATACCAAATGTATGGTGGAAGTGAATGGTGTAAAATTAATAGATAGAGTTTTAAATCAACTATCTGCATATAATCTTACTAGAGTGATAATAGTTGTAGGTTATAAAGGGAAAGAATTGCAGGAATATATAGGAAATAGTAGAAACAATTTAAACATAGAGTATATTGAGAATCCACTATATGATAAAACAAATAATATTTATTCATTAGGCTTGGCTAAGGATAAAATGGTTGAGGATGATACCATTTTATTAGAGAGTGATTTAATTTTTGAAGATAACATATTAGATTTTCCTAATATTTCATCAACCATAAATCCAAAAGATATTGTTCCTC
>ERZ808048.204-NODE-204-length-12507-cov-2.981979_pt1 | contig 12507 bp, 12 predicted proteins | sample MGYA00380197_ERZ808048 | MGnify/ENA primary metagenome ERZ808048 (study PRJEB31490, sample SAMN06133377) | cow dung metagenome | isolation source: M1 | host: cow | place: China: Chengdu | collected 2015-05 ... | reverse complement strand
AGAACCCGACGAAACTATCGCAGGTGCTGGAGACGAACCCGGACGAAAAGTATCGGCTGTCGGAGAAAGCCTGCCTCGGAATCCTGAATCGTGCCGAGAGAAGGGGGAAGGAACTGCCGAAGGAACTAAAAGAAGCGCTGGAGAGACAGTCCGGGCGCTCAGTTTCCAGGAGCGGGCAGGAAAACCCGGAGGAGGAAAAGGAATCCTGATTCAGGACGAACACGTCGGTGCGCTGAGTACCCTCACCAATCAGAGCGTATTCGCCTACGGAATCGATCAGCAGGGAGGAAAAGGCGGAGCAAACTATCAGACGGACAAGTCTCCGACTATCCTGTCAGACAGCCACGGTACGCCACATGCGGTAGCCTACGGCATATCCGCCTACGACTCCAACGCCATGAAATCAAAGAACCCGCACAGCGGGATATACAAGGCTGACACCTCAAGAACGCTTGACTTGAACGGCGGGAGTCCTGCCTGCAATCAGGGCGGGATGATGATCCTGAACAAAGAACAAGTAAAGACCTTTGCAATCGAGGGGAACGGAACGAGAAAGTCCCACTTCGGAAACGGATACGCCGAGTCCGACGTCATGTATACGCTCAACACGATAGAGCAACATGCGGTCGCCGCCGTAGATTGCCGGAACGGAACGGAAAACCCGGAGATAAACGGAACGCTTCAGGCAAAGAATCAAGGAGTCAGCCTCAACCTGAACAACGTCGTCAGGGTATCGGCATTTACCCAGAATCAGCGAGAAGAAGTCCGAGACTTGGAAGACGTTGCCGGGAGCCTTTCATCCGAGCCGGGTACGCATCAGCAAACCTATGTGGCTCAGACGGAACAAAAGGGAAGCGACAATGGTTGAAGACGGGCAGCGCGAACGGAAATCTCCGGAAAGACGCATCTACGACGCAAGGGGAAACGGGTCGGGGGAAATATCCCCAACCCTGACCGGAGACCATCAGAGCAGGATCACAGATTATACCGCTATCGTGCTGGAACTGTGGGACGCAGGGGGCGCGGATTCTGGAGATGAAGAAACTCTATAACCAAGTCAGGCGTTATTGGTGGAGAGAAGATGAGTACGCAATGCCGATAATCGCCAGATACGGAACCGGCGGTGGGAATATGCCTATCATACTGGAAAGCAATCAAAACCACGCGACGGAAAAGGAGACGGAAGATTGTACGACGCTTCCTGCAAGCATGGGAATGGGAGGGGGATATGTGCCGATGATTGTTGACGCTTTGCCGTTTGACACTACCCAGGTCACAAGCCCCGGAAACTACTCGCATCCGAAGTGGGGAGACCCCTGCCATCCCATAGCGAACCAAGGTCATACTCCAAAGGTGGTGATACAGAGCATGGATGATAAACAGGAGAGAGCAGTTTCCATAGGAAACGGTCAGCTCAACCAAGTGTCCATGTCTCCGATAGCAAATGCGTTGGATTGTATGCACGACCATCAAGCGGTCATGGAACGGGAGGAAAACAATATGTCGGATAGTATCGTGCGCAGGCTCACCCCAAAAGAGTGCTGTAGGCTTCAGGGCTTTCCTGATTCTTGGGTAGATCTTGGGGAGTGGGTCGATGAAGATGGGAAGACGCACAAGGATGCTGACACCCCAAAGTACAAAGCCTTGGGGAATAGCATAGCCGTAGGATTTGCCAACGAGCGGAGCGGTTTCTGGTGCTGGCTGATGCGGCGTATATCGGCTCAATATGAAAAGAGACCGACAATGGGGAGTTTGTTCAGCGGCATAGAGGGATTCGGTCTTGCCTTTGCCGCCATCAATGGGCCAGAAAGCGTAAGGTGGAGCTCGGAAGTGGAATCCTTTTGCATTGCCGTTATTACCAAGCACTTTGGAAACGAGGAAAAAGGAATAGAAGGCGACTTCTATCAAGCAATAGGAAAGTTGTGAGTACAATGAATAGTACCAACGAAGAAATCTGGACTAGGAGCGTTCCACGGTTTGAAGAATTCTCATATGAGAACCGACGATTAGCACAAAAACTGGCACCAAAACGCCGAAAATAAGGGAAAGAATGATAGCGTGAAGCGGAATGTCCGCCAATGCTATCATTCTTTTTTGTTTCATTCTTCTTCCTTGTGGGCGCTTGGGAATAAGCGCGTATCCTCCTTTCGTACCATCCGGGGCGGTTTGGGCCCCGCTCCGGATGGGGAGGTAAATAAACGGAGGTCAAAATGCAAATACCGGAAAACGCGAAAGCAGAAGAAATAAGCAAGCGTTTTCTTGAACTGGCTGGGAACATAGGCGGTGACGTTGCGCTGTATTGCATCTGCGCGACGCTGAATCTGCCGGTCGATACGTCACAGGCCGTCCCGACGTGGGAAGCCTATCTGGAATATCTGGAGGGACTGCCGAGGCAGGAATCCTTTATCGACGGAGAGACCGACGTTGAGACCGTCCTTGCGGACGGGGCCAGTGAACAGGAACGCTGGGAGAGGGACTGGGGATACGGAGACCCCGACAACCCCTACACGGTTCAGGACTACAAGAGCCTTGACGGGATATTCCGTATGTACTCCACGCGGCTTGACTCCGCAGGCGGTATGGACGCCCAGCAGGAGGACACCCTGAGAAGTTGCAGCCGCATGGTGCTTTTAAGAGAGAAGTGCATCGCCAAAGGCGACAAGGACAGCGCCGCCATCGCCAGCACCATGAACAAGATGATACAGGACAACCTGGCGGCGGAGAACCTTCGGAAGAAGGACGCGAAGCCCATCGAGACCGCGAGGGTGGACGGGATCATCGACGCCATACAAAAGAAGTACGGCATCGGCGCGGACATGACGAAAGAACAGTTCATGGAAATGTTCTTCAAGTGGTGCCGCAGTAAGCACTATCCGGAGACCGTGGACGCCGCAGAGCACGCTATGCTCAGCATCATCAATACCATGCGGGAGAACAACGACCTCCCCGATCTCCCGGCGCTTCCGGAGCAGGCGAAGATGGGCGACTACGCCCACGAGTTTGCGGCAGAACCCAACGAGCAGGAGCAGGAAGTCTATGAATACCTGAACCTGACAAGAAACGACGGATGGACGCCGGAAAAAACAGAGGAAGAACCGGCACCGAAAGTACGAAGGGACGAGGTTTATTCCGACTTCGGGCGGGAAGGGTTTGACTGATATGCCCGGAGGATACAGAAGAGCTTATACATGGTCGCCGGGGACCGGCTGGATAAAAAAGCAAATCAACGAAAAATTCGCGTATCAAGGTCTCGGCGACGGGTGGGTGCTTTTTATGGCGGCCTGCCGATGGTTTCCGGACTTTCTGGCGGATCTTTGCCGGAGTGACGAAGCCAACTACGAGCTGCCCATCCTGCACCGGGTCAATATGCGGGCCAAGGCAAACTTCCAGTACGTCGATCTGACGGAAGGGCGCGGCGCAGGAAAGAGCCATTCTTCCTTGTTGGAGGAGGATACCGAACAGCTCACATGGCCGGGAACGAAAGCCCTCTATATCGGCCCAAGCCTGAAACAGACGGCTTCCATCGGAATAGAAACGCACCGGGCGTTGGAGCATGACTATCCGATACTGACGGCGCATTTCCAGACGGACAGTTCCAGCAAGGACAATTTTGCAATATCCACCGCAGACTACGGAAGTTCTCTCTCCATCACCGGGCGGCGCGGTATCAACCTCCACAAGAGCGTGGCGGAAGAGATAGCGCAGGAGGACGGGGTGAAGTTCGACGAGGACGATTACGTTCAGGTCGTCCTGCCCGCCGTTCGACTCCCTTATGTGGTGCAGGGAAGAAAGAGCCGAGCCTATATACCCTACAAGCAGCACAGCATCACGTCCGCCGGGAGGCGGCAAAGCTACGCCTACGAGAACCGATGCCGACACCTGACGATGATGAAGCAGGGGCAGAGCGCATTCGTGATGGACGTTCCCTATGACGTCCTGCTTCTGAATCAGATGCGCCCGGTATCTTGGGCGGAAAGCCGAAAGGCGGAACTGACGCCTGACCAGTTTGCACGGGAACTGTGCAGCCTGTATACGGGGACGGATACATTCCCGATGGTGGCGGACAGTACGCTTACGGATTGCCGCAGCCTGCTGATGATGGAAGACCATAGCTGCCTGAAAGACAACGCCAACGAATATCTCCCGAAGGACGTTATCTACGTTGTTGCATACGATGTGAGCTACGCAGACGGTCCGGTGAACGCAAAGTGCGCCTGCGTCGTGCTGAAGCTGACGAGACAGAGAAGCCACATCAAACGGGACAAGTACCTGAAGCAAGTCGTGTATGTAGATGACTGGCGGCCCACGCCGGACATGGATCAGGCACGGAAGGTAAAGGCAATCTGGAATCGCTTCTGCTTCGACGGAGCGGACACCTACCTCGCCATAGACGCTTGGCAATTCGGCTCCGCCGTCGCCGCCTGCCTGATGCAGGACGTCGGAGACGGGCTTCCTCCCCTGTGCAGTTACAACCACGAGTTCCAGACATCCATTGAACTGTCCGGTGCGCTCCCGGTGCTGTACCCCATCAAGGCAGGCGGACTTGGGGTGACGGACCCGGACGCCGACATGGTGCGGTACGCGCAGACGCAGTTTGAATACCGTAACGTCCAGCTCCTGACCTCCAACTGGCAGAGCGGACTGGAAGCCTTTAAGAAATACCACCGCATCAAGGACGACCGCAGCGACGCCGCCATCTACAACGCCTATCGAAAGACCGGGGAACTGGTTGGGCAGATTCAGAACCTCAAGGTCATCAACGGGACGGAAAAGCGGATCAGCCAGCACATCCAGCGCGATAGCTGGTCGGCCCTGAAATACGCCCTCCGGGTGGCGCAGAGGCTGGAATGGCAGAACTTGGTCAAGCGCCAGACGAAGAGCGACTACGACGACCTTCTTCGGCAGTATGCCAACCGAAGCCCGGTGGCGGCGGCTTCCGTCGGAGGAAAGGGCAGACTGGTAGCGGCGCGGCAGAGAGGAAGAATCTATTGAATAGCTATCACCTTTATGCGATGCCCACGAAGCCGGAGACAATCGACGGCATGGGTCCGCAGCGGTTCAGCCGGGTGACGCCGGAATACACCCTCGTCTACACCGACGGAGAGCCGCCGAAGCAGAGTGTGGAACTTTCCGAAGACGACGCGGTGCGGCTGACGAAAGCCGACGAGAGCTGGGTGCGGAACTGCAACATCGTGCTTATCAAGGAAGAGATCGAGCGGCAAAAACCGGAAATGCTCCGCAAGATTTCCGAGTCGATAGAAAAGCTGGAAACGATACTGCAAGAGCTGGCGGAGGAATCCGCACAGGAAGCGGCTGAAGCCGAAAACAAATAAGGGATAAGGAGGGACGGACCGTGGGTGCTGACCTGAGAGAACTGCAAAAAGTGAAATACGGCTCCTTCCCGGAGATATTCGACAAAGTCCGCAGCATGGCGGACGAATACAGCGTTCCGGTGCAGAGCCTCGTCAATCTGTTCGGTTACAGCGGGGCCATGTATGCCAGCCCGCAGATCATGAACCGCCGCTTCGAGAGCATCGGCACAAGCCCCATCAACTACACCAAAGACCAGGTTGCGGAAATGCTCCGGCATCCGCAGATCAACGAAGCGGAACTCCGCGAAGCCTCCCGCAGTCTGGACTACACCAACTACACCTACCGCCATATGCGGCGCACTTACTCCAGCCTGCTGACCTATCACAACTACGTTGCCCCCAGCCTGACGGATGCGGCGGAAATGGGCGATTCTTTCTGGCGGGAGTACAGGCTGGCAGAAAAACTGCGCAAGGCCATGAAGCCCGCAGAACTGGCACGGGAAGCCGGGGCCAAGTCCATGCTGGAGGGCAAGACATTCTGGACTTACCGGGTCAGCGCCGACAAAAGCCGCAACCGCATCAACCACGCCTTTTACCAGCAGCTTCCGTCCGAGTGGATAAAGATAGTCGGGAGAAACAACGTAAGCAAGTACACCTTGGCGTTCGACATGATGTACTTTACCCAACCCGGTACGGACGTTCGGCAGTTCCCGGATGGGCTTTTCGACAATTACTGGAACGACTTCAACAGCCTTGTGACCCCCGCTCCGAGGCGGGAGGGAAGCAAAGTCGTGTACGCCGCCCGTACCGGGATAGACATGGGCCGGGTTCGGGCAATCGACCCCGACGCGGAAGTGATTCGGGAAAACGGACGGTGGTACTACTGGGTGACGCTCCCTGTGGACAAGGCGTTCACCATCGAAGTGGACGAGGCGCTGCCGGAAGTGACGCCACCGATGGCGGGCTTGTTTATCGAACTTCTGCAATTCGCCGATCTGACACAGCTTCAGCTCCAGCTCTACCAGAACCCGCTCGTGGGATTCGTACACGGAGAGATTCCGTACTTCGAGAGCAAGGACACCAATACCGCAGACCAGTACAAACTGAGCAATGCAGGGCGAATGCTCTTCACGGAAATCTGGAATCAGCTCATGGCCGCCTACAACACCGGCGGCGTCCCCATCTACTTCGCCCCGGCGGAGAACATGAAGCTGGAGACTTTCAACGAAGTGTCGTCAACTTCGGAAATCGTGAGCCAAGGGAACAGCGACATCATCACGCAGGCAGGTCTCAGCGGCCTGATTCCCGCGTCCGACGAAGCAAGGGCTGGCGCGGCGCAGATTTCTTTCCAGATCGAGGGCAAGTATCTCGCCCCCATCTATACCGGGGTGGAACGCCTGATGGCCTGCGCCATCGCAGACCTTCGTTTGCGGCACGAGTTTGAGTTCCACATGTTCGGCGACCTTTACATGGACAACCAGCTCGAAAAGCAGCTCCGAAATGACATGACGCTGGGCATCCTCCCAGCCGCCATCCAGTACAACGCACTCCATGACCGCAGCCTGCTGGATGACATCTGCTGGAGCGACATGGTGGCGAAGAGCGGGGTGCTTATGAAGAGATTGCCGTTAATATCCACATATTCGAGCAAGGCAGGGGAGGGTAATTTGCCGCCTGCTGCGGCGCATGACATGAACCCCGGCGGCAGACCGGAGGCGGATGGCGTGACCAGCGACGGGCAGGAAAACGACGTGGATTCCATCGGATAAGAAACGGAGGAACAGACAATGGTACTCTCTGACAAAGTTTACAACGTGCTGAAATGGATTGCGCAGATTGCGCTTCCTGCTCTCGGCACACTTTATTTCGGCCTCAGTTCCATCTGGGGCCTTCCCTACGGCGAGCAGGTGGTCGGCACTATCACCGTCATCGACGCCTTCCTCGGCGCTCTGCTGGGAGTCAGCACCGCCAACTATCGCAAAGAGCAGGCCGCGATTCAGGAACAGAAGCGGCTGGAAGAGGAAAGCGGGGCGCACAAGGAATGAACGTAAAGCGGAACGTAGTGGAAAACCTGTACGTCGTTCACGCGAAAATCGGAGATGGGAAATACCAGTTCCGGGTGCAGGCGGAGAGCGAAACGGCGGCAAAGACCAAGGCAGAGCGGGCTATGAAGCTCCGATTCAACGAAGAGAAACCCTACGAAATCACCGGAGTAGAACGGATCGAGCCGGACGATTTTGTGTAACCACGTCGGCTTTTGCCTTAATGGGTTTACATATTATCGCATAACGGTAAACCAACAAGGAGGAATGCAGTATGAGCGAACCTGTCTTGGGTCTGCTGGAAGTTCTTGACAGGGACAGCGACCTCAACTACAACGTGCGGCTCCGCGTGATGCGGAGCGGCCTCAACCGAAACAACTGGGACTATCGCAATATCGAACAGTTTGCGGACACCTTCAAGGGAACCCCAATCCTCTGCGCCTATCCCGGCCCGGGACGTTATGGAGACGGGCACAACATGGACGAAGCCATGTGGCGCGGGGAACTGATCGCGGACTTCACCGGCCCCAACGCGGAGCGCATCGTGGGGGCTATCGGCGAAGGGGACGGCGACATCATTACGGAGACCGGCGAAGACGGAACGTGGATTATCGCCAGGGGAAAGCTTTGGCGTTTTTATAACCGGCAGTTGTGCGACGTTCTTGCGGAACAGGGCCGCATGAGCGTCAGCGCCGAAACGGAAGTCACCGAAGAGCACGAAGAAGACGGATACAGCGTGTTTACCGCGTGGCGGGGTCTTGGTGTGACGATCCTGCACGATACGGTGGCTCCCGCAATCCCCGGAGCGAATATCCAGGCACTCAAGGCGATGAGCAGCGAAAAGTGGAACAGTCTGAAGCTCAAAGTCGCCTCGTACCATCCCAAAACCGAGGGGGGCCAGGGGACGCCCGCCGAGGAGAACCCGGAGCCCCCAAAAAATAACTCTGACAAAGGAGTGAAGAAAACCGTGATTTTCACGAAGAAGCAGCTTGCCAAGCTCAATGAGCGGTTCGTGGGCTACGTCGTGATGGCCGCGAAGGAGAACGAGGAAGACAAGAGCATCCTCGTCGCCATGCGGAACGATAACTACGACTCCTTCAGCTACCGGCTGGCAAGCGCCGACGAAACCATCGCGCCGGAGCGGATCATGCCGCTGGCCGCGACCGTGAACTTCGGCGAAGACTTCCAGATGAACGCTGAGGATTACTTCGCCGGTCTGACTTCCCGCGTGGAGAGGCTGAGCGCGGAACTCGCCAAGGCCGAGAAGGAGCGCGACGACGCCAACGCCACCATCAAGGCCATGACCGAGAAGGAGAACACCCGCCGGATTAAGGCCATGAAGGAAGCCGCCAAGGCCGCCCTCGCCAAGTTCAACGAGGACCGCTGCGCCGAAGAGAAGGTCTGCGAGGACGATATCGCCTGCGTCATGGCCGAGATCGACGGAGGCGACTATACCGAGTGCGCCGACAAGGACGGCAACTTCTGCGGCGACGAAAAGGTTTGCCAGCGCGTCATGAGCATCTGCGCCCAGAAGGACGTGGAGTACCGCGCCGCCAACCGCAAGAAGAAGGACAACCAGTTCGCCTGGGACGGCATCAACGCCCCCAAGGGCGACGACGGCAGCGTGGGCGCCCTGCTCCGCAGCCTGAACATTGAGTAAGGAGGAATGAAGTAATGAGCTTCACCGCCAACACCGCGTTTGAAGCGCGGATCACCAACAACGAGAACGACCGGCTGGCGAATATCGCGGGCAAGTATTACGTCTCCACCACGGCGACGGACTGCGACGCGGGCCAGCTCTGCGTCCGGGACAGCCTGCTCCCCTGCGAAGGGTTCAGCGGCGTCTACAACGAGAACACCTGGAAGATGGTGGCTGCGGCCAACACCAACACCGCCGACGACGTGATTTACGCCTGCAACACCTACGACAACCAGCTTATCTCCGCTCCCGACGGCAACAACTACTTCATCGGTGTGCGGACGCTGGGCCTCGGTGTTCCTGCCGGTCGGTACAGCACCTTTACCCGCATCAACTTCGACGGCGAGAGCGTGTACCGCTTCGGCGAGGGCAACGTCACCCTGAACACCAGCACCGACACGTTCTTCACCATCGCCTCCGGCAAGCTCACCAGCGCCGCCGCCGCTCCTGATGACGACGGCAGCATCTACTTTGAACTCCGGGGCACCGGCAAGTTCATCGAGGGCACCAGCGAGTCCTTCGGCTACTACGACGTGGTGGCGAAGAAGGTCTCCATCTACGCGCCCTAAGACGGAAGGAGGATAAGCAACCATGAGCAGAATCACTCTCAACAGCACCCCCAACAGCGTGTTCTCCGGCAATGACGAGCGTTCCAACATCGTCGCCGCCGGTGCGCTGCTGACCTACGAGTACGCTCGCAAGGGCCAGGACGCCGTGCATAAGGCGCTGAACAGCGCCGAGCCTGCTGCTACCGCCCATCTGGACGACAAGCAGTATAAGGAAGTCAACGAGCGGTTCGGCAAGCAGCATCTGCTGTATGCCGCCAAGATGGCCTGCGCCAACACCGGCAAAAAGGCTCCCGCCACCTTCGAGGAGTTTGCCAAGCGCGGTCAGGAGTTCTACGGCAACAGCGCGTTCTACGCTGTGCTCCAGGGCATCTACGAAGACATTCTCACCCCCATTCTGCCCCGCGTCTACAGCGAGGCCGTCAGCGTCTTCGCCGACGTGGTGGAAGTTGGCTTTGCCGAGACAGCCGCCATCACCATCGAGTCGGGAAGTATCCCGATCTTCCAGGATTCGGCCTGGGGCGCGAGCCGCAGCGTTCCTGAAAACCGTTTCTACGACCGCACGGTGACGCTCAACCCCATTCCGCGCACTGCGGAAATCGCCATCAAGTGGCATCAGATGGTCGGCAACAACACCGACTGGGGCAAGTACATGGCGAACATCGTTGCCGGTATGTACGCCAAGACGATGGGCCTGTGGAACGCCGCCATGACCGCTGCCGCCAGCAACACCGCCCTGATTCCCACCGGCCTGATCTACAACTTCAGCTCCGTGAACTGGGTCACGCTGGCGAACAAGGTCAGCGCCCTGAACAACACCGGCATCCGCAACCTGATCGCCTACGGCGGCGCTGTGGCTCTGTCCAAGGTGCTGCCCACGCAGGCCACCGGCTCCAGCAACACCGCTATGGACGCTGCTCTGGCGACCCTGCTGGGGGCTGACTACATCCGGTCCGGCTACCTGGGCGAGTACATGGGCGTCCGGCTGATGCCTCTGGTTGACGCTGCGATCCCGAACACCGCCTACGGAAATGTGACCATGATCCTGCCCACCGACAAGATCTGGATGCTGGCTTCCAACGGGTACAAGCCGTTGACAATCGCGTATAACAGCTTTACACCCATCACCATCGAGATCGAAGCCGAGAAGCACCCCGACTTCATGGTGAAGCTGAATCTGACCACGGCGTTGGACAGCGTTGCCGTCTTCGCCAGCCGGTGCGGACTCATCAATATCTGAGCACCTAAATGAATAAGAGGGGCGGTAGCCCCGCCCCTCTTATTCAATCCGCTCCCATCTATACTTTATCGGTTTCTTTGTCTTACCGGATAGTTGAAGTTGAATAGCGTTTTCAGATATGCCGGTTTTGCGGTGCGCTTCCCTTATGGAACCAAATTCCGCGATAACAGTACCATCAAGAGAAAGCTGGCGAACACGAACTGACTGTGGGAGTTCTTTCCCTGACTTCGGAGCGTATGGGTCAAGTGGGGAAATATCGGAACAATCTTCTCCGCTTGCATATCTCCACATAAACCCGTAGGCGGTGCGTTGGGTTCCTTTCAGCGAAGCACAGATACTAGATTTTCCTTTTCCATTAGGAGAAACTTCAGCCGCTGCGTCCGTGGCAGAAGAAAACGTCTTCAGGTAATGTCCATCCAAATCGTACTGGTTAATTGGCTTGTATTGCAACCGAAAGTCATATTTTTTATAGATTTCTTCATCTGGAAGTTGATACACACCGTGATAGTCGGTCTCATACCGGACAATATGATTGGCAAGCGTTCCTCTTCTCATCTTACAAGTTTCCGACACATCGGTAACTCCCAGAAACTTGGCAGCTTCAGTCGCCGTATCAAAAACCTGTACCAGCTTTCCGCTCAAATCGTAGACAGCGGTTCTTCTGGCCCGTGCAGAGTTCTTCCCTGAACGAGATTCGATACAACGCCTCCTCCCCTCTTCGGAAAGCTCGTGCTTATCAAAACCACCAGAACGGATGTTGTAACCGTATTTGGGGTTTCGCGTGTTGAAAAGCCGAATGTAATAGTCCTCAAACTCACCAACCTCTGTTTCGGATAGGCCCTGCATAAGAACCTCACGGGAAAAAGAATCCCAGCCGTATTTCTGGATTGCATATCCGAAATGAGGACACTCCATATACTTTTTACCCTTCCTACCAGACCTGGCGGCAAAGGACGTACAAGTTATGCCGACGTACTTCTTCCCGTTGACTTTGTTCGTGTAGCAGTAGACCATCCATTTCTTCTCGTCAGTCACTTCTTATCCACTCCTTTTCTCCATTATAAAACGGAGCATAGTTTCCCGTAAGAAATCTGCCGTGTCCAGTGACTTGCGCCGGGGTAGCACCGGCGGACGGCACCCATCAAAAAGAAAGGAAATTGAGACGATGGCAGAAGAAACGAAGAAGACGCGGACGCGCAAGAGCGCGGCTGTGAAGACGGAAGAAGTCAAAGAAGCGGTGCAGGCCACCGAAGCGCCCGCCGCAGAGCAGGACGAAGTAGCCCTCCTGAAAGCGCAGCTCGCCGCCATGAAAGAAGAAATGGCGGCGCAGATGAAGTCCTTCAAGGAAGCCATGAGCGCGGCTCAGAAGCCCCAGGTCGTTCAGGTGACGGCCAGCACGGAGCAGGTACACTTCCTGTGGCAGGCTCCCGTGGCGGATGACAACGTGCAGGACTTTGGTCCCGGCGGCATGTATGGACGCATCATCGGAAAGACGGGCGAGTTCTTCGTGCCGAAGAACGACCTGAGCCGGATTCTGGACAACATCACCAGAATGTGCCTGGACCGGCGCTGGCTTATCGTGGTGGACGGTCTCAGCGAGGACGAGCGCGAAGCCCTTGGCGTGAACTACAACGAGGGCGAACTGCTG
>ERZ808048.203-NODE-203-length-12507-cov-4.872164_pt1 | contig 12507 bp, 2 predicted proteins | sample MGYA00380197_ERZ808048 | MGnify/ENA primary metagenome ERZ808048 (study PRJEB31490, sample SAMN06133377) | cow dung metagenome | isolation source: M1 | host: cow | place: China: Chengdu | collected 2015-05 ... | reverse complement strand
GATGAAACCTTGAAACAGCGAAGCGGTGAAACAAGCATCTCTGATGCGTGAAACTTTGAAACTTTGTAGCAATCGTTTGAGCGAATTTACAAAATTCAAAATTCTTAATTCCCTCCAATATACAACACATCCCCGAAAGTTGTCTTTCGGGGATGTGTTGTATAAGCGTTTATCTATTCTTACTTCGTAATCATATACATGAACGTTTCGGTGCTTGATGGTGTTGAAACGTGTAAGAAGTAAGTACCAGCAGGTCCTTGTGGATGGATCGTAAAGATGGAACTACCCGTTACTGTTTCTACTCCTATGAGGTGACCTACAGCGTCGTACATCTTGAGTGTTGTAGTCTCTTCAGGATTGAGTTCTACTACCTTGATAGGTTCTCCAGATTCGATCTGTGTTGGTTGGATGGATATCTTATGTTGTGGTAACATCGACATGATATAATCCGAACGGAAGATAATATCGCATCCATTGTTGACAGGAGTAATCATTGTAACGATAGCATAGTATCCACCTGCCAATCGGTCGTTCTCTGAATAGTAGAATCCATATCCTACAGGAACGTCATCGATGATGTTAGCGATTGGGTCAGGTTCTCCGACGATACGATACCAAACAACATCTTCTGGTTTTGGATTGTATCCCATGTTTTGGATAGCATTGATGTCCAACATGATCATCCAACCATCGTACTTGCTCAGTGCAGGTAGTTGTTTGTAGGTATCACTATTATCGGTAGAAGGCATCTCAACCTGTATGGTAGTAGGTTGTGAATAATATACGCCACAGGATGTCTCAATCTTGAGTCTAATAACGATGCCTTCGTCATTCGCTTTGACTACATGGTCAGTAGCCAGTGGTGCGAAGTTGCCCAAAGAGTCTTGTTGTTCCCATCCAAATGATTCGATCAGCATGATATTATTGGTGTTCATAGTGCTGATATAGTCTTGCACTGCAGCATCTGCTTCTACGAGTCGAATGGTCTCACCGCATACCAATTGTGGCAATGCTTCAAGTTCTTGTAGGTCTGGCATTTGAGGTACTTGTGCATGTACTGGGTGGTGTTCGATGATACTATCACAACCTGTAACTGCTTGTAGTGTATCGTAGTAGAACAACAAGGATTCGCCAGGACAAACGGTATCGAAGACGATGGTGTGTGTTGTGTCGATGACTGATACGTGTAGGGTAATGATACTATCACAACCGGTAATAGCGGACTTCACTTTGGTTTGGTAGTCACCAGCTTTGGTGATAGATTGTCCATACCATTGATAGGTTTCGTTAGCACAGATAACTGCTGATTCTTCGCCTGTGAGTTGTGGTAATTGATTAACCTTGAGTGTCACTACACTATCGCATCCTAATTGAGAGGTAAGGATAACGGTATGTGTACCGGCGGTGTACCATTCGTTGTTGTACATCACGCTATCGCCTACGCATACATCTAACTCTTGTTTACCATAGCGTTTTGGTGTCACATTGAGCTTGAGTACATATACATCGTCGCAACCTGATTGTGTAGCTACCTTGTCGGTATATGTACCAGCTTTGACATAGTCTTTTCCTCTCCAGTTGAAGGTTTCGCCTTCGCATATAGTAGCCGAATCCTCTTGGTAGATGCTATTGTGTACTACGAGTTTCAATGCATAGACACTATCACATCCTGTCGTTGTGGTGAGTGAATCCACATAATAACCAGTTTGTGTGAGTTGTTGACCTCTCCAAGTATATGTCACACCGTTGCATATTTGTGCAGAATCGACAAACTCATACTTAGGTGTGATGGTCAGGTTGAGTGTCATGATGCTATCACATCCGGTAACGAATGATTGTATTGTATCGTAGTAGGTACCCGATTGTTTGTACTCTACCCCACGCCAGTTGTATGGTGCGCCGTTGCACATGTTGATGGTCTCAACCGGTGCATAAACAGGTTGGATCACATTGACGAGGTTGAGGGTCACAATGGAGTCACAACCATTGATAGCCGTTAGAGTATCCACATACACACCTACTTGTGAGATGGTTTGATTGCCAAACTTGATGGTTTCGCCTTGGCATATCTCCATCGAGTAGGAAGAAGTGAAGGTACGTAGCATGGTTACGTTCCATGTCACGATAGAGTCACAGCCATAGATAGATGTGAGTGGTTTGGTATAGACACCGCTATTTTTGATCCACTCGTTGTCGAACAATAGGCTATCTCCACGGCAAATCTGCATATCAACGGTATCGTTGTAAACAGGGTGGAAGGTCAACTGTAGTTCGTAGATACTATCACATCCGTTGATGGTTTGTAGAGAGTCATAATAGATACCTTCTTTGTTGTAGTTGTTTCCTCTCCAATAGTACAATTCACCTGGACAGATAGCCATTTGGAGGGTTTCTTTGAAGGTAGGATGAACCGTTAGTTGGAGTACTTGTATCGAGTCACATTCTACGTCTGTCAATGCAGGCAAGGTGTCATAGTAAGTACCTTGTATGTTATATGGTTTGCCTTTCCACATGAACACTTCTCCTTGGCATATCGCACCCTTGGTGGTATCTCGATAGAGAGGTTTCACTGTGAGGTGTACCGTTACAACGGAGTCACATCCATGGATGGTCTTGAGTGTTGCAGCATAATCTCCAGCGGTTTTGTACCATGAGATGGAGTCGATGGTCATACTATCGCCTTCGCACATGGTGTAATCAAACTCAGATGCAGCCGTTGGATACACGGTCAAGTTGAGTACACATATACTATCACAGTTGGTAGAAGCCGCTGTGAGTGTATCGGCATAGATACCCGCTTGTGTGAAGGTGAGGTTGTGCCCTACCCATTCGTAAGGTTGGTTGTCACAAGTGGTAGCATAGAGTGTATCGCGGTAGATAGGTAGGACTGTCAATTGGATATGTTCTACACTATCGCATCCGAGGATGGTCTTGGTGAAATAGGAATAGGTATGTACACCTACGGTATTGAAGGTAGTATCTGCAAACAAGTAAGGTAGTTCAGACTCGCAGATGGTCTTGACTGTTGTCTTGTTGTAGGTTGGGTTCTCGGTCAATACCAGCTCATAATAAACGCTATCGCAACCGAAGCTGTTGTATGCCGTATCCTTGTAAGTACCTGCTTGTAGTAGCACAATATCCTTGTAGGTATGCCATGTATATGAGTTTCCTTTGCAGAAAGCATCTGTTTGTGAGACAAGCACTGGTTGGTCTGCTACCAAGAGGTTGAGGTAAACGATGGAGTCACCTTGTGTCTCGTTGGTGAGTGAATCGACGTATAGTCCTGAAGTGTAGAGGTACTCTCCTGCAAACATGAGGCTATCGCCATAGCAGAGTGTATCGTATAGCACTACCGAGTCGTTGTAGAGGAGTTGGAGTGCATAGTAAACGCTATCGCAGTTGAAACTATTGTAAGCGGTGTCGTAATGCAAGCCTGCTTGGTTGATGGTCACATCTTGCCATGTATGCCATAGGTAGGATTCACCGCGCATCACGGCTACGGTGTCTATTGGCATCGTCACAGGTTGGTCTGCTACCAAGAGGTGGAGGTAAACGATGGAGTCACCGGTGGTTAGGTTGGTAAGTGTATCCACATAGGTTCCTGTAGTGTAGAGGGCTTTTGAACCGAACATGATACTATCGCCGTAGCAAATAGAGTCATACACATGTACGGTATCTATTCGTGGGTCGTGCCAATCTACACGTAGGATCACATCACCTTCTGTGTATAGGCGTACGAACATCGTATCCACGCCACTATCAAGCGATTCGATGAGGTCTTTGGAAATAGTCTTGACAGCGGTATCACCAGCTTGTACTTCACCTGATTGCACCATGAGTGACATACCTGATGGGCATTCGAATGCAAATGAACCTTTGAGTTCAGTTACCACATTTTCTTGGTTAGCCACCTTGATGCGTGGTAAGATATTGCTAATGGTGAGTGAATCGCGGAATTGTTGTATGTCAAACTTGTACCATTGGGTAGTACCAGCAGCTTGTGGGTAGTCGGTATTTGGTACAACGTACATCGCATCAATACATGCAGAATCTTTCTCAGCCTCTCCCAACGGAATCAATACGGCATAGATTCTCAAATCTTGGTTGGAGTTGATACGCAACAATGCAGTATCGATAGCCACACTGGCGAGGTCAGCTGTAGCAAACTCGGATATTTGTCCAGCAGGTATATCGATGTATTGGTTGATAAACAATCCATCTTCGCAGGTCCATCTTGCCAAAGAAGCTTTGACGGTAGCAAAATCTGTTTGTGAGAGGTTTTCGATGAATATTTTCACGCCATCGTAGTTAGGATCTTTCATTGGATCCAATGCTACTTCCCACCAAGTTTGTTGATTGGCTTGTTGGAAGTTATCTCCATACCAGTTGAACATCTTAGCATCGGTACATGATTCGCCTTCATCCTCTGATATCCAATCTACTCTGAAGACGATGTTTTGTTCGCTCAATAGTCTGAAATAAACCGTATCAGCGCCAATAGCATCGATCATCTCTTGGGTGCCCATGTAGGTCCAAGTAGCCATCGAATCGATGGTTTGTTCTTTGGTTACCATCTTATAATCGACTGGGCACATAGGAGCATAAGCCAATTCGATATGGGTAGCTATATTGCCTCTATTGCTGATGGTCAGTTTAGGAAGTTCGCCTACTGCCAAATGTTGTCTGAATTGTTCGATACCTATCTTGTACCATTGGGAAACCAATGCATTGAGTTTGATATCGGTTTCAGCCTCAGCCACGATGGCTTGCAAGCAAGCGTCGTCTGGTGTGATGATTTCTCTTGGCACCAACTCAGCATAGATATTGATCTTCTTGTCGGAGGTTACATATATATATATAATGTCTGAAGCCAACGTAGCATAAGAAGAATAGCTGAGTACTTGTTCGATTTGTGAACCTGCAGCCAAAGTGATTGGTCGTTGCATGACTGGTTCGTGTTCGCAATCGAACTTCATCGTAGCATTGATATGAGCGGATGCTACAGGGTCGAGATTCTCAATATGAATCTTGAGGTCATATTTCGCACTATCTTTGATTCCTTCTATAGGTATTTGCCACCATGTAGGGAAGCCTGCTTCTTGGATATTGTTGCCGTACCAATTGAAGTAACGTGCATGCTTGCAGTCTTGTCCTTCGTTAGGATTGACCCAATCTACAATGAAAGTAATCTCAGCATCCGCTTGTATTTGGAGATAGATGGTGTCAATATCATTCTTGAGTGAAGTGATAAGGTCTTCTGGCACCATTTTGGTATATTCGTTATTTGGTTGGAGTGAAATAGTAGCATCTTGCAATACTCCATCCGTAGGACAAACGAAGGATAGTTTACCTTGAATCTTGTTGGTTTGATTGGACTTGTTGGTGATAATCAGTCGAGGTAGCAGGTTGCTTATTTGCAACGAATCACGGAATGGTTGTACACCTATTTTGTACCAAGCGGTTGGTTGTGTATGTGTTACCAATTGTTTTGGTTGCACCAAGATGGCTTGCAAACAAGCGGAATCAGCAGGTTCTACTGGTCTATCCACCAAGGTAGTATAGATATTGATTTGTTGGTTGGTAGCCAAGCAGATGTATGCGAAGTCACCGTCCAAGTATGCGTACATGGAGTAATCCAATTCCATGCCTGAAGTAGTGTGGGCAGGGATGGTCAATGTTCTTGCCATAGCTCCGTCGCTTGGACAAGTAAAGCCTATAGTGCCAGACACTTGTGCTGCAGCATCTCCCAAGTTCTCTACATGAAGTTGTATGTTATGGAGGTTATCTTGTTTGAGTTCTGCCAATGGCACTTTCCACCATAGTACGGTGTTTTGTTCTTGGATATTGTTGCCATGCATGTTGAACCATTTCGCTGTAGAACAATCTTGTCCTTCGTTAGGGTCAACAAAGTCCACACGCACGATGAGTGAATCGGTAGATTTGATACGCAAGTATGCCCATTGAGCATCGTAAGCCTCCACCAAGTCTCTGGTGATGGTTTTGGTGTATGCTTCTTTAGGTTGGATGCTTAGTGTTTGTTCTGTTAGTTCTTGTGGAGCAGGGCATTCAAAGGTATAAGCACCTGTAACATTAGCAACGTTGTTGCTTAGGTTGGTGATGGTGATACGTGGTAATACACGGGTAGAGTCCTTGAACTGTTGCAAGTTGACCTTGAACCATTGTTCTGCTATGTTCCCTTTGATTTGAATGTCTGTATCCACTTGTGCTACGATAGCGGTAAGGCATGCATCGTCAGTAGGAACGACTGGTCTATCCACGAGGGTAGCAGTAATCTTGATGTTTTGTTGTGTATTCACCAAGAGGTAAACGGTATCGTTTGCCAAGTAAGCGTAGTTAGGATAATCCAATACGCGTTGTATTTGTTGTCCTGCAGGGATGGTAAGGGTTTGTCCCATAGGGTCACTGTTGGCGCAATCGAAGGTAAAGGATACGGCTACGTTATTGGTTTGCGCTGCAAGGTTTTGTACCGTGATTTGTACATCCTTGGTATTGTTGGCTTTGGCATTTGCGATAGGCACTTTCCACCAAGTCTCAGTACCTGCTTGTTGTAGGTTTTCGTTGTTCCAGTCGAACACGCGTCCACTCATGCATGATTGGTTTTCCTTCTTACCCATCAAGCGTGCTTGGAAGTGGATATTTTGTGTAGGTTGGATTTGTACGAAGAGTGTATCGCTGCTCATGGAGCTGATGAGGTTGGCTCCTATCTCTTTGACCAAGACCTGTTTTGCATAGAGGCTGAGTGCTTTGCTGATTGGTTCTCCGCCTACGCGTTGAAGCAATGCATTTCCTTCAATGTTAGCATTGGTATTGGTTAGGTTTTCGATGGTCAATACAGGTTTGTATCCTGCTTTCACAAAATCGGCCTTTGCGATAGCGAACCATTTGGTTTCGTTGGCATTGATGCTGTACCATGTACCATCCACCACGTTGATTACTGTACCTGTAACGTTCAATGTTTGTGGTGTATATGCTTCGGTCTCAAGTGTTAGTTTGAGAGGTTGGTTGGTAGTCACTTTGATCCAAGCCACTGAGTCGTTGAGCATAGCGATGAGAGCGTTGTCCAACGTCTTGGTGATGAGATCGCCTTTTTGTAGTGATACTTTGGTAGTAGTTAGACCGGTTGAAGGGCAGTTGAGTGAAAGTGCAAGGTCCACGTTAGCCATTGCATTGCCCACGTTTTGTCCTGTGATCTTGAGTGCTTGGTTGGCTGCCAACTTTCCATTCAGGTCGATGCGATACCATTTGGTGCCAGCAGGTACATTGGTAGTAGGCCAATTGATCTCAGCAGCATTGAGGCAGTCGATATCTTCGGTATCGGCTGTCACTTCAGCTGTAGTACATTCAACAGGTTGATTGGCTTGGAGGCGCACATAGACTTGTGAGCCACTATTTTTAGCCATCGTTACCATGTCAGCATCCAGTAAGAAGTTTCTCTTTTGCTTTGCGTTTAGGAACATATCTTCGGTCATTGTGTAGGTCGCCTTACCTCCACTTACCAAGAAGCCTTCTACATAGAGGGTTGTGCTTTGGGTTTGTGACAAGTTTTGCATGAAAAGGATCAGTCCTTTTCCGCTCTCCACTTGTTGTAGGTCAACATGGAAGAGTTTCTTGTTGTTGTCACCAGGATATTGGTTAGCGTTATCGAAATCAAACTCTACAGCTTGGTTCCAATCAATCACCTCTTGCACTGGTTCATTCTCCACTATTTCCACTTTGAGCACACCTTTCTTAGCGGTGAGCATACGGAAATAGATCTTGCCCTCGGCATCAGTTTTTGAGGTCAGTTTATCCCAATCCTTTGGTGCAATGGTGTAACCCAAACCATTTTGTAGGGTAACTGCTCCAATGGTGTTTGGATCACTTTGGGAAGGTAAGAAATTACATACATTACCCATCAACATGTTCAGTGCGCTATCGCCTGTCCATGTAAACTTGGTAGATAATTCTTTCCACTGACTCAACTCAATGTGGAACACTCCTGCGTCGTTCGCCTCTACGTTCAACACCGTAGGGACATTGAGAGCCTTGGTGTTGCAAGTTGGAACTTGTGCTTGTAACATGCAAGCAGCGGAAATCCACAAACTGATTAACAAATAAATTTTACGCATCTTATAGTTTTTTTGATATTATACTAAGTGTAACTCTTGTACGCATGCATCACGTATACCCGCGCATACACACAATTCAGTCTGCAAAGTTACTATTTTTCTTCGGCACTCACAAGCATTTTGACAAAAACTTGGTATTTGTATCAAAGAATAGTCACTTTTGCTACATTTGTTGCAACCCTTCGCAACAAATTTCACCACACACCCATAGGAAATGTGTTGGTTATGTAAGTTCCACAAATGGGGCATGCCTACCCCATTTGTGGATATGTTTTATGGTTGTTTTTTATTTTTTAGGGAAGTTGAAATGGTAAACCAGTTTCACTCCGCCATCAAAATATCCTAATTTATTGGCATAGGCATCCGTAAGTGATAGGATGTCAACAGCAGCATTTCCTTGTGCTGTAGGAGGGGTTACTGCGATGAAACTCTCTTTGTTGAGGTCATTGGTATAGAGTGAATATACGCCATAGTTAGCATAGGCACCCAATCCCAAGGAAGTATTGTTTTTGAAGTTCCATTCTTTGCCCAATTCTATTCCTACCAAGACGTTGAGTTTGGTAGAATTGAATTTATTTTGGTTGTCCATATTCTTCACAGCACCGGTAATCTGTTCGTTGGTTACGGTCACATCCATTTCTGGGAAATAGGCATGGATGTTTGCATTTTGCATGTTTTGCTTGAAATGTGTAAAGATAGGCAACGACACTTTAGGTCCCACGTTCAAGAAAAATCCTTTGTCTGTAATCATGGTAAACATGATCGGTATTTCCACCATGATCTGTCCGTCATTCTCTTTGACATCAGTAGCTTGTATGGTATAGTCTATCGGATTACCGTCCGCTACAACGGAATAGGTAGAGTCGATAGTCGCAGATAATTTGTTTTGCACGTAACCTACAGATATACCAGTCAATATACCCATAGTAGGTTGATGCAATGCTTTCTTGCTACCTCTATTGCCAAAATAGTGTGCATATTGGATGTCCAACCATGTGTCGAAACCGCAGTGCCATTTGCCATCAATAGTCGTTTGTTGCATGAGTGAAGCGGCACCTCCTCTTAGACCGATAGAGATGCGGTTGAAACATTTATGCTTCACGTCTTTTATTTCTGGCATTTGTTCATCCCCCCATTCGTACTGAGTAGTATCGGGTATGTGTGGGGTGGATGGTTTGGGTTGAGGTGCAGGTTCCACTTGTTTGGGTGTTGTCTCTACGGGTTGAGGTTGTACAGGAGTCGTATCTTGAACTGGCTCAATGGTTTGTTCTATCACTTCTTCTATGATGTGACCTTTCTGTATCTCTTGCATGATTTCCTCTGCCACCAATCCATTGGGAATGACGGCTGCGGGTATCACCCAAGAATTGATACCCTTGAGTAGGACACCATTGGGGAAGCGTTTACCTCCCGCTTGTTTGACGATATGGTTCACTTTGTACACCCATGAGGACATACGTTCTCCTGTGAGGTATCGTGTTTGTGTAGAATCGATGCTCACGGTGTCACCGGGTTGGATATGGACATGTGAACCGTTGTAGTAGATTTCCTCTTTTTGTGTCGTTTGTTGTGCTACAGCCGTTATGGAACAAAAAGCAGCAACAAGAATGATAATATATTTTTTCATTGTTTAGTCCTCCGAATTTATTTCACGATGTATTTAAATGTGTACATATCTTGTCCCATCCATAGTTCGATGAGGTAGCAGCCAGGTGTATCTTGTGCTATTATTTGGATGGTTTGAGCTTTTTGTACTGCATGCATTTGTTGTACTTGCAATCCTTGTCCGTTATATACCTTCACGTCACATTCCTCTTGTGGATTGAGTCCTTGGATTTCCAAGGTTTGTCCAGGTGATGCGATGGTAGGTGTGATGGTAGGTGCATATTGTACAGGGGTACATGTGATGATGTTCGTTCGAGCAGTTAATCCGCAAGGATGTTGTTCAGACTCGCTGTAGAGCAATCGAGCATAATAGGTTCCCACCAAAGGTTCGCCTGTTGTGTAGTAGTATCCTGTAGCCAGCAGTTTGTCGTTCCATGTCATTGGGTCTTGTGTCAAGTCATCAATGATGTTGTCTTCTGCCAAGTACCATTCTACGGAATCTTCGGTTATCTCGCTAAATCCGAGTGTATCTTTGATGTAGCGATAGTTGATCATCAGCATTCGGTTGCCGAACATGCTCTCGGCAGGTAATTGGTCAAAGTCGGTCGTATTGTCGGCACTTGGTAGTTCAACCAATTGTGTGATGCTATCTTGTACGGTAGCGCAATCGCTTGTGAGTTGGCACATAATCTGTACATCCTCTCCTCCATTGAGTAGCATGGTTATTTGTGCTATTGGTTCCCATTGGTCTTGTAGTTTTGCGAACCAAGCCACTTGTGTATTTGGAGCATAGAGTATATCGTTCTGTATTTGCTCTTTCACGACGCTGTCAGGGATATTCACATTGATTGGTTCGCCGCAGACGGTTCGAATGCCTTGTAGCCAATCGTTTTGCCAGTTCATGTGGTACTTGATAAGATTGTGTTTGACAACCGAGTCGCATCCCAATACGGTGGTTAGGGTATCGTAGTAGTACTCACGAGTATCTGCTGGGCAGATGGTGTCATAAACCTCGGTGTATTGGGTTGGATTGACCACAAGATGGAGTGTAATGATACTGTCGCAACCTGTGATGAAGGAGGTCAACGTAGCTTGATATTCTCCTGTCTTGCTTAGCGTTTGTCCATTCCATTCATAAGGTTGGTTGTCGCAAATGGTGTCGTACATCTCTTCCGTGAGTATTGGTAGTTCGGTCACGGTGAGGGTCACGATACTATCGCATCCTGTCACAAGGGATGTGAGGGTATCCACATGGACACCTACACCATAGGAGTTACCTTCCCATTGTACTTGTTCGGTAGGACATACAAAGAGTTCTTGTGTACCTGTGAGGATAGGTAGTTCGGTCACGGTGAGAGTAACGATACTGTCGCATCCAGTAACCTTGGATGTGAGGGTATCTACGTGTGTACCTACGCCATAGAAGTTGCCTTCCCATTGTACTTGTTCGGTAGGACAAACGAAGAGTTCTTGTGTGCCTGTGAGTGTAGGCAATGCAACGACGGTGAGGGTCACGATACTATCGCAACCATGGATGGTGGTGAGGGTATCGGTCCAGTTACCAGCATGATAAGGATTGCCCTCCCACATATATGGGAGATCGTGGTCACATACATAGACGGTGTCTTGGATATCTTTATATACAGGCAACACCTTGATGGCGTAGGTATAGATGGAGTCGTATTGGTATGTGAGTGCTTGTCCGTTGTAGGTCTCAGATGCTGTGAGGCATAGAGTGTCGCTCCATGTAGTGTCTTGTGTTATCGTGAGGGTTGTTAAGCGTGTTGAGTAGGTCTCTTCGTAACATACAGATGCTTCTGTAGGTTGAACGAGACGTGTATAAGCCTCAGTGTCTATGGTAAAGTCGTTGCTATAGAGTGTATCTTGACATGAGGTCACCACAGCATAGCGTAGTTGTACCGCTTGTGTCAAGCTATCGAGCAATGTCACCGTATCGATAGGCAAATAGGTTTGCGTTGCGGTGTCTTTGGTTTGCCAGAAGATACTCTCCACATACATGTACTCGTTGTCGCCTTGTGGGTAGTCGTAGGCAAAGTCTGCCCAGAGTACTTGGGTAGTGAGTCCCACTTGCAATGTCTTGCCAGCGGCCACGCGTGGTTTGGACTTCAAAGTGGTGTAGAGCTCTGGTTGCTTATACACACGGAAGTTGTAGATATATACGCTATCAATGAGTCGTGGTAACGACAAGGTATCCGTAGTAGCGATATTGAATACAGTATCTCGTACGATGGTATCGTTGGTAACCATCAAGCTTGGGTTGTTTCTTGTCTGTACGATACTATTTTTGCAAAGTACAGAGTCTTGTACCACTACCAAAGAGTCGTAACGCCATGGTTGTGCGACGATATTGATGATGTTACTTTCTACCACGTTATCGCAACTATCTTTGAAAACGTATTGCAAAGATAGTGTCTTCTGTTCCTTGGTCAACTCATCCGGATAAGCCTCAGCAAGGGATTTGCCAGCCAATGTTTGCCAATAGATAGTATCTATTTTGGCCAATGTATCTTGTGCCATGCGTAGGTAGTAAGCAGCGATGGAGTCAAGAGATGGTTGCAGTTCAACTTGCATACCTTGTACCACCAACGGAAGTGCATGCAGTGAGTCGAGTTGGTGTGTAGTGAGTGCCTGGTGTGGCACGATTGGTTTGACGTTGAAGTATTTGATATACTCAATCAACCATGTCTTTTCTATCACTTGCGTTGTATCAGTCCACTGCCATGTCTCTTCGTCGAAGGATAGTATTTCGTGT
>ERZ808048.202-NODE-202-length-12509-cov-3.983269_pt1 | contig 12509 bp, 13 predicted proteins | sample MGYA00380197_ERZ808048 | MGnify/ENA primary metagenome ERZ808048 (study PRJEB31490, sample SAMN06133377) | cow dung metagenome | isolation source: M1 | host: cow | place: China: Chengdu | collected 2015-05 ... | reverse complement strand
CAGTAAAACCTGGAACACAGCTTTCTGTCTGTTCCTACTGCGGTACGCCCTCGTACATCGATAGGCGAGAGGCAATATTTTTCTACATACTGCCGTTTTCCATAACCGAAGATGCAGCACGCGCCATCTTCAAACGCTGGACAGCAGGACCTGCCTGCCCTAAGGACATGGAAGCAACAGCAGAGATAACTAATCTCAAAAAAGAATACTTCCCTGTCTTCCGTTTTAGAAGAACTGTAGACGGCAAAGAAAAGATTGCCGCAAGACCGGCACGCGGAACACTGCTTCCCGGAATGCACAGCATCGAAATTCCGCCGGGAGACATGGTAATCTTCGACTCCAACGCAAAAGCAGGAGGAGCTGAAGTCCTTCACCCGGACATAGCAATTGACTCGTATGTTGGAGAACTGGAAGGAACACCAATCGACCAGTCACTTGTCTATTTCCCGATCTACGAACTAAAGTACAGATATAACGGAACAGAGTATGCCATGGTCATCGACGGCTCATCAGGCAGAATCTCTGTAACCAACTCTCCAAAGAGAAGCTCAGTATCCTACGTTGCAGTCATGGCTTTAGCATTCGTACTTGGATTTATTGGAACCCTGCTCGGCTTCATAATAACTCCAATCTTCTTCGTACTCGTCATTGCCGGAATCTTTGCAGGAAAAATCCTGGCACACAAAGTTGTCAAAAAACCTGACGGAGGTGCAGCATGAGCCAGACCTCAAAAATCATCGTCTCGCTGACATGTCCGAACTGCGGAGGCCAGGTACAATCCGAAGAAGGAGAATCACTTGTCCTTTGTAAATTCTGTGACTCTGTATTCTCCCTCACAACAGACGAGGGAATTGGTAAAATCATGTACCGCTTAGATGTCACACGAGAAAAGGCAGAGACCCGCTTCTTAGAGTGGCTGAAAGAAGGGCCGAAAGCAAAAGACCTCGAAAAGAACGCACAGATAAGCGAAGCCTATCCAATTTATCTGCCGTTCTGGAGACTCGTCGGACGCGGAAAAGCATGTGTGTGCGGAATTGAGATTCAGAAAGGAGACAAGGACGAACCTGATAGAAGAATCCCGCACGAATCACTCGTGAACCGTGAATACATCTACTCTGACATTGCCTGCGACCCTGGAGACTTAGGGATTGCAGCAATCAGAATCCCTGACCACGCAAAAGCAGTTGAGTTCGATGATGAATCGATTGTAACATTCGGAGTTACCGAATCGCGTGATGATGCATACAGCGAAGGGTCTGCTCAGATAAAACTCCAGGCAATCAAAGACGGAAAGCGCTCTATGGATGAGGTGTACTTCTCCAAAGCATTCTTCTTCGAAAAAGCATTCAGCCTTGTATACTATCCGTTCTGGATTATCAGATACACCTATGAAGACAGAGCATACTTTGCAGTCTTAGACGGCATTACATCACAGGTAATATCCGGACGTGCCCCAGGCAATGCAGGAAGCCAGAGTACAGCAGCAGCTCTTGGAGGAACTCTTTCCGGAGCAGTTCTTGCAGCATTTATCTTCTTCGGCTTTGCTCTTGGAGCGATTGAAGCAATCGCAATTCTTTTCGCATTAGGCCTGATTGCAGCAGCAGGAATCATTGGCTTTGCCTACAACCGCTTCAGATACGGAGATGAAATATTAGAAGGAACCATGAAAGGTAAAGGCATAAAGCGCGGCAGGAAACAGCAGTGCATTGAGACAAACTATGAAAATACCTATGATATGTTTAACTGAGGTGAAAAAATGTCAATAGTATTACAGCCTCTCAAATGTTCTTCGTGCGGAGCTCCATTAAAATCCAAAGAAAGAGACCTGATGCTTATCTGCGAACACTGCAAAACTTTGTCGCTTTTTGCAGACGGAAAAACATCTCCTGTCGAATTCGCGATTGTAAAACCAACAGTCGAAGAAAAAGACCCGCTCTGGTATATTCCATTCTGGGTAGTCAATGCTGATGTGATAGTTCATCGCGAAAAAATCTCAGGAGGTGGAATTTCCAGAGCTGTTACCGGTCAAAAACAGATGCGCGGAGTTCGTGACTTCTACATCTGTGCGGCTGATGCAGTCCCGGAAGAGAATGCCAGAGTATGGAACATGGAACTTACCATAAACCAGCCTGAGTTTACAACAATTCCTGAGTTCAAAAACGCAAGCCGCATGGTAATGACAATGGAAAAAGATACAGCAGGAAACAATGCTGAGTTTATTTTCCTGCGCTATGAAGCAGAAATCCCTGGCACTCTTCAGGAGCTTGACTACGATTTCATTGTCAAATCGTCAAAAGTACTTTATCTTCCCGCGTACAAAAAACCAACTAGCTATATGCTTGGAGTCTGAAATGGAAAATAACGAAAAGAAAGTACCGCTCATCTGGGCAACAGCCCTCCTCATGGCCGGAATCTCTGTGATAATCACAACAATTATCCCGGCATTCGGATTCTGGGAAGGGGCTGGTATTTTCCTTATTGGAACAGGAGTTCTTGCAACCATAATCCAGCTCTTTGTCGGAGAGAAGGGGCCAATAGGCTTTTCTCTGTTTATGACAATTGCAGGTCTCTTCCTTATTGTAAAGACATGGCTTGGATCACTTCTTCCTGACTTTGGAACATGGTTCTGGATTGGTATTGCACTTGTGATTATCGCAGTTGGCGCGATTGTGTCAATTGTCCTTAAAAAATAACATGACTGACTTACGTGAAAGAGTAGAAGAAGACCGCGGTATCTTAAAGAAGATTCAGATTTTCCTTCCGGGATACTCAGGCTACAGAAAGAAAGAAGATTTAAGAATAGCAGACTCGATGCTTAGAAACCAGGTTGCAGACAACTTCAAAACGTCTGTTCTGATTCCAATCGAGATGGTAAGAGAGTCTGCGGCAAATGCTCTCGAGCTTGATTTAATGAATGACATAGCAGCAGTTCTCTCAAAAGCAAAAACTCTTGAGGCATCCATTCGCCATGCCGAGCAGGGATACTCAGGAATCTCTGCGGCTGTGAAAATTTTAGAGGATGAGTTAAACAAGCTCTACGAATATGATTTAGCTCTCTTCGAGGCAGTAAATGCTCTTGCTCTCAAAGCAAAAGAGGCAAGAGGCCTTGCAGATGCTCAGCGTTTCGCAGAGGTAAAGTCCGTACTTTCATCTCTTAAAGGAGACATTATGGAGTTTTCGGCAACCTTTGACCGCAGAATGGAGACTGTCGCAGGAATTGAGGTGGCATAAATGGGATTATTTTCCAAGGTAAATCAGAAAATTGGTTCAGGCTCTGACATTGAAGGAGCTGACGCACGTGCAGGATTCTACTGGGTTGAGGACTACAAAGGAGACAACCTCATCTGGAGACTTCCAAGAAACATCATCTTAAACGACAACGTACTTGTCAGAGAGGATGAGTATGGTATCTTCTTCCGTGACGGAAAAGCACTCAAGGTCTTTGACCGCCCGGACAGATATGCATTAACCACACAGAACATTCCAATCTTAAAGGACATTATTGGTGCCACAATGGGTAACGTCCAGATTGGAGAGTTCTACTGGGCACAGAAACGTGAGTTCAGAGACAAGTTTGGAACATCCCAGCCCTTGGCATTCCGCGATTCTGACTTTGGCGTTGTACAGCTTCGCATGTTTGGTCAGTTCGCATACAAAGTTGCAGACCCAATGCTTCTGATTACCCAGTTCGTTGGAACAAAAGGCCTTACAAAGTCGGAAGAAGTTATCGACTGGCTTAAAGGTCAGATTGTGATGGTCTTAAATGACATCTTAGGCGAACTCAAAGCAAAGAAACAGATGGGCGTCTTGGATATGCCTGCATACCTGCAGGAGATTGAACAGATGTGTCTTGCAAAACTCACTGCAGAGACTGAGAGCTATGGTCTCAAGATTATGAAGTTTGCAGGCCTTACCATCAGCATGCCTGATGAGGTTCAGGAGGCAATCAACAAGCGCGGTGCAATGTCTGCCCTTGGTGTGAACTATATGCAGTACCAGTCCGGAAAGGCCATCGAAAATATTGGTGTCGGAGCCGCGCAGGGTGGAGACGGTGCCGGATTTGCAATGATGGGGGCTGGAATGGGAGCTGGAATTGGAATGGGCAATATGATGATGCAGGGAATGAATGGAGGTGCCGCACCATTCGCTCAGGCACAGACAGAAGCACCTGCAGGAAAGGCCTGTCCAAAGTGCGGAACAGCAGTTCCGGACGGTGCAAAATTCTGTCCGGGATGCGGAGAGAAGCAGGCATCCGGTTCATTCTGCCCGGAGTGCGGCGCAGCAGTCCCGTCTGGTGCCAAGTTCTGTCCCGAATGCGGAAAGAAAATGGGAGCCTCAGCATGTCCAAAGTGCGGAGCTGAGTTATCAGCAGGTGCAAAGTTCTGCCCGGAATGCGGTGAACGCATCTAAGAATCATTTCCAAACCTATTTTTTCGAGGGTAGAGCCTCTACTTTAAAATACCACAACAGTCATACTATTACACAATGACTCTTGCATTGTTATCTGTATGGGACAAGACCGGAATCGTTGATCTGGCAAAAGCCCTTGCTGCACAGAACATTGGAATCTTAAGTTCCGGCGGAACTGCAAAACTCCTCCGCGAAGCAGGAATCCCGGCAAAGGACGTCTCTGAATACACCGGATTCCCGGAAATGATGGACGGACGCGTCAAAACACTCCACCCGAAAGTACACGGAGGTCTCTTAGGCCGCCGCGGCACTGACAATGATGTTATGGCAGAGCACGGAATCGAAGCAATCGATATCCTCTGTGTCAACCTCTATCCATTCGAGGAGATGTCAAAGAAGAACCTCCCGCTTGAGGAACTCATCGAATACATCGATATTGGAGGACCGGCAATGATTCGCGCTGCATCCAAGAACTACAAGGATGTTACTGTTATCGTTGACCCGTCTGACTATGCAGAGGTAATTGAAGCAGTAAACAACGGCGGAACCACTCCTGAGCAGAGATTAAAGCTTGCCACCAAAGCATTCACCAGAACTGCAGCATACGATGGAGCAATCTCCAACTACCTGCAGGGAATCGACAAGGAGTTCCCGGACACCTACACCGTTCAGTTCCAGAACGGAAGAACCCTGCGCTATGGAGAAAACCCGCACCAGAAAGCAGCAGTCTATGGTACAACAGGAATTGCAGGACAGGAGTCCATGCAGGGCAAAGAGATGTCCTACAACAACTATCTCGATGTCCACGCAGCAGTTTCCCTCTGCCGTGAACTCGAAGGCTTTGCAACCGTAATTGTCAAGCACAACAACCCATGCGGTGTTGCTCTTGGAGAGAACCAGCTTGAGTCCTACATCAAGGCACGCGAAGTTGACCCGGTATCTGCATACGGTTCTATCGTTGCAATGAGCACCGAAGTCGATGCAGATGTTGCAAAGGAAATTTGCTCCACTTTCGTTGAAGTTCTCGTTGCTCCGTCCTTTACCGAGGAAGCTCTCGAGATTATGAAGTCCAAGCCGAACATGCGTGCATTAATCCTGCCGCCGGCAGAAGAGGCAAATGAGATTAGAACCATCGACGGCGGTATTCTTGTACAGAGAACTCCTGCATACACCGAGGACTGGAAGGTCGTTTCCAAACGCCAGCCGACAGAAGATGAGATGGAAGCATTCAAGCTTGCCTGGACTGTTGTCAAGTACGCAAAGAGTAATGCAATCATCTACAGCAACAAGACTGAGACTGTAGGTATTGGTGTTGGACAGATGAACCGTGTCAACTCTGCACAGATTGCAATCGAGAAGGCCGCAGAGTTTGGAAGAACCATGAAAGGTACTGTTGTAGCATCAGATGCATTCCTGCCGTTCCCGGACACCTTAGAGGTCGCAGCAGCAGCAGGAGCAACCGCTTTAATCCAGCCGGGAGGTTCTATCCGCGACAATGAAGTCCTTGCAAAGGCGGATGAACTTGGAATCGCTGTAGTGTTTACCGGAACCAGACACTTCAGACACTAACCTTTTTTTTTAATGTCCGAAAAAAAGGACTTATCATACTGCGTCCGACAGATATAATAGTTTTCATCCGCGCGCATAATTTCTCAAACCTTGTGCTCAATCCATAATCCTTATATTCTCAGAGATACATTTTGAACGGTAAGTCAATATTGTGAGGATAGAATAGATGGCCCCGAAAAAGAAACAGAAGGATTTACTTCAGCTCTTCTCTAATTTAACCCAGAAGACGAAGATTGTTGAGCCAATGAAAACCCTTCACGGAACTTTACGTGACCAGGATGCAGTAGAGCGTGAAATCGCTCTTATCATGCGTGAGATTCAGGAACGCGGATTCTTCAAGACAAAGCTTGAACCAATCCAGCTCGCACGCTTAATCACCTCCTTCCACGCAGGCAAGAATGATACTGAGATTGCCCGTGAGTTAGGCGATGAAAAACTCTCCAAGACTGTTGCACGTGCAAGAGTCAGACTGAAGCTCTTCCGCGACCTTGACTTCAACATGCCGTTTGACCAGGACGAGTTAAAGATTCTGATGTCTAGCGAACTTACCATGAAAGAGATTTCCGAAAAGCTTGGTGTTTCCCCGACCACTCTTCGCGAGTACCGCCACGTCATCGAACAGCGTGACGATACAACTCTTGACCCGTACCTTGAGAGAATCAAGGACGTTATGGAAGACCGCGACTTAACCGAGAAGATGGCAGCAGGTCTCCAGCAGGATACTTTAGGCGAGGCAATCGATGTTGCTGAGTCCACTGATATGAGTGAGATTAACTAATCTCTTTTTTTCTCAAACGAAATTACAAAAAGAGGGTGTGAGAAAACTCTCAAAAATTTTTATTGTGCTTCGAGCACAATTTCCAGATAGGATTTGGTAAGACGCTCGCCAGTGATTCCTGCCATCTCTGCAATTTTGTCGATGACAGATACTGCTTCATCTTCGGATAGTTCTGCGGCGGCTTCAATTTCAGAGAAAACTCCAACACCTGGAATCTCATCCAAGGTTACAATTGCGTTTGGAACGCGGTAGATTTTTCTGTGCTTGTCAACAGCAGCAGTTCTTCTGTATCCTATTTTTTCTAAGAGAACAGCAAAGTCCTCTCCGGATGATAAGTCCACAATAATTTCTTCGCGTGCCTTGAATCCCTCGCGTCCAACCTTCGGGCCTTTGTAGGTGATGCATGGCGGCATAATCTTTCCGCACTTCTGATTGTTTACATAACGAAGGCGAAGTGCTTCGTCGGTTTCTGCAAAGTCTTTGTGCGGGGCGTTATAGTAAACGTCATGCTCATCCTGGTCTGCGATTAACTCTGCGTTATTTTCGATGAGCTTTGCCTCAATCGGTTCGAGGGCTTCAACTCTTACCTTAATCTCAATCTCAAATCCCATGCTTAGTAATTCTCATAGAACAGGGATAAGTCTTCTGATGATTGATGTATAAATAGAATAACAGGGAATATTACTGTATGAAGAAAACCGCAGTTTTCGCCGTTCTTCTCCTCTGCATCGCGGCAGTTTTAACAGCCGGATGTATTACTGATGAACCGGCAGAACCGATTGATTACCCGACAGCACTTGTTGGAGACTGGAAAAGTGTTGGAACATATGATGCTGCAGATAATGTTAAGTTCCACATGATTTACCACTTCAAAGAAGACAACACCGGAACTGTTGTAGCAGATGTTAATGGAAAAGCCATCAGTACTATTGATGTGTTCTGGGGATATGTGGATAAGAATGGATACATTGTCGGATATACCACAACCGGAAACGGTGATTATCTCTACATCTCAGAAGACGGAAAGACATTAGTCAACGAGTTCGGCGAGACATTTAAGAGAATATAATCCTGAGACAATCTCAGAATCTATTTTTTCAATAAAAAAAAGAACCGCAGGCTTATTCAAGCCTGGTGTTCATTGAGTTCTTCATACCGCTTCTTTTCGCGGTCACGAAGCTCTACTCTTCTGACTTTTCCAGAGATGGTCTTTGGAAGTTCGTCTACGAACTCGATTGCACGCGGATATTTGTATGGTGCAGTCGTGGTCTTGACATGGTTTTGAAGCTCGCGGATAAGTTCATCAGAACCGGTCCATCCGTCTTTTAAGCAGATGAATGCCTTGACGATGACACCACGGATTGGGTCCGGGCTTCCGACAACTGCGGATTCCTTAACGCACGGGTGAGTCATTAATGCAGACTCGACCTCAGCCGGAGAGATACGGTATCCCGAGGACTTGATGATATCATCATCTCTTCCCTGGAACCAGAAGTATCCATCCTCATCCATGATTGCCTTGTCACCTGTGTAGTACCAGTCGCCTACAAAGACCTTTGCAGTTGCCTCTGGGTCGTCTAAGTATTCCATAAACAGGCCGACCGGAGACGGGTCACGGGTGCGGATAGCGATTCTTCCCTCTTCACCGGCAGGAACCGGGTTTCCGTCATCATCGTGAAGTTCAACCTTCCATCCCGGAGCCGGTTTTCCGATTGAACCTGGACGGTGTTCAATGCATGGATATGTTCCAATCACCATAACAGTCTCGGTCTGACCGTATGCTTCGTAAATCTTTAAGCCGGTTCCTTCTTCCCAGACACGGTTGACTTCAGGGTTTAATGTCTCGCCTGCACATAAGCAGTGGCGGAGCTCAGAGAAGTCAAACGTGCTGAGGTCGGCTAAGATTAACATTCTGTAAATTGTGGACGGAGCACAGAATGTTGTAATCTCATATTTCTCGATTAACGGCAGGAGTTCAGTTGCGTTGAACTTTCCGCGGTAGTCATATACAAAGACACATGCTCCCTGCATCCATGGTCCGTAGAACTTACCCCAGGAGGATTTACCCCATCCTGTATCGGCCACAGTAAACTGCAGATCGTTTTCGGTTAAGTCATACCAGAACTTACCGGTTACAATATGACCAAGCGGATATGCATGGTTGTGCATAACCATCTTCGGGTTTGCTGAAGTTCCGGAGGTGAAGAAGATCAGCATTGGGTCGGTTGCCTTTGTTCTATTTTTGCGGATAAGCGGGCTTAGGTGAATGGATGCTTTTGCCGGGTAAATCAGTTCCTTCTGATAATCAATCCAGCCTTCAGCCTCACCGTCAACGAGGAATTTTACCTTTAATGTCGGACAGTTGTCTAAGACTTCCTGAACCTTCCAGAGGTTGCCCTGGTCGGTTACAATCATCTTGAACTTGCCTTTATTGATTCTGTATTCTAAGTCGTGGGGGGTGAGAATGACTGGAGACGGACAGATGACTGCTCCAATCTTAATTGCTGCGAGGGCGAATGTCCACCACTCCGGCACGCGGGGTAGGAGAATCATTACACGGTCGCCCTTTCCGATGTTCTGTTTGAACATCATGTTCGCAATCTGGTTGGACAGATTCATCATGTGGCGGAAAGTGTAGTACTTCTCTTCACCCTCCTGATTCGTCCATATCATTGCCAGTTTGTTGCGGTCCTGTTTTGCCCAGGCATCCACAACATCAAAGCCGAAGTTGTAATACTCCGGAACTGGGATGGAAAACGTGGAGTACGTCTCCTCGTAGTCCATCATGTTGTGTAATGACGTTTCTGTCATGAACTATGTTATATGTTAGCATACTAAATAAATCAATCGCAGTTATCTCATTCACTGTGTATGAGATACTGATTATAAGCCGTATAAGCAATGATCTCAGATATTGTGGGTATATCTCGCTCAGTATCTTGATATGTAATCAAACATAATATGTACATACTTATGGTACATCTGACTGTGGACATTGGCGGAAAACCAGGTGTGAACTGCCGTGGATTTTGTGCGTATTGTTATTTCAAACATGCAAAAGATGTACCGCCGTTTGGATGCCGTTACTGTCTGCCGTTCAAAAAAGGATGTGACTACTGTACAAGAGGAGTTAAGGAGGAGTACGCTGACTTCTACTCGCTAAAAGAGGTTGCAGACAACTTCTTAGCAGACCTTCAAAGTGTAACAGGAGACATCACAAGAATTACAATCTCAGGCGGAGGAGATCCAAGCTGTTATCCTGAGTTTAAGAATCTCATGGAGATTCTAGGAAGCCTGGGGGTTCCTCTCCACATTGGATATACCAGCGGAAAAGGATTTGACGACGTTGAAATTGCAGACTTCCTGATTCAGAACAACCTCTCTGAAATTTCGTTTACAGTCTTTGCATCAGACCCTGAACTTCGCAGAAAATATATGCATGACCCAACACCTGAGGCATCTTTAGCAGTTCTGGAGCGTCTTGCCGCAAAGATTGATGTCTATGCCGCATGTGTCATCATCCCAGGAGTAAATGACGGAGATGTTCTCGAGGAAACCCTTTCATGGCTTGAGAAGATTGGTGTCAAAGGAGTTATTCTCATGCGCTTTGGAAACAGCGGTGAGCAGGGATTGATTCTTGCAAACACTCCGATTATCGAAGGACAGAGAATGCATGAGCCCGAAGAGTTCAGAGAGCTTGTTGCAGAAGCCGCGGCCAGCCATCCAAACCTGAGAATTTCCGGCACTCCGCTCTATGACCCGCTCTTTGATTCTCCGTTTGCAGTACGAAAAGATGAGGAGCTTTTATCCCACCTTCCGCGGGTTACAAAGAAGGCATCCGTTATCACAGGCTCAGTTGCTGCACCATACATTGCAGAGATTCTTGAAAAGTGCGGAGGAGACCCGTCTATGGTTGTCCCGGTCAAAAAAGAGATTGCATGCCTTATGACAATCGATGACATAAAAGACCTGGATACCTCAAACCTATCGGATATCGTAATCATACCGGGACGTGCATTTGTACATGATGCAGAAGCTGAATCAGTTCTCGGACGTCAGGTGGTTCGAGGACCTGAGATGCTTACAGCAGATGGTGAGACCAGTATGGGTATGGATGAAGCAGGAGTTCTGACAATGGAGATGAACGGTTTTTCTGCATTAATCCAGCTGATTAACATGTACGGGGCGTAACATGGATTATTCAGACTTATATGAAAGGATTGGATATACATTTTCCAATCCCAAATATCTCTCACATGCGTTACAGAGAACAGCCTTTGCAAGAGAGCAGAACATCTCATTAGATGAGACGATGGATTATCTTGCAGTCCTTGGTGATGCTGTAATCGAGATTGTTACAATCCAGAGCATCATTGACAGCGGAGTAACCGACAAAGGAGAAATCACCCGTCAGAAGACAAAAAAGGTCAATATGTCTGTCCTTCGAAAACTTGCTGAAGACATCAGTCTCCCGGATTTTGTAAGCTGGGGAAAGGGTGAAATCAACATGCAGATATGGACTGTCGGACGTGCTTCTGCGGAATGTTTCGAAGCTCTGATTGGGGCTGTGTACTCTGACGGCGGAATCTCTGCGGCACGCACTGTGCTGAAAAATCTCGGTTTTATATAAACCCGATTCCCTACTTTTTTCCTTCTCAGTAGATACATTTTACATAATAGAGAGCAAACATATAACTAATCTATGTCTGATGTGAAAGTACCTTTAGATGTCCCGGCTGGAATGCGGGATGTTTACCTTGCAAACTATAACTTAATTACGCAGGGTTCCGGACGCCTGATGCTCTTTGCCGGCGACCAGAAGATGGAACACTTAAACGATGACTTCTATGGAGAAGGCATCCCGGCAGATGACGGAGATCCGGAACACCTCTTCCGCATTGCATCCCAGGGTAAGGTTGGTGTCTTTGCAGCCCAGCTTGGTTTAATCACCCGCTATGCAATGGACTACCCGGAGATTCCATACCTTGTCAAGATGAACTCCAAGACCCACCTCGTTGGTGTCTCCCAGAAAGACCCGGTTTCCCACCAGCTCTGGTCTGTCGGTCAGTTAGTTGATATCTGTGCCGAAAATGATATCAAGATTGCAGGTATTGGATACACTATCTATCTCGGAAGCGAGAACGAAGCAGAGATGCTTACAGAGGCCGCATCCTTAATCAATGATGCACACTTCCACGGTCTTGTAACTGTTCTCTGGATTTATCCGAGAGGAAAGGCAGTAAAAGACGAGAAGGACCCGCACTTAATCGCAGGAGCAGCAGGTGTTGCAGCATGTCTTGGCAGTGACTTCGTAAAGGTCAATGCACCAAAGAAGGACGGAAAGTCCGGTGCAGAGCTCTTACAGGAGGCAGTCCAGGCAGCAGGCAGAACCAAGGTTGTCTGTGCAGGCGGTTCTTCCACCTCTGAGGAGAAGTTCTTATCCGAACTCTATGACCAGATTCACGTCGGCGGTGCCTCAGGTAACGCAACCGGCAGAAACATCCACCAGAAGCCGCTTGCAGAAGCTGTTAAGTTCTGCAACGCAATTTATGCAATCACTGTTGAGAATAAGAGTGTTGAAGAAGCTCTGGCAATTCTCAAGGCATAAATTAAAAACACTTCGAGGATTTCTAACAACCTCTATTTTTTAGAAAAGTTGGCTTTGCCCCTAAATTGAATTATTGTGTGCTCACAAGATTCTAGACCCAAGAGGTAAAACCGCAGACCACGCAGACGCAGGCAAAGCCTGCTG
>ERZ808048.201-NODE-201-length-12526-cov-3.977990_pt1 | contig 12526 bp, 5 predicted proteins | sample MGYA00380197_ERZ808048 | MGnify/ENA primary metagenome ERZ808048 (study PRJEB31490, sample SAMN06133377) | cow dung metagenome | isolation source: M1 | host: cow | place: China: Chengdu | collected 2015-05 ... | reverse complement strand
ACTCCATAGCAACTCACCATTGTAAACCTCAAACAACTCATCAAAGCCGGGGTACTTTTCAACCATTGCATCCCAACCAATCTCTTTCAGTTCAGTTTCAAGTTTTCTTGTGGCTTCATCCATCAAGCCATAACCGAACTGCGTATAGTTCACTTCTTCAATCTGAATCTTGTTCTCTCCGATGTAGTCAAGAATCTCCTGCTTTGTGACAGCACCCTGCTTTTCGTTCAGCCACTCCTCAAGACCCATCCAAGCATCCTCGCCGGCTTTCAGTCCGCCGTTCTTCTTTAACATCGCAATCCACTGCTCCGCAGTAGCCTTGTTCTGCTGTATGCCCTCAACGGCCCTCTGTGCGTTGCTCACAAAAATCTCCTGGTTCTCGTTGGCAATGCGGAACCTAATATCCTCCTTCTCCTCGTTAAATCTCTCGCTCAAGGGGATGACATTGCCCTTGTCATCATAGGTGACTGCATCGGCAGATTTGATTTGGTTAGGCTCGAAGGCAACAATCTCATCACGGCCGTTGTTCTCATACCAAACACCGTCATATCCATTCTCTTTTACCCACGCATTAAAGTTTTCGGCCTGCTCTTTACCCCAAAGGTAATCCTCACCATAGAAAGGCTCTTTAGTTTCAAAAGCATTCGCGTCATTAAGCATAAGAGGATTCTTCAAGTTTACAAACAACGGCATCAGGTTCTTGCCATACAACGGACCGAAATCGGCTGGTGAAAGATAGAAACCACTACCAAATGCACCCGCATCGGTCGATTCACCAATCTTCTTGGGATCAAATATTGTGAACTCATTAGGCGTTCTGTGATACACCACCGTCGGGTAACCATTTTCGTCCACAATCTTTGTGTCCGGCATAGCCATCTTTGCGGCCTCCTTCACCATTCTCTCCGCAGTCTCCATGTCGCCGTTCTCCACAGCAGCCATATACTCCGCATCCATTTCGGGAGTTATTCGGAATCTTATGCCGCTGTCCTCCGGCAAATCCTCTTCAACAGGCGGGTAAGTATAATCACCGCCCACATCCTTTGTATGCAGTTTCGCGTCAGCGTCAATAACACTTATATTTCCTGCCGCGTCACGCACAACATTTCCCTTCTGCAAGTCGGCAATAACAATTTCGCCATCTGCAAAAGCTGTGTTTGCATCATTCAGCGGCTCAAATCCAAGCGACTGCATATATTCCCTGCGCTCCTCACTCGTAAGCGGAGTACTCTGGGCAAAGTCCACAATAGGCTGCTGGAGAATCCTCACGAACTCACCATCAATCTCACCGTAACCCAAAATCTCATATCTTGTGTCACGAAAAACATCGTTGAATAAAGCAATATTGTCAATGTCAGGGCGGAAACGCTTGCCATAAGGCTTGCCCTTAGATGCCTTTATAACATAACGGCCGTCTTTAGAAGAATAGACCTTTGAATCCTTACCCTCGCCAATAGGCTCGTTATCATCAGTAAACTCTTTAAGATCAGTGTGCCAGTTACCGGTGGCTATAGCCCAGCCTTTGAGGAGTTCTTTCTTTCTCTCCTCAATCTCTCTTCTTCCTGCTTCACTAAAGCGTTCATTCGCTGGGACTGCGCTCTCAGAAATTCTGCTGAATAGTGCATCGACTGCGTTCGTGCGTTCGTACGCTCGCAGCGCTCGTTCCATTCTCTGTGGAAGTCGTTGAGATATTCTCCGTCCGAAAGGATTGGCTGGTGTAGCATCTTCAATGAATTTATCTATCTGCGACAAAGTTACATCATTAAAATCTCCTTTCAAAACAGAAGAGTATATTTCTTTCGCAAGTTCCTTTCTTTCAGCCTCGTTTTTCAGTCTACGTCTCTTAGCAACCTCTTTGCTACCCATGATTATTCCAACCGCGCTGTCTATAATGTCATTGACGCGGTTTTTCTCTCGCCTGCGTTCGCTATCCTTACGTTCCTGAATATCATCCACCACGCGGAACATGGTCTGTCCCTCCATCACACTCTCCTTCATCTCGGGAGTGACATCCACAGAGTGCATAGTATTGTTCTCTCCAAGGTTAGGCATAGTCACCTCGCCCACCTTCGCACCCCACTTCTTGGTGTACTTCTGTACGAACGATGGCAGCATCCTGTCATAGAAGCCCTTCATACCCTCGCCGCCGATGCGGAGACCGTCACCGCTGATGGTGTCTCCCTCTTGCATTTCAAGCATTTTATTTGCAAGCGGTTTTCCTACAATATCAGCAATAGATTTTCCGATATACTCATCCTTGGAACTGACAACTATTCCGTTCGGGTCAACTATAAATTTGTAGTCAAGCCCCATAGAGAAGCTCTTGTTTCCGTTCTTGCCAACCTTTTCGCATTCTATATGGCTAACAACTTTGGCTATATTATACCTCTGAGCCTGCTGCTCACCTGTAGTCCAAGCTATCTTGTCAAAGCCCTCCTCGGCTGCAAGTCTCAGCATACGCTTCATTGCAAGCTCGTGCCAGTTCTTCTCAAAGGGAGCAGAGGGAATACCTTTTCTATTGCTTTCAGCCACATCCTCATATACCTGTCCTAATTGAGCAACTTTATCATACAGTTCTTGCCATTTGTCTATTTCTGCATCTGTAGCATCTATGTTCCAATCATACTCAGGACCGTATTTCTTCGCCATTTCAGCATTATACTCATCAAACTCGCTTTGTGCGGCATTCACAGCTTCCAATGCGCTTTTCACATCTTCAGATGTTGCTCTACCATACCCCTTCTCTCTGCCTTCTTGGTGACGCTTTGATTGTATCTCATCAATCACAAGCACACGGTTACCCTCGCTGTCAGTAGTCTCGCCGAAGCGCACCCACGCAACAGCACGGCCATTCCCGGCATCGCCAAAGTGAACCTCGTCACTCTCGTTGTACGGCTCAATAGTCGGCACAGTCAGCGCAATCTCACGCTTGCGCTCAAGACCCTCGGTAGTATATTTTTCGCGAGTTTCATTTATGGCATTGCTTTGAGAATCCAAATCAACAATCTTGTTATCAATGATAAAATCCTCATACTCACCTTCGCTCGCTCTTTCATCACTCCAAAGCAGTTCCCCATTGTAAACCTCAAACAACTCATCAAAGCCAGGGTATTTCTCAACCATAGCATCCCAACCAATCTCCTTCAGTTCAGTTTCAAGTTTTCTTGTGGCTTCATCTATCAAACCAGTACCGAACTGCGTATAGTTCACCTCTTCAATCTTAATCTTGTTCTCTCTAATGAAATCAAGAATCTCCTGCTTGGTAACAGAACCCTCTTTCTCGTTCAGCCAAGCCTCAAGGCCAAGCCAAGCATCCTCACCCGCTTTCAGTCCGCCATTCTTCTTCAGCATGGCAATCCACTGCTGTGGGGTAGCCTTCTCCTGTTTAATCTCCTCAACAACCTTTTGAGCATTGCTAACAAAAATCTCCTGGTTCTTGTTGGCAATACGGAAACGGGTGTCACCTGATAAATTTTCGCTCTCAATGATTGGATTTTCAAAACTTTCAACTACCTTTGTGGCATCTGAAAGCTTTTGCTTATCTGAGGCTTCCGCGATTGGTGCGGAGAGGTGCAGATAACCAAGAGCTTTCTCTTTGTTTATATATGTTGCATATCCGTTGTTTATCCAACCTACAACATTATTAAAGCCCTTACCAAAAGCCGATGAGACTATATTAAAATCAATATCTATACCTCTTCCCAAATCAACCGCTACAAGGATATTACCTTGTTCGGTACGTAGTTCCGTCAATATAGAGCGATTACCCTCTTTTTGGTGATTGTTAAACACTGCAATAGGCTCAGCAACAGCACTCGGCAAATTCTTCAAGTCCTGTATTTTAAAACCGTGCTTCTTTGCTTTCTTTATTATCTTATTGCCATACAACTTCATCGGCCTGTCTTCAACGCCAGCTGAAAGTAAAACAGGAGATGGATTGCCAACATTCAAAACAACCTTGTCCGCATTTTCCTCGTTAAGGCTTTCAAGTTCGCTATTGAACTTGTCATTCACCTCCGCAATCCTGAACATGGTATTTCCACCAGGTTTTATCCCCTCGCTGTAATACCGGTCAATGTCTCCCAGGACGCGCGATGCCCTTGCCGATTCATATTCCGCATAATGCTCGGTATCCCATCCCTTACCAAAGTCTATATACACATCACCACCATTACGCTCAATAAGTCGTTTAAGTAATGTCTTCTGTTTTGCAGTTGGAGCAGTGTTGAGATTGATGCTACCTGAATTATAATCAATTCTTATAGCACCTCTATCAAGGAAGTCAGCCATATCAGTTGACACACCTGTAGGGTTTTCTTCAAAATCATAGGCTATATTTTCTATCTCTCTATGGTCAACCGTCCTACGACCATTCAAGAATGAGTTATCCACACCCTTTACCTGGTGCTTACCACTGAAATCAAGCATTGTACCATCAGGGAGTATATACCCGGCCTCCCTCATGTCATAAGTTGTGCCAAATATCTCTTTCGCCGTCTCAAATATCTTCTTGCTCTCCGCATTCTCTTGTATTCTCATCCTTGCACGGAAATCATTCTCTGTGCTTCCAGTTTTCCCCTTTCCGCTTTCCGCTCTCAGATTGCTGTAGCTCGCCTTGAGCATACTCTCGATGTCCTCCTTTGTCAGGTTCTCAAAACCGATATTCTCAAGCAGCTCCTTGAACCAGTCAACAATCTTATCCCATGTACTCTGCTCCAGTTCGCCAAGGTTCATCTTCTCCGCGAGTTCAGCCACATACTCATCCGCCGCAGCACGCATATCCTGCAAGGTAGGGTTCTCCTTAGCGCCCACATAATCAAGCATTCTCGCCCTGTCAGCCTCGCTCATCATATTCCAAACACCGTCCAGGAACTCATTGAACCTCTCTCCAAGCAGTTTCTTCACGCCATGGTGCGCCACAACCTCGTGAACGTATGTAAGTTCAATCTCGCGTTTGTCCTTTATATTAGGCATGTAAAGGTACACCTGGCCGCCCGAGTACCACCCGGCAACAGCCTCGCCCGCAGCAATTCTCTTCCTTGCCTCGCGGTTCTTCACCTCATCAAGGGATTCAATGATATTCGCCTTCACGCCCACCTGCGCCTCAAGCTCCCTCGCCCTCTCGCGCAATGGTATCCTGCGTTTCTCCTCTGTTCCATCCAGTATTCGGTCCTCAAGTGACTGCACACCGCTTTGGCCGGGAGCGTTTCCACCCTCGGCAACAACTGGTGATACACTATCACCGCTTACTTGTTGTTGATTCTCTTCTTGTGCAAATCCATTCTCGCTATTGCCTTGCACATCATTTGAAACCTCTCTTCCTTCGTTCCCTTCTCCAACAACTGAAGTTCCTGTGGAAGAAACAGATTGTTCGCCTTGCAGTAGTTCACCGCCTCGGCCAGTGCTCTCGCTTTCTCTTGTGGTGTCATTTTCGTAGTTTTCCGCTAAGTTATTATAATATTCCTGTTCATCAAAGTCTTCATACTCCCTTATTATACGAGGCAATATAGTTTCTTCATAAACATAAAGCTCTTCAAGAGTCATGTTAAATGTACCCATTGCCCATGTTTCAGCCTGTTCCTTCTGTTGGTCCACACTCTCTTGTGCCCTCATCTCCGCACCTCTCTTAGCAAAAGAACGAGGATTACCAGCAGAGAGAATTTCAATCAGCATATCTCTTACATCCTGAACATCACCGTTAAAACCAAGCGCACTCAGCTCATCGCCATAGCTCTCAGTTATAAACTCCGCTGCACGCTCTACAGACACACCACCTTTGTCCTCGCCAGCAATTACGCCAATAAGTTGCTTTTGTTCGTTCTTCAACCCAGTCTCTCTTCTGAAGCTCTCAGGAGTAATCTTTACAGGACCGCCAAGCAAACCAGCAACAAACTCCTCAGCGGTGCGCTGTGTCTCCACAGGCTTAATGCCGTCCACCGCTTCACGTGTCTGGCTACGTGTTATCTCTGCCTCGCGAGCCTCCACCTCTTTCCAATAGTCAACATTCGCCTGGGCAGCTTTCTTGTCAGCTTCCCATTTCTGCATTGTAGCTTCGTAAGCATCAGGGTCAGTGCCCACATTCGGTTCTTTGTCAAACTTCTTTAGAGCCGTCTCAGCCTTCTTGCGGTTATTCTCAATCATCTGCGCACGTGCCTTGTCGTTCTTCACACGCTGCACAAAATATTCATGAGTCCTCTCTATTGGCATTTGTGTAAACTCCACATTTCCGCTTTTATCAGTAGGCCAAACCGCAGTAAAATCAGTTCCCGCAGGCAATACAGTACGTTTGCCGTCAACCATTACAGTTACGCTACCATCCTCGTTGCGCGAAGTAACAGAATAATTCTTGCCATCCATACGGAAGAACTCAGGCACTTCCGCAACTGGTGACAAGGTTTCACCTGTTGCAGTTTCCTCCGCAGAATCGCTTGTTTCTGCTGGTCGCGTCTCGGATGCTGCCGTCTGCTGTGTGGAAGTAGAGTTTTCATCCTGCGCCACCCCCGCCTTCCGTCTCGCATCATCTATCCAATCATGAGAGAGCTCCAGCTCTTGTCCATTTACCGCAACCACCACCTTGTCTTTATCTTCTTCTATTACCTCCACATCAACATGTTCGCCATTCTCCTCGAAAGAAAATTTGTTTGGCGTGTTCTCAACAACAGAGGAAGTCTCTTCAACTACAGGCTGCGCTTCATTGTCGTTTTGCTCTACAGCAGCAAACTCAGCATTCCATATGCTATTCAATCTTTCCCTCTCTATGTTTTTCAAATAATCCGTGCTAACAGCATCAACCTTTTCGCGCAACATTCCTGCCGCTATTGGCATTTTTCTTCCATTAGGGTAAAGCACAACAAGACCCTCGCTATCGACAACATCAATATATCCCTCTCCATCAATCACAACACGGCCTCCAGTTATAAACACCTCAGTGCCATCATTTAATTTAGTAGGGAATACCGTACCACTATTGTGGGAAATTCTGTCTATCCGCTTATCGCTTTCGCTGTAAGCACGCTCTCTGTCGTGTATAAAGCGGTCTCTCTTGCCTTCAAAACGAGCTTTAGCTTCAAGATAAGCATTTACAACCGCAAGCTGGCTCTCATTACCCCTTGTAGCCTCTTCTGCACTTCTGCCATCCAGCCATTCTTCAATACTCTGCTCATTCAAGCCAAGTGCTTTCACAGCCTTTTTACCCGCCTCTTCCATTTCCTCGAAAGCGCGTTTAGCCTGTGGAATAGACACAGCCTCGGCAAACGATGTTCCATATATGTCACGCAACATCGGGTTCACCTTCTCTTCAAACTCCTCATTTAAGCTCTCAGCCGTTCCACGCGCTGTTCTGTATTGTAGATTATACAACGCATATTCAAAAGCCTTGGCTTTCTGCTCAGGAGAGAGAGAGCTATCATTGTAGACATCTTCCAGTTTACCTTCGACATCTTCAAGAGTACCTACCGTTAAGCTGTTACGCAAATCCTTCCATTCTCCTTCATTGCCCCACAACGCACTGGCCTCAGCATCAGCTTTGTTCATCTTCCATAGTTCCTGCGCACCAACCTTAAAAGCACCATCTTTTATACCGCCTATAGTACTTATTGTAGAAACAACAGTACCAGGCACAACCGTACCCACAGCTATGGCCGCAAGGTTGTCACTTGTGAAGAACTCAGCCAATGTATGGTCGCCCACAAGAGCAGGATTAAGCAAACCCGCATGGATTTCCTCAATAAATTCCTCTACAGGACCACCCCAATTCGTTTTGCGTCTAAAGTTCGCAACCGCTTTACCCGCCTTGCTGTTGGCAAAGTTATCCATCCATCCAAGAATCTTTGTACCCTTACCAGCCTTCGTGAGCCATTTGAGAGGAGCAAAGTACTCCGCACCCATCATCTCAGTTACATTATCAATGGTGCGTGCAGCTACAGCTTCATAGACCGATTCACCAAAGCCCTGTTTGTCCTTCTGTCCAGCATATTCAATATTGCCCTCATTGTCGTAACCATACGTTGTTTCACCCAACATTCTCGCTTGGGTATCTGCTGCGATGGCGGGCAATCCTGTGGTCACAGACATGCCAGTAGCACCAACAACACTACCTCCCAACTTGCCAAGACCTTGAGCTGCTTTCGTTGCAACCTTCTGTCCCGTGGTAAGCGCAAGCTTCTTTCCAATAGCCTTGCCCGATGTATCAATGATTGTCTTTTTACCGACCTTCTTTACAACACGCTCGCCCAGTTCTCTTCCAAATTTGTTAAGCGCTCTCTTTGTTAGGTTATACGCCGTTCTTCTGCCAAGTCCCGAGAGAGGGTTAGCAACCATTTCAATAACGAATGGTGCCATTTTACCAACAGTCTCACCACCTTTAGTCCAAGCAGATATATCATCAGCATACAGCTCTGACACCGCTACCTTCAAAGCAAGAGCATCCAGCAGAGCATTCTCATTTTCAGTAAGCGAATTTTCATCCTCCTCCCATTTGTCCACAACTCGGCCTATGGCCAGGGCATCCTTAAGCATCATATCCGAAGACCAAGTATCTACATCACTCAAGCTCTCGGCAAAATTCTTAACAAAATTGCCACTCTTCGCTGCATTAATTACACTCTGCGCCTGGTTGTAGTAACGACCCGCTGTAGTCAAAGCATCATTCTGCTCATTTATCTCTTTACCTTTCTCTGATATATCAAACCCCGAAGAAGGTATCTTGCCTTGCATATGTGGAGCTTCAGCTACAGGAACACCCATCATAGCATCCGCAAACCATTGTCCCGTGGTTCTATTATTGCGATACTCGTTTCGCGCTTCAATGTCTTTTTTTCTCAACTCCTCTTTTAGGGATGATATTCGTGTAAACAATTCACCCGCGTTGTCAGTAGCATCCTTTTTGCGCTGGCCTTGCATCATACCCTCATACTTCTTCTTCTCATCATCAGTGAGAGCCTGTTGTTTCTCTGCAGGCATCATAAGGTATTCAGCAAGCTCCACATATTCAGGAGCCAGTTCGCTCTTCACCTTATCCAAAGAACGGGAGAATACATCAAGCGATATGCGGTCCTCGGCATCCTTGCCAAGAACACGTCTATAGGCATCCTTCTGCTCCACAGGCGCATTCGCCATATCCTTAGACCACTTTATAATTGTCGAATCATCAACCTCATCAGGACTCTCAAGCCTTCTGTATGCACTTCTGTAGATATCCAAAGCATCCTCTCTCTGTTGCATACGTTCAGCCGTTCTTGCATTTTCCAAAGAAGAGAACTCTTCCGTTCTAAATGGGACATTAGTTCTGGTAAACTTATCACCACTATTATATACACTACCCTCTACAGGCTTAATACCAGCAGCTTTCTGAGCCGCTTCAATACCAGTGTTTATCTCGATATCATAAGGGCCACTTAATGAGTGTGCTTTCTCTGCACCATCGGGCCGTTGAGCAACTTCCATCATCTTGCCATTAAAACGCTCCCAGCTACCCATATTAGCATCACCTCTCTTCTGCACCCTGTCATACAAGTATCTGCGATTATCCTCATCAGCCATTCGCTCGACAAAAACAGCTTCATCACCCAGCATGTCAGCAGTGTAACCTCTCTTGGTCAAACCCGCATATACCTTCTTTGCATACTCTTTGTTATATTCCATATTACTCAAAATCTTCATCCACCTCTATGTTATTATCTTTCCAGCCTGTCCATTCTCTATTCGCCTGGTTCCAAGTCGTAAGCGAGGCAAGGCGCCCTCTCTGCGATGTGTCTTCATATTCACTTGTGTTGCCCAGATTATCACGCTTAACATTCATACGCCGTGACATACCAGCTTTTACAGCCTCTTCATAAGCTACATCAATCCAGTTTTCGCCATCTTTATCTTTAGAGAACGTATGTTGTGTGCCATCGGGAAAGGTTAGTGTTATAGAAGTATTCGAGCCACTTCCTTTCTTACCGCTATTGTAATAATTAGCATACGCCTTTTCTCTTTCAATCTTAGCCTGGCTTTCTGCAATCTCGCGCTGTTCTTTCCGTTCCTTGTATGCAAGTTCGTTAGCATATTTCTCCGCCTCAAGACCACTCTTGTAAGCCTCAAGCTCAGCATTATACTTAGCCAACTTAGCAGCATTATTCTCTTTCCTTCTCGCTTCTCTCAACGCAGCTCTCTCCTTAGCAAACTGCGCCACCTGTGCGATATTTCTGTCTTGTATAGCCTTCAGTTTCTCGTTGCCCACCGCAGCAGCAGAGCTGGTTTTGTCAACTCTCTTCGCCCCACCATGTAGCGCAGCACCCTGCGAGAACAGATGTGCCATATCACCAATAATAGCCATATCGCGGTCACGTTTCGCCTTACGTTCTTGCTCCTTTGCTCTCTCTTCCGCCTCTTTGTAGCCCCTCTCTAAGTCCTCACTATACGTTCCCTCGTGAAGTGCGGGGTAATCGGGATATTTCAATTCCTTACTCATATAAGTAACCTCTTTGTGTTAATCCTTTTCTATTTTTCTCATCCTGTGTAAGCGCCTTCTCAGGAGTTACAATAGGCGTTGTATAAGATGTAGGGTTAATTATTGTATCTCTTCCCGCCGCAACAGCATCTTCCATTCCTGGAGGAGTATCGGCTCCAGGGGTTGATATAACATCATCAACCTTCTTAATCTTACCCGTAGCCTGCAGGCCACTTGTTATCAAGTTAGCACTGTTGTGCATAAGGTTGTTCGCAGCCTCCTGTTTCTTCTCACGAATAGCCATCTCCTGCGCCGACAGGTTATTATCCATAGCAAGTTTCTGCGCATCGATAGCAGCCTTGTCCTGTTCTCCCTGTGCAGCAAGGTTGCCAATCATGTTGCCCATAGCCTCACCACCAGCCTCTGCCACAGCCTGCGCCTGTTCAGGAGTGCCACCAGCAACAGCCTGTCGCGCTCTTGCTTCTCGCGTTCTCTCCGCCCAAGCATTCCTGTAGCGCTTTATCGCATTTTGCGCACCCACTGTATTCATGTAATCTCGATAGTAATTCCTATTATACCACGCTTCGTTAGCAGCTCTCTGTTTTGCCAATTCAGCTTCCTCTTTCTTAGCCTCCTTAGAACTCTTATATGCACCGTATGCACTACCTAACAAGCCAAGGCCTGCACCAATTAATCCAATCATATCCGCTAATAGTTTATTTATCCAAAAGTGGGGATATAAAACAGATAATGCCTTACGTAATTGCGACAATGAGCGCCGAAAACACGATATATCTGTGCGTTGTCGCAGAAACTGTAGTATATTTGTATCGAATGTGTCAATGTCTGTAGCGATAAATCTACAATCATCACTATTTCAGTTTGTTATAAACTACATTTATGAGAAGGGTCGAGAAAAAAAGAATAGAGAAAGCACTTGCCGAGTATTCAACTACAGGCAATCTCTCCGCAGTATCCCGCAAGTACGATATTGCTCGCACCACCCTACTCCGTTACATCAAAGGTTACGTTCACAACGAGGACACCAGCGCAGCCGTAGTAACAGCCATCGAGAAGACCTCCGAGGCAGCCGTGCGCTCTATAGAAGCAGAGTTAGCGACCAGGCAAGAGTTCCTGCGTCAGCACTATGCCGAAGTCAACAAACTATTTGCCGCGCTCATAAACAAGATGACAACGGAACTCTTAGATGAGACCAAGCATCCATCTCTTCGCGACCAAGCAGCAGCACTTACAGCACTTGCCAATTTCGTTAACCAGTTTACCCCGCACGACGCCGAGCAGTCTGGAATCCAAATCAATCTACTTCAACAGACATTGAATAAATAATTTTTTCAAAACTCTGTGGAAATATTTTGCCACAACAAAAATAATGCTTACCTTTACTGCGTAATCATATAGAACTGGTGGCAACAGGATAAATTCAGCGCATTAATTATGAGAACAAGCACATATCTCCGCGATGAAGCAGTAGCAAAGGTTGAGAAGTTTTTCACAAGTGAAGGTCTTAAATGGAATGGCGAGAAGTATATCGGCCAATATCGGGTTGTAGAAAACTGCGTTGATGTCGATGACTTTGATTGTCCAGAAGTACTTACCAGCGGCTGGATGGGTGAGACCAACGCTATATGCATCTACAACGAAGATGAAGAAGAAGTATTTGCCTGCGCATATTGGTGTGAAGACAATTACATTATCTGTAATCCCGACAAAGAGATTGTAGACTACTCAGCCACGCTTGATGGCATAAAGAAAGCTCTCGATGTCATCGAGAACAAAGAGAAGAATGAAGGCATTTATCAGGAAGGCTACTATACAATATCGCAATTCGATACAGACAAGCAGGAATATATAGCATTATGACAGAAGATATTCGTTTAGAAATAGGCACCCGCCTTCGCGCCTTGCGCGAGGCCAAAGGTTTCACCACCCGAGAACTCGCAGAACTCGCAGGTCTTAACCACTCTCATATCGCTAAGATAGAGCGAGGCACATACAACCTGCGCATCGACACACTTGACAAGGTTTGCAGCGCACTTGGAGCGGAAATCAAAATAGATTAGTTATGGAAGAAAG
>ERZ808048.200-NODE-200-length-12536-cov-3.849346_pt1 | contig 12536 bp, 8 predicted proteins | sample MGYA00380197_ERZ808048 | MGnify/ENA primary metagenome ERZ808048 (study PRJEB31490, sample SAMN06133377) | cow dung metagenome | isolation source: M1 | host: cow | place: China: Chengdu | collected 2015-05 ... | reverse complement strand
AATCCCGCTCCTTTTTTGAAATACGGGTCTAGCTCAGTTGGTAGAGCACTGGTCTCCAAAACCAGGTGTCGGGAGTTCGAGCCTCTCGACCCGTGCTAAACAAAAAAACTAACAAACCATGAAGTTTGTAAATTACATAAAAAATTCTTACAACGAACTTATACATAAAGTTTCTTGGCCTACTGCAAAGGAATTAAGCAATAGTGCTGTCATTGTGTTAACTGCTTCCATCATAATGTCACTCATTATTTGGTTAATTGACCTTGGCTTCGAAGAGATTATGACATTTATTTATAATTTGATAGGCTAATAGGAGGGATTGTATATGTCTGAAACTAAAAAAAAGTGGTATGTCCTTAGAGCTGTAAGCGGTAAGGAAAATAAAGTAAGAGAGTATGTTGAGGCTGAAATCAAGAACAACCCTCTTTATCACGGACGCGTGTTTCAAGTATTGATCCCAACTGAAAAAGTTTATCAAATGAGAAACAACAAGAAGATAGTTAAAGAAAGAAGCTATCTTCCTGGTTATGTTTTAGTAGAAATGGTACTTACTGGTGATATTATGCACGAGTTACGTAATGTACCTAACGTTATTGGTTTCTTAGGCGGTAACGACTCTAAAAACATTGTTCCACTTCGTCAAACAGAAGTTAACCGTATCTTAGGTACAGTTGACAAACTACAAGAACAAGAAGAAGAACTAAGCGTTCCATTCTATGTAGGTGAAGAAGTGAAAGTAATCTCTGGACCATTTAACGACTTCAAAGGAACAATTGAAGAAGTTAATAACGAACGCAAGAAGTTAAAGGTTATGGTCATGATCTTCGGACGTAAAACTCCGCTGGAATTAAGCTTTATGCAAGTTGAAAAAGGACAGTAAATGGTTACGCTTTCCTAGTCCGATTTTCATTATATTTTATTAACTATAAAAGTATTTGATAACATGGCAAAAGAAATTGCTGGCCAAATCAAATTGCAAGTAAAAGGTGGTGCTGCAAATCCATCTCCTCCAATTGGTCCTGCCTTGGGTTCCAAGGGTATCAATATTATGGAGTTTTGCAAACAATTTAATGCCAGAACCCAAGACAAAGCAGGAAAAATCTTGCCTGTGGTCATTACCTATTACACTGATAAATCTTTCGATTTTATCATCAAAACTCCTCCTGTGGCTATCCAACTACTTGAAGTTACAAAACAAAAAAGTGGTTCTGCTCAGCCTAACAGAAAGAAAATAGCTGAAGTTACTTGGGAACAAGTTAAAGCTATTGCGACTGATAAAATGGCAGATTTAAACTGTTTCACTATTGATTCAGCAATGCGTATGGTAGCTGGTACCGCAAGAAGTATGGGTATCTCAGTTAAAGGAGAATTTCCAGAAAGTAATTAACCCTTCAATTTTTAAAACATGAGTAAACTGACAAAAAATCAAAAGTTAGCTGCTGAGAAAATTGAAGTAGGTAAAAGCTACTCTCTTGCAGAAGCAGCTCAATTAGTAAAAGATATTACATTTACTAAATTTGACGCATCAGTCGATATCGACGTTCGTTTAGGTGTAGACCCTCGTAAAAGCAACCAAATGGTACGTGGCGTAGTTTCACTTCCAAATGGCACTGGTAAAGAGGTTCGCGTATTGGCCCTATGTACTCCCGACAAAGAAGCAGAAGCAAAAGCTGCTGGTGCTGATTATGTTGGTCTTGATGAATTTATCGAAAAAATTAAAGGCGGATGGACTGATATTGATATCATCATTACTATGCCTTCAATTATGGGTAAACTTGGTGCTCTAGGTCGCGTTTTAGGTCCTCGTGGTTTAATGCCTAACCCTAAAAGCGGTACTGTAACCAACGAAATAGGTAAAGCTGTAAAAGAAGTAAAACAAGGTAAAATCGACTTCAAAGTTGACAAAACTGGTATCGTTCACGCTGCTATCGCAAAAGTTTCTTTCGATGCAGAAAAAATCGCAGAAAATGCGAAAGAATTTATCAGCACTTTGATTAAACTAAAACCAACAGCGGCAAAAGGTGTTTATATTAAGAGCATTTATCTTTCAAGCACAATGAGTAAGGGTGTAAAAGTAGACCCTAAATCAGCTGAATAACCACTAAAATTATTGTTATGAAAAAGGAAGATAAAGCAAATGTTATAGATCTTATCAAAGAAACTATTGGTCAATATGATCACTTCTACGTAACTGATACTTCTGAATTAAACGCAGAAAGAACTCACCTATTACGTAAAGCATGTTTTGAGAAAGACGTAAAATTAATGGTGGTTAAAAACACCTTGTTCCAAAAGGCATTAGAAGGTCTAGATGTTGATTTTAGCGAAATCTATGGCACTCTAAGTGGCTCTACCTCTATAATGTTCTCAAACAATGGTAACGCTCCTGCTCGTCTTATTAAAGAATTAAGCAAAGACAAAGCAAACAACGGCAAACCAGTTTTGAAAGCAGCTTATGTTTACGAAAGCATGTATATTGGCGCTGACCAACTAGATGCTCTTGTAGCCCTTAAATCTAAGGAAGAACTTCTTGGCGAAATCATTGGCTTGTTACAATCTCCAATGCAAAATGTGCTTTCTGCACTTCAATCTGGAGGCAATACAATCCATGGCGTGTTAAAAACACTAGGCGAGAGAGAATAATTACCCAAAACAACAAATTAGTAAAAACTTTTTAAATTTTATAAAAATGGCAGATTTAAAGAAACTTGCAGAAGAACTAGTAAACCTAACCGTTAAAGACGTAAACGAACTAGCTCAAATTTTAAAAGATGAATATGGTATCGAACCTGCAGCTGCTGCTGTAGCTGTTGCTGGCCCAGCTGCTGCTGGTGCTGCTGCTCCTGCTGCTGAAGAAAAAACATCTTTTGACGTAGTATTAAAATCAGCTGGTGCTAACAAACTAGCTATCGTAAAACTAGTTAAAGAACTAACAGGTCTTGGCCTAAAAGAAGCTAAAGATATCGTTGACGCAGCTCCTGCTAACGTAAAAGAAGGTGTAAGCAAAGACGAAGCTGAAGCATTGAAAAAACAACTTACTGAAGCTGGTGCTGAAGTTGAGTTAAAATAATCTAACTTCCTGTAAATCAGGAGGCTCGGTTTAGAACCTTAGCAAAATAAGGTTCTAAACCTTTTTATGCTTAAAATAGTGGTCTGCTTTTCCACATTGTTAAAAAGCAATCACGAGTTAGTCTTTAACCGTTTGATATTAACCTCGTATGAGTAACAACAGAATAAATTTCTCATCAATAAAAAATCCGTTGGAATACCCAGACTTCCTAGAAGTTCAACTTAAATCATTTAGGGATTTCTTCCAACTTGATACTCCTCCGGAAAAAAGAAAAAACGAAGGATTGTATAAGGTTTTTGCCGAAAACTTTCCTATTAATGACACTAGAAACAACTTTGTACTTGAGTTTCTAGACTACTATATTGATCCTCCTCGCTATTCTATAGAAGAGTGTATCGACCGTGGACTTACATATAATGTTCCACTTAAAGCTAAACTTAGATTATCATGCACCGACGCTGAACACGAAGATTTCGAAACAGTAATTCAAGACGTGTATCTAGGTCCTATTCCTTATATGACCGATAAAGGTACATTCGTAATCAATGGTGCAGAACGTGTAGTTGTATCTCAATTACACCGTTCACCAGGTGTGTTCTTCGGACAAAATATGCATACCAATGGTACTAAGTTATATTCTGCTCGTATTATTCCTTTCCGTGGTTCATGGATTGAATTTACAACAGACATTAACAACGTAATGTATGCTTACATTGACCGTAAGAAAAAATTACCTGTAACTACCCTACTTCGTGCTGTAGGTTTTGAAAGCGACAAAGATATTCTTGAAATTTTCAACCTTGCAGAAGAAGTTAAAGCAACAAAGAGCAACCTTAAAAAAGCTATTGGTAGAAAACTAGCTGCTCGTGTTCTAAAGACTTGGGTAGAAGACTTTGCTGACGAAGATACAGGAGAAGTTGTTTCTATAGATCGTAACGAAGTTATCATCGATCGTGAAACTATTCTAGAAGCAGATCATATTGACAAAATTATAGAAACAGGTGTTTCTACAATTCTTCTTCACCGTGAAGATGCCAATATGTCTGACTATACCATTATATATAACACATTACAAAAGGACTCTTGTAACTCAGAAAAAGAAGCTGTTTATTATATCTATCGCCAATTGCGTAATGCAGAGCCTACTGATGAAGCTAGTGCACGCGAAGTTATTAATAACCTATTCTTCTCTGAGAAACGTTATGACCTAGGTGATGTTGGTCGTTATCGTATCAATCGTAAATTAAATCTTGATATAGCTGCAGAGATTAAGGTATTGACTAGAGAAGATATTATAGCTATTATTCAATATTTAATTGAACTTATCAACTCTAAAGCAGACGTTGACGATATTGACCACTTAAGCAACCGTCGTGTTCGTACTGTTGGCGAACAACTTTACAACCAATTCGGTATTGGTCTAGCTCGTATGGCTCGTACAATTCGCGAAAGAATGAATGTACGTGATAACGAAGTGTTTACTCCAATTGATTTGATTAATGCTAAGACTATCTCTTCAGTAATTAATTCATTCTTTGGAACAAATGCTCTATCACAATTCATGGACCAAACTAACCCACTTGCAGAAATCACTCACAAACGTCGTTTGTCTGCACTTGGTCCTGGCGGTCTATCTCGTGAAAGAGCTGGTTTCGAGGTTCGTGACGTTCACTATACTCACTATGGTCGTCTATGTCCTATCGAAACTCCTGAAGGTCCAAACATCGGTCTTATCAACTCACTTTGCGTATTCGCTAAGATTAACGATTTAGGTTTCATTGAAACTCCATATCGTAAAGTTGAAAATAAGATTGTTAACCTAAATAAAGACGAAGTCGTTTACCTTGCAGCTGAAGAAGAAGAAAATAAAATCATTGCTCAAGGTAATGCTCCATTGAACGATGACGGTTCATTTATCCGTTCTCGTGTTAAATCTCGTCAAGACAGTGATTTCCCTATCGTTGCTCCTGAAGAGGTTGAATTAATGGACGTGGCTCCTCAACAAATTGCATCAATTGCTGCTGCTCTTATCCCATTCCTAGAACACGACGACGCGAACCGTGCGCTGATGGGTTCTAACATGATGCGTCAAGCAGTTCCACTCCTACGTACAGAATCTCCTATCGTAGGTACTGGTATAGAAGGACAATTAGTACAAAATTCACGTACACAAGTAGTTGCTGAACGCGACGGTGTTATTGAATATGTAGATGCAAATACTATTCGCATTAGATACGAATATACAGAAGAAGAATTATTCGTTCGTTTTGACGAACCTGTAAAAGAATACAATCTTCCTAAGTTCCAAAAAACTAACCAAAGCACCACTATTGACCTTCGTCCTATTTGCAAGAAGGGTGATAAAGTAACAAAAGGTCAAATCCTAACAGAAGGTTACTCTACTCAAAAAGGTGAGCTTGCTATTGGTAGAAACCTTAAAGTGGCATTCATGCCTTGGAAAGGTTATAACTATGAGGACGCGATTGTAATCAATGAACGCGTTGTTCGTGAAGACTTATTAACATCTGTACACGTTGACGAATACACACTAGAAGTGCGTGAAACAAAACGTGGTATGGAAGAGCTTACTGCTGATATTCCTAACGTAAGCGAAGAAGCGACTAAAGACCTAGACGAGAATGGTATTATTCGCGTTGGGGCATTGGTTAAACCTGGTGATATCCTTATTGGTAAAATCACTCCTAAAGGTGAATCTGATCCTTCACCAGAAGAAAAACTTCTTCGCGCTATCTTCGGTGATAAAGCGGGTGATGTGAAAGATGCTTCATTAAAAGCTAATCCATCATTAAGTGGTGTTGTTATTGGCAAACGTTTATTTGCTAAAGCACAAAAAACTAAGAAAGAAAAATCTGAAGAGAAGGTTCAAATTGCTGCAATGGAAGCTCGCTTCGAAGAAAATGTAGCTAAACTTAAAAACATTCTTGTTGATAAGTTGATGGTTCTTACTAGCGGTAAAACTTCTCAAGGTGTTAAAGATTTCTTAGGTGCAGACCTTATTGCTAAAGGTAATAAGTTTACACAAAAACAATTACTAGAAATTGATTACACCACTGTTCAAGTAAGTAAATGGACTGCGGATGCTCACAAAAATGATTTAATCCGTGACGTTATCCTTAACTACTTACGTAAATATAAAGAACTTGATGCAGTTCTGAAACGTGAAAAATACAATATGAGCGTTGGCGACGATCTTCCTTCTGGAATCGTTCAACTAGCTAAAATCTACATCGCTAAAAAACGTAAAATCCGTGTAGGTGACAAGATGGCTGGTCGTCACGGTAACAAAGGTATTGTATCACGTATTGTTCGTCAAGAAGATATGCCATTCTTGGAAGATGGTACTCCTGTAGATATCGTTCTTAACCCACTTGGTGTGCCTTCTCGTATGAACTTGGGACAAATCTTTGAAACAGTTCTTGGTTGGGCAGGTAAAGAACTTGGAGTTAAATTTGCTACTCCTATCTTTGACGGTGCATCATTAGATGATTTAAATACATGGACTGATAAAGCTGGTATCCCAAGATATGGTAAAACTTACCTATATGATGGTGGTACAGGTGAAAGATTTGACCAACCTGCTACTGTAGGTGTTATCTATATGTTGAAGTTAGGCCACATGGTAGAAGACAAAATGCACGCTCGTTCTATCGGTCCTTACTCACTTATTACTCAACAACCTCTTGGCGGTAAAGCTCAATTTGGTGGTCAACGTTTCGGTGAGATGGAAGTTTGGGCGCTAGAAGCATTCGGCGCATCACACATCCTTCAAGAAATCTTGACAATTAAATCTGACGACGTTGTAGGACGTGCTAAAGCTTATGAAGCTATAGTTAAAGGTGACCCAATTCCACAAGCTGGAATTCCAGAATCACTTAACGTATTACTACACGAATTACGTGGCTTAGGTCTTAGCATCAACTTAGAATAAAAAAGTACTATGGCATTTAGAAGTGAAAATAATAAACAAAAAACCAATTTTAGCAAAATCACCATTGGCTTAGCATCTCCAGAAGAGATTCTAAAACAATCTAGTGGTGAAGTGCTAAAACCAGAAACCATCAACTATCGTACCTACAAACCAGAACGTGATGGTCTGTTCTGCGAACGTATCTTTGGTCCTACTAAAGATTACGAATGTCACTGTGGTAAATATAAAAGCATCCGTTATAAAGGAATCACTTGTGACCGTTGTGGTGTAGACGTAACTGAGAAAAAAGTACGTCGTGAACGTATGGGACACATTAAATTGGTGGTTCCTGTTGCTCACATCTGGTATTTCCGTTCATTACCTAATAAAATTGGTTACCTTTTAGGACTTCCTACAAAGAAACTTGACTCTATCATATATTATGAAAAATATGTGGTAATTCAAGCTGGTATCTGTACAAACTTAGCTGTAGGTGATACATTAAGCGAAGAGGAATATGAAACTATCATGGACGAACTTCCACGCGAAAATCAATTCCTTGACGATAGCGATCCAAACAAATTCATCGCTAAGATGGGTGCTGACGCTATCCAAGATATGTTGATGCGTATAGATTTGGACAAGGTTTCATATGAATTACGTGATAAAGCTAGCACAGACTTATCTCAACAACGTAAAACTGAAGCATTAAAACGTCTTCAAGTTATTGAGTCTTTCCGTGCTTCTAAACATCGCAACAAACCTGAATGGATGGTTATCAATGTAGTTCCTGTGATTCCACCAGAACTACGTCCATTGGTTCCACTTGATGGTGGTCGTTTTGCTACATCAGACCTTAATGACCTTTATCGTCGTGTAATCATCCGTAACAACCGTCTAAAAAAACTTATCGAAATTAAGGCTCCAGACGTAATCTTACGTAACGAAAAACGTATGTTACAAGAAGCTGTTGACTCTTTATTCGATAATACACGTAAATCTACTGCGGTTAAAGCAGATGCAAACCGTGCTCTTAAATCATTATCTGATAGCTTGAAAGGTAAACAAGGTCGTTTCCGTCAAAACTTATTAGGTAAACGTGTTGACTACTCTGCTCGTTCTGTAATCGTCGTTGGTCCAGAACTTCGTATGCATGAGTGTGGTCTTCCAAAAGACATGGCTACAGAACTTTACAAACCATTTATCATTCGTAAACTGATTGAACGTGGTATCGTAAAAACTGTAAAATCTGCTAAGAAAATCGTTGATAGAAAAGATACAGTAGTTTGGGATATTCTTGAACACGTAATGAAAGGACACCCAGTTCTTTTAAACCGTGCTCCTACTCTTCACCGTTTAGGTATTCAAGCATTCCAACCTAAGATGATTGAGGGTAAAGCTATCCAACTTCACCCACTTGCATGTACCGCGTTCAACGCCGACTTCGACGGTGACCAAATGGCTGTTCACTTGCCACTTGGCAACGAAGCTATCCTTGAGGCTCAAATCCTTATGCTAGCTTCTCACAACATTCTTAACCCTGCCAACGGTGCTCCTATCACAGTACCTTCTCAGGATATGATTCTTGGTCTATACTATATGACCAAAGAACGTTCTGGCGCTATGGGTGAAGGTTTGAAGTTCTATTCTCCAGAAGAAGTTAATATTGCGTACAACGAACGTCGCGTTACTCTTAACACTAAGATTACTGTTAAAACTAAAGATGTTGAAAACGGTTTATTAGTAACTAAATTAATCGACACCACAGTAGGTCGCGTTTTATTCAACGAATGCGTTCCAGAAGAAGTTGGTTTCATTAATACACTTATTACTAAGAAATCTCTTCGTGACATCATTAGCAAGGTAATCGCAGTATGTGGTGTAGCTCGTACAGCAGACTTCCTTGATGATATCAAGAACTTAGGTTACTATATGGCGTTCAAAGGCTGTCTATCATTCAACCTTGAAAACGTTATTATCCCAGAAGAAAAAGAAAAACTTGTACAAGAAGGTTACGACAAAGTTGAAGCAATCCTTAGCGACTATAGCATGGGCTTCATTACCTTCAACGAACGTTATAACCAAATCATTGATACTTGGACACACGTTAATAACAATCTATCAAATATTTTGATGGATCAACTTAAGAAAGATGACCAAGGTTTCAACTCTGTATATATGATGTTGGACTCTGGTGCCCGTGGTTCTCGTACTCAGATTAGTCAGTTATGCGGTATGCGTGGTCTGATGGCTAAACCTCAAAAAGCTGGTGCTGAAGGTGGTCAAACCATTGAAAACCCTATTCTTTCTAACTTTAAGGAAGGTCTATCTGTGCTAGAATACTTTATTTCTACTCACGGTGCTCGTAAGGGTCTTGCGGATACAGCGTTAAAAACTGCCGATGCTGGTTACTTAACTCGTCGTCTAGTAGACGTTTCTCACGACGTGATTATTCAAGAAGAAGACTGTGGTACTCTTCGTGGTCTAATTGCTACTGAGCTTAAAAATAACGAAGACGTTATTTCTTCTCTATATGAAAGAATCTTGGGTCGTGTTTCTGTTCACGATATTATCCACCCAGTAACTGAAAAAATCATTGTTGGTGCTGGTGAAGAAATCACAGAAGAAGCTGCTAAAGCAATTCAAGAATCTTCTATTGAACAAGTAGAAATTCGTTCAGTTCTTACCTGCGAATCTAAGAAAGGTGTTTGTGCTAAATGTTACGGTCGCAACCTTGCTACTGGACGTATGGTACAAAAAGGTGAAGCTGTTGGTGTTATCGCCGCTCAATCTATCGGTGAGCCAGGTACTCAGCTTACACTTCGTACTTTCCACGTGGGTGGTGTGGCTGCCAACGTTGCTACAGAGAACAAACTTATTTCTCGTTATGATGGTGTTCTAGAAATAGACGAACTTCGTACAGTTAAAGCAGAATCTGGTGAAGAAATCGTTGTTAGCCGTTTAACAGAACTTCGTATTGTTGAACCTAATACTAAAGTTGTTTTAACAACACAAAATATCCCTTATGCATCAACTATTTTCGTTAAGAATGGTGCTAAGATTAATAAAGGCGACGCAATATGTGAATGGGACCCATTCAACGCTGTAGTTATCTCTGAAGTAAAAGGTAAGATCAAATTTGAAAATGTAATTGAAAACATTACATACAAAGTTGAATCTGACGAACAAACTGGTCTTAAAGAAAAAATCATCATTGAGGCTAAGGACAAAGACAAAAACAAAATTCCTTCTGCTCAAGTGCTTGACGAAAAAGGCAAAGTGGTTCGCACATATACACTTCCAGTAGGTGCTCACATCTCACTTGACGAAAATGCTGACATCCAAGTAGGTCAAACTTTATTCAAGATTCCTCGTGTTGTTAGTAAAGTGGGTGACATCACCGGTGGTCTTCCACGTGTAACTGAATTATTTGAGGCTCGTAACCCTTCAAACCCAGCTATCGTTTCTGAAATTGATGGTGAAGTAAGCTTCGGTAAAATCAAACGTGGTCAACGCGAAATCATTATTACTCCTAAGATTGGTAAAGAAAAGATCTATTTAGTTCCACTTTCTAAACAAATCTTGGTTCAAGAAAATGACTTCGTACGTGCAGGTGGTGCATTATCAGACGGTGCTATTACTCCTTCTGACATCCTTGCAATTAAAGGTCCTACCGCTGTTCAAGAATACATTGTGAATGAAGTTCAAGACGTATATCGTTCTCAAGGTGTGAAAATTAATGATAAACACTTTGAAGTTATCGTTCGTCAAATGATGCGTAAAGTTGAAATCGACGATCCAGGCGATACACACTTCCTTGAAAAACAAATTGTAGACAAACAAGCGTTTATGGAAGAAAACAACCAAATCTGGGGCAAATATGTTGTAACAGATGCTGGTGACTCTGAAATCTTCCAACGTGGTCAAATCGTTACAGCTCGTAAGCTGCGCGACGAGAATAGTTCTCTAAAACGTAAAGACTTACGCATTGTTGAAACTCGTGAAGCAGTTCCTGCTACCTCTAACCAAATCTTACAAGGTATCACACGTGCTGCTCTACAAACCACAAGCTTCATGTCTGCTGCTTCGTTCCAAGAAACCACAAAAGTATTAAATGATGCTGCTATTAACGGTAAAGTTGACTACCTAGAAGGTATGAAAGAAAACGTTATTACAGGTCGCTTAATCCCTGCTGGTACAGGTCTTTCAGCATACGAAAAGATTGTAGTTGCTTCTCGTGAAGAATATGAAAAAATCATGGAAGCTAAACGCAACCTAATCGAAACTAAAGAAGAAAATGCTGCAGAATAAGTAGTATTACATAGAAAAAGGGAGGCTTTTTAAAAAGTCTCCCTTTTTTATTGTTATTAATTTATTATTTTGCCCAAAGGATGTATTCGCCATACTTCCTCATTATCTCTTCTACATAATTTATAGGTTCTTCTCCCCTACAATATCCATATTTACACACCTCATCGTTGTAATAAACAGGATCTGATTTTAAACGTAAATAATCTTTTACATTGTCCCAAACGTCTTGATTTAGACCGTTTTTCACTGCTAAGGCTCTCGCATCAAAAATATGACCTGGCCCTGCATTATATGATGCTAAAACGAATTTTACTTTCTCACGTTCGTCTTCTATATTAGGAAATAATTTATCCATTTTTCTTAGGTATTGGACAGATGCTCTTATATTCATTTCTGGGTCATAAAATTCTGCTTCTGTCAGCCCTAAAGAAAGTGCTGTTTGAGGCATTATTTGCATAAGTCCACAAGCTCCTGCCCATGATACAACAGTAGGATCAAATTTTGATTCCTTATATGCAATAGCTGCAAGAAGTCTCCAGTCCCAACCTACAATAGAGGCATATTTTTTGAAATAGTCATCATACGATGAAATTCTATTGTAACTTGGTATTTTTTTATATCCTTCTGATTCAAAATATTTACTTTTTTCAAAGTATTTGTTATAAATGGCTGAATTTGTGGCTGTTTTGTTGGTTTTCTTTACCCAATTATTAATATAGTCTAATAGTTTTGGCGATTGTTTTGACACGCACCAAGCTGCTCTTTGTGGGAAACTAACGTCTAAATTATAATCGAGATTACCAAAATATGTTTTATTTAAACGAGCTATATCCTTTTCTGCAAATGTGTAGCTGATTTTATGATGAGCTACTGCCGCTATTAAATCATCCAACTTCAATGTATCAGGCGCATATTCAACTATTATACCACCGCCTATTTCGTCATTAAGAAAATTTACTCTTCTTGAATAAATTGAATTATTTGGTACTGTTACTATTTTGCCAGATAGTTGTAAGACATCTTTAACCAAGGAATCAGACCTATATTGTACTAAAACCTGATTTGAAATATATTCTCTTTTTGTAAATTCTATTTTTTCTTTATTCTTGACCAGAGGATGATTATTACCTGCGCGGGAACTCCGAGAAGCAGGAGAAAACGTACGTTTATCCCCGAAAGAATTATCAGCGAAACGAAGACGGACGCGAGAGTTGTCCACATAAGAAG
>ERZ808048.199-NODE-199-length-12583-cov-6.827763_pt1 | contig 12583 bp, 6 predicted proteins | sample MGYA00380197_ERZ808048 | MGnify/ENA primary metagenome ERZ808048 (study PRJEB31490, sample SAMN06133377) | cow dung metagenome | isolation source: M1 | host: cow | place: China: Chengdu | collected 2015-05 ... | reverse complement strand
ATCGAGAAAAACAACGAAGTTGTACGTACTCATAGTTGGGGCGCGCTCAAAAAAGGTTTGCACAAGCAATCCAATCCTTTCTGGGCTACAGCATTTGATCACTTTAGCATTGTAGCTAAAGCACGTCCAGTATCATTCCCTGTTAAGATTAGCAATAATGATGAGATTTTCCAATTCTATGCTGCTCGTGGCGTAGCTGTGGATAAGACACCTACCAGTCCATACTTTGGTCGTATCTACGTAAGCAACTCTGTTGCTGGACAATGTATAGAAGGTGAGGCTACTAAATACCGTAATTCTTCAATGGGTATCTTTGTGTTGAGTAATGACTTCACTGACATTACCAATCAAGGTGCTACTGGTTGGTTAGGTGGAGTAGAGTGGGGTGCTAACAACTCTAGTACCAATTATCAATTTGCATTAGCTCGTCCTGCAGTGGCTCCAGATGGCGATGTATTTGTGACTAGTTCTTCATACACATCTGCGGGTGTATACATCATGAATCCTGCCAAACCAGAGGCGACTTTCACACAAGTATTTGATGGACGTCGTTCGAAAGATAATGGTCAAATCATGAATAATAAGCGTAAAATGGTTGCCAATCCAGTTATGCATTGTTGCGTGATTGGTACAGGAAAAGACGAAGTGCTTTACACATACGATCGTGACTGCTCCAAAGGTACTGTATATGGTAATATCAATCAATACAATCTTGGAGAAGTAGAGGCATTGCCTTGGACTGCTGAACCAACTGCAATTTTCTACGATGATAAAGACAACTCTTTCATGGAAAATGCTTGTGGACAAATTGCATACGATCAACGAGGTGGCTTCTTCGTGAGTCAATATCGCTATAACTCTAGTTATGCAAAACCTGCATTGATTCACGTGAATGCAAAGGGTCTAGTGGATTTCAATATCTCTAACAATGGAGTAGATGCTGCTCAACAAGGTGGTATGGCTGTGAATGCAGATGGTACATTGTTGGCAATGGGAACCGAACTCGGTATGGTGAAAGTTTGGGAGGTAGAGTACGATGCGAATGGAGCTCCTACTTTGACTGAGAAATACACCATCAACTGGGGTGAAGACAAAGGAGTAACCATGGGTATTGATTTCGATGCTGCGGGCAACTTGTATATTGTCTCTAACTCGAATGAGCGTTTGATGGTATATTCATTGCCTAATACCAATAATACCTATGCAACGCGTATCGCTTACCAATATGTACCAAATGCTGTGGAAAATGTTGTAGCAGAAACTATCACACGTCCTGGTGTTTATACTTTGTTTGGTCAATATTTGGGAGAAAGTGAAAACGGATTGCCACATGGTGTATATATCATTAATGGTAAAAAAGTAATCAAATGAAACGATTAGCATTTCTATTTATCGCATTGGCTACCGTAGTGGTGGCCAATGCTGCTATCGTCACAGGCCAAGTAGCAGATGCTCAAGGCGAACCTTTGATAGGTGTGAGTGTAGTTGTAACAGGTACCTCTGAGGGTACGATCACTGATTTTGATGGATTCTATACCATTGATGTGACTCCAGATGCACAACTGCAATTCTCCTACATGGGTTATACGACTGTCACTGAAAAGGTCAATAACCGTACAACCATTAATGTCGTACTCAAAGAAGACACGCGTCTCTTGGATGAAGTGGTCGTAGTAGGTTATGATACTCAGCGCAAAGCCAATTTGACAGGTGCGGTAGGTTCTGTGAGTGTGGAAGATCAACTCGAAGGACGTCCGCTTGCCAACGTTGGTACGGGTATGCAAGGTGCAGTTGCAGGTCTTACAGTGACCAATTCTTCTGGTCGTTTGGGTGATACTCCTAAGTTCCGTATCCGTGGTGCTGTAGGTACATTGCTCAATGAGGGTGGTAGTCAACCGCTTATTCTTGTGGATGGTGTGGAGATTAGCGATATTTCAATGATTAATGCGGATGATATCAAAGAAATTTCCGTCTTGAAAGATGCTGCTTCATCCAGTATCTATGGTACGCGTGCAGCATTCGGTGTAATCCTGATTACTACCAAATCGGGTAGTGGTGTAGATTCTAAATTCCGTGTAAACTACTCTAATAACTTCTCTTGGGCTACTCCTACAGCCTTACCTGAAATCGCAAAATCATACATTGGTGCTGAGATGGCTTTGGAAGCGCGTAATCGTCGCGTACCAGGTACAACGCTGTTTACCAACTCTTGCGGTCTTGTATGGAATGCTGAAGATATTGAGTATATGCGGGAATGGGAAAACGCATTTGGAAATGCTGATCTCGGATCAGAAATGGTTGAAGGACGCGATTTTATTATCAAATCAGGTGTACCTCACTTCTGGAGAAGTTGGAATGCTGCGGATGAATATATCAATGATTTTTCATTCAGCCAACAGCACAATATGAGTTTTAGTGGTACTGCTGGAAAAACCAACTATTATATGGGTCTTAGTTATATGGGGCAAAATGGAGTTGTAAAAGTTAATCCAGACTCTTATAATCGTTTTTCTGTAAACTATTCTACTGATACTGAAATCAAACCTTGGCTTAAGGTACGTAGCAAAGCACTCTATACGCGCACGAATTTGGAAACACCATTCAACTTCAATACGGCAAGTTACGATGCGCTATACTACCTCTATCGTTGGCCCACCATCATGCCATATGGTACCTATGAGGGAGAACCTTTCCGTAACTCTGTGACAGAAACTGCTGCGGCAAATATGAATTCAGATGTCAAGGATTATATGCGTTTTTCCGTAGGCGCGACTTTCGTTTTAGGTATTCCTGATTTGACATTGGATGTCGATTATACATATAACCTTGATAACCAAAACATCACTCAACGTGGTGGTACTGTTGGTGGATGGGATTTCTGGAGTGGTAGCATGTCACTTGTAGATAACTGGGCTGCCACTGCTCGTAATAAAGTGGATAAATACCAATACAATCGCAACTACCATGCTGGTAATGCTGTACTTCGTTACAAACATACTTGGAACGATGCACATAGTTTGAATGTGTTTGGTGGTATGAATATTGAGTATAAAGAAGTGGACTACGTCAATGCTGAGAAACGTGACTTATTGGATCAAACGAAACCAGAAATTTCATTGGCTATTGGTGATAACTTTATTTATGGAAGTCATACATCGTGGGCTATCATGGGCTTTTTTGCGCGCGTGAACTATGCTTATAAAAATCGTTACCTCATTGAGTTGAATGGTCGTTTTGATGGCTCTTCTCGCTTCCCAACCGACCAACAATGGGGCTTCTTCCCATCAGGTTCTCTTGGATGGGTGGCTAGCGAAGAGAATTTCTGGGAGGTACTTAATCCATATTGGAGTTTCCTCAAACTGCGTGCTTCTTATGGTTCGATTGGTAACCAAGATATTGGTGATAACCGATTCCGTGCTATCATGGCATCATCCAATAGTGGCTGGATTATGGGAGAGACGAATGTACTTACTTTCTCTATGCCAACTGCATTGGCAGATGGATTCACATGGGAAACGATCAAGACTATTAATGGTGGTGTTGATATGCGTTTCTTTAATGACGATTTAGGTGTTAGTTTGGATGTATATCGCCGTATTAATGATGGTATGGTGGTGGGTGGTAGCGAAGTGCCAAGTACATTTGGTGCAACAGCTCCTTATGAAAATGCTGCGCAATTGACTACTAACGGTTGGGAATTAGGTATTGACTACCACCATCGTTTCTCCAATGGCTTACGCTTGAATGTATCGGCCAATGTGTCGGATGCGTTGACTATCGTTACAAAGCACCCTCGTAAAACAACCTCTGTGATTGATGGAAGCAATTATGAGGGTAAAGTTTATGGCGAAATTTGGGGCTTCACCACCGATCGTCTCTTCCAAGAAAGCGACTTTGATGAAAACGGAAATTTGTTGCCAGGTATTGCTACACAAACCTATTTTGAGAATAGCGGTTACAAATACAAATATGGCCCAGGTGATGTGAAGTATATGGATTTAGATGGAAATGGTGAAATCAATTGGGGCGATAAGACTGTAGAGAATCATGGTGATTGGAGCCGCATTGGTAATGCAACCCCACGTTATGAATACAATTTCAAAATTGGTGTGGATTGGAAAGGTATTGACCTCAACATCTTCTTCCAAGGTGTAGGTTCGCGCCAATACTGGGCTACTGGATCTATGATGATTCCAGGTTGGAACTTCTCTGAGGGTACATATTATGCACACCAAACTGACTATTGGACTCCTGAGAATACGAATGCTTGGTATCCTCGTTTGGCAGAAACCAACCAACCTGGACAATATTCTGCATCAGGATTCAACTTCTTGTGTCAAACACGTTATCTGTTAGATATGAGCTATCTTCGTCTCAAAAACATTACATTGGGATATAGCTTACCAGATAAAGTGTTAAAGAAAATGCATTTTGAGAAGTTCCGCATTTATTTTAGTGCAGAGAATGTATGTGAGATTGATAAATTAGGTGATTTGCCTATTGATCCAGAAACTGCTACTTCATCTGGTGATGGTGGAGCGATGGGATTTGGACGTATTTATCCATTTACTCGTCAATTGAGTTGCGGTTTGCAAATATCACTTTAATTGTTGAATCCTTTATATTTAGAATAAAATATGAAAAAGATATTATTATTGTCACTTACAGTACTGTTGATGTGCACTTTGGTTGGTTGCGAGGATTTTCTCAACCAACCTCCTTATGATGATTTTACAGATGCAGAGTATTGGAAAAATGAAGATCAAGCTCGTACATTTATGTATGGCTTCTATACATCAATCTTCTCTGGTTATGGTTCTGGTGCTTCACATGGGCAATTCTTAATGGGGCAAACATCCAACGATGATTTTGCTTCGGATGTTGAGCAACAAGATTTGACTCCGCTGGTAATACCTGAGGCTGATGGTTCTTGGAGTTTTACTAATATCCGCAAAGCGAATTACGTATTAGAGAATATTGATCGCATTGATGCTAATGCTGCGGCCAAAAATCACTGGCGTGGTGTAGCGCGTTTCTTCCGTGCTTGTTATTATAGCAACCTCGTGTTCCGTTATGGTGATGTGCCTTGGTATGATCGTGTGCCTGCATTGAGCGATAATGATTATCTCTACAAGGATCGTGATTCACGCACGTTTGTAGATTCTTGTATCATGGCAGATTTCCAATATGCGATGGATAGTGTGCGTGCGAATGATGGTAACTTGCAAATCAATAAGTATGTGGTAGCTGCAATGGCATCACGACTTCTTTTGCGCGAAGGAACATTCCTCAAATACCATAATTTAGATCAAGCCATGGCAGAGCAATGCCTTACGATGGCTAAGAATGCAGCAGAATTAGTAATGAAGTCGGGCAAGTATGCTGTTGCATCATCCTATAAGAACCTCTTTGTGAGCGAAGATCTGAGTACGAATCCTGAGATTATTATGTATCGTCAGTATGAGGATGGTTTATTAGCGCACTCTACACTCGCATATTCTTATACCGAAGCACAAGCTGGTTTGAGCAAATCCCTCGCAGAGGATTTTGTGAATGCCAACGGCTTACCTATATACGCTGAAAATGCGAAATGGTTAGCGAAAACGAGTGAAGACTTCTTTGCTAATCGTGACCCTCGTCTTGCAATGTGCATTCGCAATCATTATTGTATCAAAGGAGAGAGCCTTACTCCGTTCTCATATGCACTCTCGGGCTATGCATGGAATAAGTTTATGGATGATAGCAAGGCTGGAGAGAAAAATCCTACATGGGCAAGAGAAAAGAATACTACCGATGCACCTTGCGTGCGCTATGCTGAGGTATTGCTCAACTATGTGGAAGCTGCATATGAATTGCATCTTATGTCTAAATACACCTTTACACAAGCTGATTTGGATAAGTCAATCAATCTCATTCGTGCGCGTGCAGATGTGAACTTGCCTGCATTGCAAATGTTGGGTGATCAACCTGCTATAAACGGTGTAGCATTTGATGATCCTAAACGCCTGCAAATAGAGCAAAAAGCTAATGATGGTAAATTGATTACCCCATCTTTACTTTGGGAAATTCGTCGTGAACGACGTGTGGAATTATGTATGGAAGGCTTTCGTCTCAACGACCTCAAGCGTTGGTGCAAGTTGGATTATATGTGGAATGAATGTAATCCAGATATTCGCTATGGTGCATACATTCGTGTAAGCGACTACAAGAATAAGGATAAAGAGATTATCCTTGCAGGTAAGGTAGATCCACTCACCAACGATACTGTGACCAAAGAGGGGTATATTTTGCGCAATACTTTAGGAAAACGTAATCGTCCAATTAAGCGTAATTATATCAATCCTATTCCTTCGGGACAAATTACGTTATACAAATCCAAAGGATATACATTGTCTCAAAATACAGAATGGGGTTGGTAATCCTAATTGTGAGTAAACTTAATAAAAATAATAGAACTAATTTTAATTATCAATCATGAAAAAGAATTTATTTTTCCTCAGTATGGCGGTCTTGAGCATGCTGATGGTTGGTTGTAGTGAACCAGAACAACAAGTCGGTGAAGCTTTGATTAAGAATATCTCTATCAAAAATACCACTTGTCAAGGCAAAGTAGATAATACAGCTTTTACAGTTGTATTTGATGAAGTTCCTGCTGAGACACCAGTTGAAGCATTGCAATTTGATGGTAAATACTCATTAGGAGCAAGTTTGGAGAAAAAAGAATATGACTTCAGTAAGGGCTCATCTGAAGATGGTAAGCAATATATTGGTACAATTAAAGTTGTAAATGGTACTGTATCGCAAGAATATCAGGTAACGCTTAATCTAACTGATCCTACATCAGATCCTAAATTGGTCAAATTAGTGATGCAAAAGGCAGATGGAACAAATGTTGATGCACGTGTGTTGGCTGATGCAGAACCATTAGCCGTTGCACTAAATATGGAGGATGCTGATGAAGCTACTTTTGTAAGTGTTGAACTATATCCTGCACGTGCTTCATATTCTTTTACAGAGGCTATTGATGGTAAGATAACCAAAGATAATCCTGGTCAATTGGTAGTAGAGTTTATGGGAAGAAAAGCATATTATAATATTACCTTTGCAGCAGCTCCAGCACCAGGTGCAGACCTTACATCACCAATTATACATGATTTTTCTGTAACAACAGAGAATACATATGTTGATTTTACAACAGAAAACACACGTGGTTCTGATTTTGATGGTGAATACGTGCTTATTGTGTCTCGTGCAGATGCTGAAACCCCTACTCATCACTTGTTGAAAGTAAGTGATCTTCTGAATGACAATATTAACAAAATTGAATTGAGTAAAGAAGGAATTGAGGGTGGTACTCACGTAGTAAGTTCTGGTTGCTTGAGTCATGGACATATCTATGTATGTAACTTGTCAACTAATTTGGGCAATGGTGAGGACTTGAAAGTGTATCACTACGCATCTCCAGATGCAGCTCCAGAAGTTTGGTCTTGGGATGGAAATCTTGGTATAGATGAGTTTGGAGATACAATCAAAGCGGTTGTTCGTTTGGGTGATAACATTTCAGTTAACTTAGATGAGAGTGGTAGTGGTTATGCATTCTTCTGTGGACAGGAAGGTTCTGCAGAGCGTATATATCGTGTAGATGTCGCTAACTTCAACGAATTCTCCAATCCAACTGAAATTACTCTAGAAGAGGCTTTCCCATATTATGGTTATGTAAATCAAGTTGACAATGATCGTTATTTATTGACAAGTCACTATATGGCTGCGACATGGTTGATTGATAAGGATGGTAATCCACTAGTGAATATATATTTCCAATCTACAGCAGCTGGTTTAAAACCACAAACAGGAGTTGATCCTCATGTTGTGAAGTACAATGGAGGTTATTACCTTATCTTTGCTTCTCCATATAACAATACGAAACGTCTTGGCGTTGGTCCAGCTTTATATATGATTGATATTACCGAAGGCACTCAAGTAGATATTCAAACTGCCTTGCAAAATTTATCTGATATTTTGTGGTTTGATGAAGAAGGTATATGGGAACCTGATTTCCATTACTCATTAGATGTACTAAATATAGAAGCGGAATCTCGTAAAACTGTTGCTGCTTGCGCAGCACAATGTAATGCTGCTGTTGTAAATGGTAAATTGTTAGTGTATGCAGCAGCTACAGGTGCTGGTTTTACGATTATAGAGTTTGCTCCTGCTAAGTAATTAACAGAATTACATTGATACATAGAGGCTGCGTGCAGTAGCCTCTATGTTGTAACTATAAACAACAGAAAATACTCATAATATGAGAAAAGGTCTCTTATCGCTCATCTTGTTTCTATTGGCAACAATACTTTCAGCCCAAAACATAATGAAAGTGTGGAGCAACGATACACTTATTGAATTTGATATATCTACGATAGATAGCATTACATTTGAAGTCAAAACAGAATATGTAGGAGTATTTTCTGTAGCAAACAATAAAAGGGTTGCTTTTGCGCCGGGCAACTTGCAATACATTCCTACAGCAGATACTTGGCTCTTTGCTGCTAATCAGTACGATTATATTGGTACACGCAATATGGTCAATCAAGCGTTTGCCGATACAATAGATTTATTTGCTTGGAGCACAGATACCGACCCTTCTACCGCATGGGGTGTGACCTTAGAGGATAATAACGACCTCTATGCGGGTAATTTCGTAGATTGGGGCACTACTATTGGTGATGGCAATACATGGCGTACACTTACGTCTGCAGAGTGGGAATATATACGTGCTAAGCGTCCTAATGCTTCCAAACTCATTGGAGTTGGTTCAATCAATGGCATACATGGATTAATTCTCCTTCCTGATGGCTGGATTGCTCCAGATGGTATTACTTTTAAAAGTGGATACAGCGACAAGGAGTATAGTGCTATTGCTTTTGAAGAGTACCAATCCTTTACCATCGAACAGTGGAATACGATGCAAGCTGCGGGTGCAGTCTTCTTGCCTTGTGCTGGCTTCCGATTGGGGACTTCGTTAGCATATATGCAAATGGCAGGATTGTATTGGACCTCCTCGCCACATGCAGCATATGGTCCACAGTTTGCTAGTTACTTCCTCTTTATGTGCGATGGCGCAGGTATTGGATACGACACGCGTAGTGGCGGCAATGCAGTACGATTGGTTAAGGACTTGTAATACAATAGGCATCAAAAACTAGTTATATGAAAAAAATCATTTCTCTTTTGGCTTTGTGCTGTTGCGCAATGATTATTGTTGCGGCGGAAAATGTTAAAGTTGGAGCAGAGCAAACCAAACAATATCTACCTTTGCTCAAAGGTAAACGTGTCGCGTTGATGAGCAATCATACAGGCATTGTTATCCAAGGACAAGATACTATTCACACGCTTGATTTGTTACTCAAGCATGGTGTGAATGTCACTGCTATCTTCTCTCCTGAGCATGGTTTCCGTGGTACTGCACGCGAGGGCGAACATGTAGCAAGTAGCGTAGATGAGAAGACAGGCATACCTATTCTGTCGCTCTATGATGGTAAGAGTTACCGTCCTTCTAAAGAAGCAATGGCCACTTTTGATGTGCTTATCACCGACATCCAAGATGTAGGACTGCGTTTCTATACCTATTATATTACGATGTTTCGCCTCATGGACGCATGCGCACACGAAGGTAAGCAGTTTATCGTCTTCGACCGACCAAACCCTAATGGTTACTATGTGGATGGTCCTATCCTTGATATGAAGCACAAATCTGGCGTGGGTGCATTGCCTATCCCTGTGGTGCATGGTATGACCTTGGGTGAACTGGCATTGATGATCAATGGTGAGAACTGGCTATACGATTCGCTCCAAGTGGACCTGACTGTCATTCCTTGCAAAAATTATACTCACCAAACGTTATATCGTCTGCCTGTAGCGCCTTCGCCTAACCTACGCAACATGCTTTCTATCTACCTCTATCCTGCTGTGTGCTTGTTTGAGGCAACCCCTGTGTCTTTAGGTCGAGGTACGGATAAGCCATTCTTGTGCTATGGTCACCCCAATTTCAATGCGCCTCGCACCGAACCAAGTGTATATGGTCCTGCTATCACTTTTACGCCTAATCAATCGACTCAAAAAGGTCGCATTTGCGATGGTGTAGATCTCAGTGGTATGACTGAAGAAGAGGCACGTAAGGTAGGCTTCTCTTTGCGCTATCTATTGGATGCTTACAAACATCTCAATATGGACAACTATTTCTTCCGTCCATTCTTTGAGTTGTTGGTAGGACAAGATTATGTGCGTAAGATGATCAATCAAGGTAAGAGTGAGGAAGATATTCGTGCTTGCTGGCAAGAAGATGTCGCTAAGTTCCAAGAGCAACGTCGTCCATATCTCCTCTACGAAGAATAATTTGTCTAACAGCCGTAAGCGGCCTAAAGTCTAACTTCTAAAAAATATATGAATCCATTAACTATTTTATTAGTCATTGCAGCTTATTTTGCGCTGCTGTTTTTTATTTCGTATTTAGCAGGACGTAAGGCAGACAATGCAGGTTTTTTCTCAGGAAACCGCAGTAGCAATTGGCTACTGGTAGCCATGTCCACCATTGGTGCTGCTATCTCGGGTGTCACTTTTGTGAGTGTACCAGGTATGGTTGCCACATCGGGTTGGGCATATATGCAGATGGTGCTTGGTTTCACCGTAGGTCAATTCTTGATTGCCTATGTACTTATCCCATTGTACTACAAACTCAACCTTACATCCATTTACCAATACCTCCAACAGCGTTTTGGCATGAATACCTACAAGTCGGGTGCTTGGCTCTTTTTTGTGAGCAAGATGCTTGGCGCTAGTGTGCGCTTGTTTGTGGTAAGCGAAGTGCTTCAGTTGTTGGTATTTGATCGTTTAGCAGTGCCTGTCCCATTCTGGGTAAATGCCATTCTTACTGTACTCATTGTGTACCTATGCACCTTCAAGGGGGGCGTGAAATCGCTTATATGGACAGATTTGCTCAAGACCTGCTGTCTTATCCTGTCTGTGGCTCTCTGTATCTATTTTGTTCTGCGCGCAGGCGTGAATATAGAAGGTTGGGGAGCAAGCGATATGACTCGCACATTCTTCTTTGATGATCCTAAGAGCGGTAACTACTTCTGGAAACAATTCCTGGCGGGTGTCTTCCTCGTGATTGCTACCACTGGTCTTGACCAAGACCTCATGCAGCGAACACTCTCATGCAAGAACCCACGCGAGAGTCAAAAGAATCTCATCGTAGGTGCACTCATGCAAATCGTAGTGATTGGTCTCTTCCTCTTTTTGGGTTATTTGCTCTATACCTATGCTGCTCAAACGGGTGTTGCCGAAGTAGCTAATCTCAAGGGCGATGAGGTATTCCCATTCTTGGCTACGGGCAACTACTTCCCTGTGATTGTGGGTGTCCTCTTTATTATCGGTTTTATCGCAGCGGCATATTCCGCAGCGGGTGGAGCCTTGACGGCACTAACAACCTCGTTCACAGTGGATATTCTCAACAAGGAGAAGGCCGACAACCTTACCAAAGTACGCACCATAGTGCACATAGGCATGGCTATACTGATGGCTGCTTGTATCTATGTCATCCACCTATTGAATGATGATTCGGTGATTCAAACCGTATATAAAGTTGCAAGTTATACCTATGGTCCATTGTTGGGTATGTTCTGTTTTGGTATCTTTACCAAGCAGCAAGTACGCGACCGTTGGATTCCATTGGTAGTGATAGCTGCACCTGTAATCACATGGATTATTGATGTCAATTCAGCCGTATGGTTTAATGGTTATGTGTTCTCTCACGAGCGCTTAATCTTGAATGCGCTACTCACGTTTGTAGGTATGCTTTGCTTGTTGAATAGCAGTGCAAAGCCAACCAAATAACATGGTGATATATAAAGCAATAGGGTGTGCTAATGCACACCCTATTTGTTTTTATTTGTCATCAAAATTATCCGAGATATGTCTTTAAGATACTGCTTCGTGAGCTGTGTTTAAGTTTCTTAATAGCCTTCTCTTTAATTTGTCGCACACGCTCGCGCGTGAGGTCCAATTCGATGCCAATCTCTTCCAATGTTTTCTCTGGAACACCAATTCCGAAGAAACTGCGCAAGATATCCGCTTCGCGGGGAGTGAGTTGTTCTAGTGCACGATCAATCTCTCTGGAAAGCGATTCGTTGATCAGTTTGTAGTCGGCATTAGGAGAGTCTTCGTTAACCATCACGTCGATAAGGCTATTGTCCTCGCCTTCTACGAATGGGGCATCTACACTGACTTGACGTCCTGACATCTTGAGTGTATCGGCAATCTTATCCACAGGAATGTCTAAGATTTCAGCCAACTCCTCAGCACTTGGCTTACGCTCATGCTCTTGCTCAAAGCGTTGGTAAGCCTTGTTGATTTTGTTGAGCGAACCTACTTGGTTCAGTGGCAGGCGCACGATACGTGCTTGCTCTGCAAGAGCTTGTAGGATGGACTGACGAATCCACCATACGGCATATGAGATGAACTTGAAGCCACGTGTCTCATCGAATTTTTCTGCTGCTTTGATAAGCCCAAGGTTGCCTTCGTCAAT
>ERZ808048.198-NODE-198-length-12591-cov-9.480821_pt1 | contig 12591 bp, 9 predicted proteins | sample MGYA00380197_ERZ808048 | MGnify/ENA primary metagenome ERZ808048 (study PRJEB31490, sample SAMN06133377) | cow dung metagenome | isolation source: M1 | host: cow | place: China: Chengdu | collected 2015-05 ... | reverse complement strand
TTTCCGCTGTCAATTACGTACCATATACGTAGGATATACGTAACATATACGTAAGATATACGTAGGATAATCGGGTTATTAACCTAAGAACACCCCATCTTCCCCCGCTCATGCATAGGCTATTATTTCATTCATCACGCACGTCCCATCTCCCTTTGAGAGGTCTAAACCCATCAAAAAACAACTTCAAACGTTGAAACATTGCACTTTTTCACATTTTTTCTTGCATATATGCAAAAAAAGCAGTACCTTTGCACCCGATTTTCGACTATAGTCTCTGGCGATCAGCATAGAGTACGCATTTTTGCGGCTTGAACAGTAGCGTATACTATAGCCTTTTAACCCATTAAACAAACGAATCGAAATGGATTTAATGAAAATTGCCGAAGAGGCATTCGCTGGCGAGAAGAAAGAGTTTCCAGCATTCGCTGCAGGTGATCAAGTGACTGTAGCTTATCGTATTAAAGAGGGTAACAAGGAGCGTATCCAAGAGTTCCGCGGTGATGTTATTTGCATCCACGGTAGCGGTGACAAGAAGCGCTTCACTGTTCGCAAGATGTCTGGTAACGTAGGTGTAGAGCGTATCTTCCCTATGGATAGCCCATTCATCGAGAAAATTACTGTTAACAAATACGGTAAAGTTCGTCGCTCTAAATTGTACTACTTGCGTGCTCTTACTGGTAAGAAAGCTCGTATTCCAGAGCGTCGCGTGAAGTAAGACATTTAACCTGCCCGATCAACGATTTCGTTATCGGGTAGTCTTGCCAAATGGTGTAACGGTAGCACTACAGATTCTGGTTCTGTCTGTCTGGGTTCGAATCCTAGTTTGGCAACAAAACGAAAGATTTCCCTTCTGGGAGGTCTTTCGTTTTTTGATAAATTGCTGGATTCGAACCCACTTAATAGGGGTCCCCACCAAGCTTTGCTTGGAAGGGGAGAGTGAGGGTGTGCGGTTGCCTAATGCTGCAAAGCAGCAGTCATTGCAACAAGCACAAGCCGAACGACGAATCCTAGTTTGGCAACAAAATAAATGACTTCCCATTAGGGAGGTCTTTTATTTTTTGGTAAATTGCTGGATTCGAACCCACCTAATAGGGGTCCCCACACTCCTCTACCTCCCCCACGCGTGCGCTCGCGAACATTATTTAATAAAACGCCACCACATCACCATTTGAAAATTATTTAATAAAAAATTAACAAAAAATTTGCATATACGAATTATTTGTTGTAACTTTGCAATTGTTTTCGGTGTTCAAGGTCATAAAAAGTATTAGTCGCACGCGAAAACAACGGGTACAATTTATTTAATTTTTTATTATTATGAAAAAGATTTACTCTTTATTCATGGCACTCTCTTTCGTGCTATGTGCCATGGCTAATTCTCCTTTCGTAGCGGAGAATCAATTGAATTTAGCCAAAGCTAAAAATCAATTTGCTCCAGTAGAGAAAACTGCTAAGGTAGCAAGACTCAACAAACAAGACGCTCGCCAAGCAATGGTTGAGGCACGCCAAGCTAAAGCAGCTACTCCAATGGCTATTAACGGCGTTCGCCAAATTGAGGCAATGCCAGTGGCTACTGCTCAAAAGCAAGCCCTCCCAGTAGTTAACAACAAACAAAGAGCTGCTGCACAAGTAACAGAGGCAACAGACACGATGGAAATCGTAGCCACCACATGGGTATGGAAGTACTATGAGGCTGACAACGACTGGTTCACCACCCTCGTCGATGCTACCGAGACCTACGAAATCAAGTTGGACTATGTCTCTGACACCCAAGCTGGTACTTTCACCGAGGATGACTGTTTGATGGATTACACAGGTATGTACATCAATGGTGAAGACGACAGCCGCACCCTTGTAACCTTTACAGAGGTTGACATCGTTGTGACCGATGACGAGAATGGACTCACTCTGCACGCAGAGTTGTTGAGCACCGACAACGTGCTCTACGTTGTGGATGCACACATCGCTCCTCTGCCAGAGCCAAAAGGTAATGTAGAGTTGGCTTATGTTAATGCAGAGTTGGTGGACGCAACATTGAGCAGTAGTGCATTCCAATTCAGCGCATTTGAGAATGACTACTACACCTCAATCTTTATCTATAGCGATCAAGTAGTGGGCGAGTATGAGACTATAGACATGTACGACCCATATTACAACTACATCGCTCATGTTGATGGTGCTGATACTACATTTGTTGATTTCTTGGATCTCCACGCTGTTGTAACCATAGAGGGTAAGACTTACAACCTCGTAGCAGATGTATTGGGTAGCGATACTATCATGTACCACATCACTATGTCGTACACCAAGCCAGATCCTACTGACACTATCGACATTGTAGCGACCAACTTGTATATCGACGAGTTTGAGTTCTGGGGTATGGTATTCACCACCGCAACAGCAAGCAATGATGAGTACGAAGTAACATTCGATTTGAGCATCGCGCTTGAAGAAGGCGAATACGCAACTGAGGATTTCAATGCAAGCTATTGCGGTATTGTTCGCACATCTGACATGGCAGAAATCGCTATGACCGAGATTTCTGCTACCGTAACGGGCGAAGGCGGTGACCGCGTTATCAAGGCTGAGGTAGTAGGTAACGATAATGTACTCTACAATATGGATCTCAGCTATGTAGTTCCAGAGGCAACAGATACCGTACAAGTGGTATTTGATGAGTTGGCATCAGCTGAGTACTACTCAAGCTCTGCAGACTACTATATCGTTAATCAAAACGAGAACTATATCGTAACATTGGATATCTTCGAGGAGAAAGGCAACCTTATGGGTGAATATACCGCTGATGACTTCGATCTGTCTTACACTGAACTCGGTGTAATTACAGATGGCGATACCACTGTTGTAACTATTGCAGACGCAAAGGCAGTAGTAACTCCAGTAGAGGAAGGCATCGTACTGCTCGAGGCTGAGTTGGTTGGTATGGACGCTGTTCTGTATAAGGTTACCACCAAGGTAGATGTAACAGAGAAAGGTTTGCAATATGACGCTACCGAAGGCTTCCTTATGGATGAATACACCACAGAGGACCTCTATACTATCAATGACCAATCTGCTAATGGCTATATCATGTTCGATGTGGAGTCTGCTGACGGCAACGACTTGATGGGCTTGGTATTCTGGGTAGATGGTGCGGATGAGAACACTATCATCCCTACAGGAACCTATCAAATCAATGATACACAAGAATCAGGTTCCGTATTGGCAAGTACAGGTATGGGTGCAAGCGGTTTGACCTACTCATTGTATGCAACATTGGATGCAGAGGGTATGATTACTCCTCCATGTTGGTTCATGGTAGGTGGCGAAGTAGTAGTAAGCGAAGAGAATGGTATCTTGAGCATTACTGTAGATGCTGTTAACTCTAACAACTTGCCTATCTTCATCACTTGCGAGTATGACCTCAACACCAAGCAAGGTTTGCAATACGATATGACTGAGGGTAGCGTAGAGCGCACCTACAGCGATGACGACCAAGTAAAATTCATTACCGATTATGTAGCACAATATGGCGAGTTGTATCTCGACATCACTGCTGCTGACGGTAGCGACAAGATCTCTGTTGCATTCTTGGTAGAGGCAACAGACCCAGCAATCGTCATCCCTGCTGGTACATATCCTATCACCAATACTGCTGCTACAGGTACCGTATTTGCTAGTCCAGGTGTACAAGACGGTAGCATTTATCCTTCTTACTATGGCGTAATGCACCCACAAGGTGGTATCAGCGTACCTTGCTACTTTATGGTAGATGGTCAGGTAGTGGTAGAGAATATCGAGGGTCACTTGAAGGTAACTATCGACGCGCTCAACTCTTACGACGTGCCTGCACATATCGTATATGAGGCAAATCCTGTAGAGACCGCTATTGAGAACGTTACTGTAAACAACAACGCAAGCAAAGTGGTAGAGAACAACCAACTCTTTATCATCAAAGACGGTGTGAAGTACAACGTAATGGGTTCTGTAGTTAAATAATATTTACTACATACACTAACGAAGGAGGCTGCTTAGGCAGTCTCCTTTTTTTGATTGAAAATCATGCGACAAGCAAGAAAAATAATTGTTATCAGAGAAGTTTTAGGACAATTTCTTGTAAATATGCATTTTTTGTTGTACCTTTGTACAGTTTTTAAGGTAATTACAACAATATGAAAAAGTTAGTTAGTCTCCTATGCTGTATCTGCTTGATACACGTGCTTCAGGCAACCCCAAGAAAATTCATTTCACAACTTAACGCTCCTGCCACCGAGCAACTTCGCCAAGCGGTGAAGCAATTTGGTGACGGCAGATGCAAAAGCCTTGCCCCAGGCGACAATATCATCGATCCAGGAACCTCTGGAAAAGAGATTCGACTGACCTTTGACAAGTTTGCCAAAGGTCCGAAATATTATAGTTCAGGCGACTGGTACGTAGAATTGATCAATGACGATGACTGGGAAGTATATCTCAATTGGGAAGCTCCTAAAACCAACTATTGCGGTACATTCGGCACAAATGATTTTCTGCACGATTACTCCTATATCTTTACACCCGACAACCGTCAAAACGGAGGTATTCACTACAAGAATATCACCATGACTATCTCCATCGTAGAAGTAAATCCCGCATTAGATAGCATCGTACTCGATGCCACCATCTTAGGCACCGATGGCAATACCTACATTATTCATGCCTCACAAGAAGTAATCAAGGCTAAAGAGGTAGTCACACAGTCCATCTTAGATGCCACACTGGTAGAAGACTACGGTTCCTATACCATCGCAGGCAAAAACGATGACTTGGACATCAGCGTGGTAGTCATGAACGATAGAATAACGGGCATATACCCAACCATCGAAGATTTTGACATGACCAACAGTCATATCATCTACAAGGGGAAACAGGTCACACCACTCCGCATGGAGGCAATTGTGGACTTAGGAAACCTTGAAACAGGCGATTTGGCATATGGTGCGCAATTCACTATTCTGAGCACAGATACTGCCATATACAATATTTTCTTGGCTGCCCCATTCCCAGACCCCACAGACACAGTCAGTATCGCATGCCAAAACATGCGCTTTGATGATAGCTTCGCTTCGGTATATAATATCATGACGGTCTCTGCATCCAACGATGACTACAAGATACAGATCATGTATAGTGATGATGTCATTGCAGAAGGTGACTTCACCGAAGCCAATGCCACCATCTACATTACCGATGTAGAGTCCAACGAAGAGGTGGAGTCATTGGTAGCCACAATGCAGATTCGCTATGATGCAGTTAGCGACTCATATGCAATAGAAGCCACAGCTCGTTGCAGCAACAATGTGGTATATCAACTGTCCTTGACATGGGTAGTCCCTACCACATCAGAGACAGTAGATGTAACTTTTGTTCAGACAGCCCAAGCATCGTATTACGCCCAAGACAACGACCTACTGCTGATGAATGAAAACGATGAATATTCATTATCACTAAACATCGTTGGCGTAGATATGGGTGATACCTTCACAATGGATGATGTAGAAGAATACTACACCTCACTATACGACAAACAACACAACCAAAGCATTGATATCGCACAAATAGACGGTCGCATCTACCAATCAGGAGACACCACATGGATAAATGCCAACATGGTTGCTTTTGATGCAAAATGTTATCAAGTGGCAATGTGGTACGCAGTTCCTACACCCACCGACACCATCACCTTACACTTGACCGATGTACCATTCACCAATCAGTTAGAGGAGGGGTATTTTCAGTTAATAGGATACACCGAAGACTATACCACCATGATTTCATTCACAGTTGCTAGCCACCAAGTGGAAGGTACCTTCGTCAACGACGGTATGTTTGGCAAGTTTGGAGAAGGCCAATACGATTTCTTCAATGACTACACCTACATCTCAGAGTGGAATAGCGCCACCCGAGAATATGAAATCTATACCGTAGAGAAAGGCGAATTGGTCGTATCCATGGATAGCGATGGTAAGATCGAGGCACAAGCCAATGTGATTTGTGAAAATGCCAAGTTATACCAAATCAACATCTCATCAGAATATTCCGCCCCCAGTCTATTGGGAGATGCCATCGAAGGCGATGTAGAGCGAACATATAGTTCGCAGGATCATATCCAAATAACAGACTATACCAAAACCAATGGCCTCATCATCTTTGAGGCAGAATCAGAGGTGGAGAGCGACATGATGGTATTATATTTCTTCTCGAACACGTATGACAACCAAATTGGTATCCCCGAGGGAGAATATCCAATCAATAGTTCATTACTACCTGGTACAGTATTAGCAAGTACAGGTATCGACGAAGAGCACAATGCAGTTACGCCATCGCTATATAGCACCTTTGACGGAGAATATTTAGATAGGATGTATTTCTTTGTGGAGGGAAGCGTAAATATCAGCAAAAATGATGCAGGAAAACTCCATTTGGAAGTGAATGCTGTTAACTCATACCTAATACCTATCCATATCGTGTATGATGCTGGCGGAACAACCGATATAGAGGACATACACAAGGGAAATAATACGAACACCCAGAAAATGCTACTCAATGGTCAACTGCTCATTCTACGCAACGGAACACTATACGATGTAGTCGGTCGAAACATGAAAAAATAAAGTTTTTACTTGTATAATTCCAAAAAAAGCAGTACCTTTGCAGGCTTTTTGTGCAGGAGCAAGACATATTCCGAATTTATACACCTTATATATATTATATAGCAATGAAGAATTTTGTAGAAGAATTGCGTTGGCGTGGTATGTTGCAAGACATGATGCCAGGCACCGAAGAACAATTGATGAAAGAACCTACTGCTGCATACCTTGGTATTGATCCTACAGCAGATAGTTTGCATATTGGTCACCTCTGCGGTATCATGATGCTCAAGCACTTGCAAAACGCAGGCCACAAGCCCATCGCTCTCATCGGTGGTGCCACTGGTATGATTGGCGACCCAAGCGGTAAGTCGGCCGAGCGCAACTTGCTTGATGAAGAGACATTGCGCCACAACCAAGCATGTATCAAGGCACAATTGGAGCGTTTCCTCAACTTTGGTGAGGGCGAGAACGCTGCTGAGCTCGTAAACAACTACGACTGGATGAAAGACTACACCTTCCTTGACTTCGCACGCGAAGTAGGTAAGCTTATCACTGTGAACTACATGATGGCGAAAGACTCTGTCAAGAAGCGCTTCAATGGCGAGTGTAGCCAAGGTATGTCATTCACCGAGTTCACATACCAATTGTTACAAGGCTACGACTACGTATATCTCAACAAGCACAAGAACTGCAAACTCCAAATGGGTGGTAGCGATCAATGGGGTAACATCACCACAGGTACAGAGCTCATCAAGAAGATGGGTGGCGGCGAGGCATTTGCACTCACCTGCCCACTGATCACCAAAGCCGATGGCGGCAAGTTCGGTAAGACCGAGAGTGGCAACGTATGGCTTGACAAGAAATACACCAGCCCATATCGATTCTACCAATTCTGGCTCAATGTCAGCGACGACGATGCGAAACGCTATATCCGCATCTTCACCTGCCTCGACAAAGAGACCATCGACGCCCTGATTGCTGCGCACGATGAGGCTCCTCATATGCGTGCATTGCAAAAGCGCTTGGCAGAAGAGGTGACCGTAATGGTACACAGCCGCGAAGACTACGAAGCAGCTGTAGAGGCAAGTAACATCCTCTTTGGCAATGCGACCAAAGATGCGTTGAGCAAACTCGACGAAGAGACATTCTTGCAAGTGTTTGACGGCGTAGAGAAACACGAGGTAAGTCGTGAAGAGTTGAATGCTGGTATTCCACCACTCGACCTCCTCGCTGAGAAAACCAACATCTTCCCATCCAAAGGCGAGGCACGCAAGATGATTATTGCCAACGGTTTCTCTATCAACAAAGAGAAATTCACCGACCCACAAAAGGCAATCACTGCTGATATGCTCCTCAATGGCAAATACCTGCTCTGCCAAAAAGGTAAAAAGAATTATTATATTGTAGAAGCAAAATAATGAGAAAGATATTTTCACTATTATTGCTCAGTTCTTGCTTGAGTATATTCGCTGAGCGTATTGAGCTCATTCCATTCGGAGATATGGAGAGTTGGGCTGTTCGCTATATCCGAGAGTCAAAACTCCTCGGAGGTAAAACTCGAACACTCTATGCATTAGCCCCCACAGACACCATCTGGGAGAATGGTCCATACACCTACGGACAAAATGGCAACCCATGGGCTACCAGCAATGCATATGCCAACATCATTGGTATAGAGAAAGCGGCTGGCACCATGACACCTGAGAAACGAGAAGATGGTGGTACATGTTGTAGAATGGATGTAGATTTGCTAGGCGTACGTGTTATGGGAATGATTGATGTGCAAGTATTGGTACCTGGCACATTGTTCACAGGTCGCAACCTCGAGCCTATCACCACAGCGAAAGATCCTTATCAAAACATCGATTTTGGAGTTCCTTTCACAGAGCGACCAACTGCGTTGATGTTTGACTATAAATGTATTGTTTCGCCAGAAAATTGGATATGGTTTGCTAAAGGTGCTGCCAAGCCAAAGAAACTTGAAGGACATGATGAGGCTGAAGCATACCTCTATCTACAACACCGTTGGGAAGATGAGAAAGGTAAGATCCACTCCATTCGTGTGGGCACTGCCTATGAGCGCTTCAGCAAAACCCAAGAAGAATGGGTAAACGGACATCGCATTCCTATCCACTATGGTGATATCACTGGAGAACCATGGTATGAAGAGTATATGGGCTTCAAAGAGATGCAACGTGCGGTAAACTCCAAAGGCAAAGTTGTACTCATTGAAGAAGAAGGTTGGGACGCAACTTTAGAGCCTACTCACTTGGTCATCATGCTAACTTCGGGTAAGTACGAAGCGTTTGTTGGCAAAGAAGGCAACGTCTTGTGGGTGGACAATGTGAGTCTTGTTTACGAAGATTAATTGCTTCAATAAGGCTTTTTGCAAAGAAAATTGCATTTTTTGAAAAAAAACGAGCAAATAATTTGGTCAATTCAAAAAAAAGCAGTACCTTTGCACCCGCTTTCGAAAAGGAAGTAATTCGGTGACCAATGGTATAAAGGCTATTACGTCAGATTTTGGTTCTGAAAATCTTGGTTCGATTCCAGGTTGGTCAACAAAGAAGCCCGTTCAACGGGCTTTTTTTGAGGGAAAACCCTCAAGTGTGATGGGATAAGGGCAAACCCATAGTAGCCTAACAAACTACTGCTGTAAGAAATTGCCCAATATTGAGTAACACATTTAATATTATTAAAAGAATGAAATCATTTGATTTGACCGGAACATTACGTTCTGAATTTGGCAAGAAAGCTGCTAAAAACTTCCGTAAACAAGAAATGGTTCCTTGCAACCTCTATGGTTTGGGCGAGAACATCACTTTCACCGTTACAGTAGCTGACGTACGCAAATTGATCTACACTCCTGACACATTGGTTGTAAACCTCACCATCGGTGATGCTACCAAAAAAGCAGTGGTTAAAGAGATGCAATTCCACCCTATCACAGAAAACATTCTTCACATCGACTTCCTCGAAGTAAACGAAGAGAAACCAGTAGTTGTAGCTATCCCTGTACAATTGACCGGTTTGGCAGAAGGTGTTAAGTCTGGTGGTAAATTGAGCCTCGAGATGCGTAAACTCAAAGTGAAAGGTATCTATACACAAATTCCTGAGCGTATCGTAGTGGACGTTACTTCACTTGGTCTTGGCAAGAAAATTGCTGTGGGCGACATCCAAGTTGAGGGCTTGACCATGATGAACGTAAAAGACGCTTGCGTTGCTCAAGTTAAAGCAACTCGTGCAAGTGCAGCTGCTGCTAAAGGATAATAAAATCGGTAGTAAGAACGAATGAAATATTTGATTGTTGGGTTGGGTAACATTGGTTACGAATACCAAAACACCCGCCATAACATAGGATTTATGATGTTGGACGCTTTTGTAGAAGCGTCCAACATTGCAAATGGAGGCAACAAACCACCCATCGTCTTTGAAGACAAACGGTATGGTTGGGTAGCCAAATGCCGCATCAAAAATGCGGAACTGGTACTACTGAAACCCTCTACGTATATGAACCTCAGCGGCAACGCCGTTAGATACTGGCTTCAACAAGAGAAAATACCTATCGAGAACATGCTCGTACTGGTAGATGACCTCAACCTACCCTTCGGAGCCATCCGACTACGCAAACAAGGAAGCGACGGAGGACATAACGGACTGGGAAACATACAATCCGTAATGGGAACAACCAACTATTCACGGCTGCGCTTTGGTATAGGAAACAACTTCAACCGAGGTGCACAATGCAACTTCGTTCTCGGAGAGTGGACACAAGAGGAACAAGAGCAACTCAAAGAGCGATTTGAACTAACCAAAAACATCATACAAGCCTTCTGCCTGCAAGGTATCGACAGAACAATGAACTTGTATAACGGGAAATAACACACATCCTATACATATCCTATAGATATCCTATACATATGGCACAGACCAACCACACATACCTAACATCATTCTGGCGCCATCCATGGACATGTGCTGCATGCAACCTACTGATAGTCTTGACCCTATTCTCAGCGTCAAGACTATTCTACTACTTTATCAGTCAAGACTTATACGCCGACATCACACCTGCCCATCTACTGGAACTGATGAAAGGAGGCATACGATTTGACTTGACTGCCGTACTCTACCTGAGCAGTGCCTACCTACTAATGCAACTGCTACCACTCAAAACAAGACATGCACACACATACGCCAATATAACCTATTACCTATTCGTCATCCCCAATACTATTGGACTAATAGTCAATAGCATGGACATGGTCTATAGCCACTTCAGCGGCAAACGGACTACACTCACCTTTTTTGCTGAGTTTGTACACGATGATAACCTACTCAATATTCTATTACAAGCCATTGTACAATATTGGTACGTAACAATCTTTGCAGTTATCATAGTACTCCTGCTCGTTTTCCTAACCCGTAAAAACAAACCACACACGACTCGTTGCACTCCTCTATACTACTACATCCGCGAGACAGTGATTCTACTATTGAGCGTCTATTTCATTGTCATTGGCATACGAGGAGGCTTTGGCGCCTACACACGCCCTATCACCCTAAGCAACGCATTGGAATACACCAATCGTCCTTTGGAAACCAATATCGTTCTGAACACACCCTTCTGCCTCATGCGTTCCGCAGAAGGAGGACAATATACACACCCTCATTATATGTCCCACGAGGAGATGGAAAGGCTATATAGCCCCATACATACTCCCGATAGCAACATGGTTCCCAACCATAAGAATGTAGTCGTTATCATCTTAGAGTCCTTCTCCAAGGAGTATATTGGCTATTACAATCATGACCTCGAAAATGGGACCTACCAAGGATATACACCATTTTTGGATTCACTATTGGCACATAGCATAACGTATGATGTATCGATATCCTCGGGCAGAAAATCCATCGATGCTATGCCGTGCATCTTATCTGCCATTCCACGTATAGGCGAACCCTATATCCTTACTCCCTACTCTACCAACCAAGTACAGTCGATAGCATCGTGCTTGGGAGAGATAGGATATCAAACGGCATTTTTTCATGGAGCACCCAACGGCTCAATGGGATTCAAAGCCTATGCTCGAGCTTGCGGATTTGACCAATACATCGGCATGGACGAATACAACCAACTTTACCCTGATAACAACGACTTTGATGGTACTTGGGCTATATGGGACGAGGAGTTTTTGGCATACTACGCCCTGTGTATGAACCAGATGAAAGAACCTTTTGCAACGGCAGTATTCACAGCAAGCAGCCACCATCCCTTCCGTGTACCCAAACGCTATGAAAACGTATTCAAACAAGGGACCCTACCCATACACCCATGCATAGGCTACACAGACCATGCCCTGAGAATATTCTTTGACACCATCCAGAAAGAAAAGTGGTTTGAGAACACCTTGTTTGTCATTACAGCAGACCACACCAATGCGCTCCAGTATCCCAAATATCAAAACGATAAAGGTATATACGAAGTACCTATCGCTTTCTATGACCCATCGTGGAGCGAGGAAGAGAGAAGGAATAGAAAAACCTTCACTCACCAACCCGTTAGCCATACCGACATCATGCCATCGGTACTATCCTACGTGCAATACAACAAACCCTATATCGCCTTCGGGGAAGATGTACTAAACCAAACAAAAAAATACCCTATGGCGTTCGGATACAACGAACCCGTTGTACAAGTGCTTACCAACGAAGAACTCATACAGTTTGACGGACAACACATCAGCGCAACCTACCAATATAAAATAGACCCATACATCAAACATAAGAATGCTACACAAACGAACGACAGCATTGAACTGATAATCCAAGCCTACGTACAACAATATATGGAACGGATGATAGAGGATAGGTTGGTAATTGGTAATTGGTAATTGGTGAGCGCAAGCGCTCAGTTTAGAGAACGGGCTTCTCTAATTTTGAATTTTGAATTAAGAATTTT
>ERZ808048.197-NODE-197-length-12652-cov-4.309742_pt1 | contig 12652 bp, 7 predicted proteins | sample MGYA00380197_ERZ808048 | MGnify/ENA primary metagenome ERZ808048 (study PRJEB31490, sample SAMN06133377) | cow dung metagenome | isolation source: M1 | host: cow | place: China: Chengdu | collected 2015-05 ... | reverse complement strand
CTAAAAAACCAAAACTGATAGAAGCATCCCAAACCACCTCCCCTGATTGCCCGCCGGAATAGAGCGGCGCGATTAGCTGCCGCTCCGGCGGGTCTCTCCTAAACCCACACCAAAACACGCCCCTGCCGCGCTGCATACCCACTTATCCCAAAAACATAAACCAAACACACCCGCACCAGAACAGGCGCATAAATCAAGCGAGAGCCGAGGACAAAGGAGCAGTCGTATGTTTTTAGCCCGACGGAAACACCACTAAAAGAGCATCAACCTAAAAAACCAAAACTGACAAAACCCTCCCAAACCCCCTCACCTGATTGCCCGCCGCGACTTGGTCGGGTCGATTAGACCCGACAGCGGCGGGGCTCTCCTACACTCAAAAAGTGAAAGCAATCCTTTTCGTAAGAAAAAATATAATCAGAAATTTCAGAAAAAAAAGTGAGTATATCTTAGATATTTATTCATCTAAGACCATACGGCATAAGTCAAGCGGCATAATGTGCTTGCCGTCCTTGAATGCACGCATGTTTCCGCCGGAGATTTCATCGATTAAGTATACTTCATCTCCAATCTTACCGAACTCGAACTTAATGTCGTAGAGCTCAATTCCCTTCTTTGCAAGCTCGTCCTTGATGACGGTTGCGATTTCCTGGGTTGCTTTCTTCAGGTTCTCGTAGTCGTCCTCGGACATAACACCAAGAGCCACCAGAGCGTCCTTGGTGACAGGCGGGTCTTCTCTTGCATCGTCTTTAAAGGTAGTCTCGACAAATGCCGGAAGCGGCATGCCTTCTTCGCAGTAATCACCGTATCTGCGGAAGAAACTTCCAACAGCACGGAAACGGCAGATAACCTCAAGACCCTTTCCGAACATAACAGCCGGCTTTACGGTCATGGTAGCGTTTTCGATGTCTGCTCCGACATAGTGGGTCTTGATTCCCTTCTCGTTTAATATTTCGAAGAAGTACTGAGTAAGGCGAAGACCTGCTTTTCCTGCTCCGTCAATCTTTAAACCGACAGTATTCATTCCCGGGTCGAACACACCGTCTGCTCCGGTACAGTCATCTTTAAACTTTAACAGATAGTTACCGTCTTCAAGTGCGAAGACATCCTTGGTTTTACCGGAGTATACCAGATTCATATTTAGAGGTTTGACAAAATACTTTATATTTTTAATCCCTGCAAAAAAAGTGCCGCGTGGAAAAAAATCCATGCGGAATTATTTGTGATACGGTTCACCGTTTACGATACGAAACGCGCGGTAAATCTGCTCGAAGAGAATGAGGCGGCACATTGTATGTGTGAAAGTCATCTTAGAAAAAGAGACTTTTCTAACTGAAGAAAGAACAGCAGGCGAGAGGCCTAAAGGACCTCCGATGATAAAACAGAGATTATCTCCAACTATTTTTGCGTCACCAATCGTTTTTGCAAGCTCTTCGCTTGAGATGAGCGGGGCTTTCGGGTCGAGAGCGATTGCTTTAAACCCGCTTTTGATATTCGCAAGAAGAAGCTCTCCCTCTTTTTCTTTGACGCGAACCTCCTCAGTTTCGGATGCATTATCAGGGATTCTGACCTCGGCAAGTTCGGTCACGAAGACCTTTGCATACGGCCGAAGCCTTTTATCGAACTCGGCGATGCCCGATGCTATCCACGAGTCCTTGATTTTTCCGATACAAAGAATCTGAATCTGCATGGTTAGTTGATAATCATATCCCGGTAACTGTTCTTCTCGCGGCGTTCACCGTAATAGTCTTCACTGTAGGTCTTCTTCGGTTCAGGCTTCTTCTCTTCGATTGGCGGAAGCGGGAAGTCCTCTTCTACGACCTCTTCTTCGAGCATCAGGTTGTAGTAAGATACTGCCTCCTCGAATCTTCCAAGCCCTTCAAGTGCTTTTGCCTTCAGACGAAGAGCAGTTCTGTTTGACGGACGGATTTTAAGAGCTTCGGATGCTGCTTTGTCACACATGTCAAAGCGGCTCTGCGAGAGATAGATGAATGCTCTCGAACAGTAAAGGTCAAGGTCTTTACATCCGGCACTTTCTGCTTTGTCGAAGAATGAAAGAGCTTCTGTTGGATGTCCTGATACCGCATACAGGTATGCAGTTCCGGCAAGTACATACGGGTTCTTCGGATTAACAGCCGAAGAATCTCTGAGAGCTGAGAGGATTGCCTCGTAGTTTCCTGTCTTTACTGCATTTGCCGCACGCTCAAGGTATGCACGCTCATTTTTCGGAGCGGCAGAAATTACACGTGCATATGCGGTATCTGCACGTGCATAGTCTCCGTTTCTTGAAAGAAGGTCTGCGTAAGAGAGGAACGCACCGGCTAAATCCCCGTTGTTTTTGAGGATTGCCGCGTACTCCTTCTGTGCGGATTCACTCTCGCCTGCGTTTGCAAGAGCTTCGGCATAGAGCATGCGTATTCCAAAGTCCTCGCCTGCTTCAAGAATCGAAGCACAAACCTCTGCGGCTTCTTTGAACTCACCTGATGCAAAGAGTGCTTCGGCCTTGAAGCGGAGGGTGAGTTTGTCGCCCGGGTTTCTTTCGAGAATCATCTCGTAACCGTTTAAGGCGGCTTTCGTCTCTCCTCTCATGCGGTACACTGCGGATGCCTTTCTGAAGACCTCCATGTTTTCAGTGTTGAGCTCAAGGTAGCGTCCGTATATCTCAAGCATTGAGTCATACTCTCCTTTTCTATCATACACGTCAGCTAAGAGCAGGAGTGCTGCCTGGTTTTCTGCATCGACCTCAGTTAAGATGAGAAGCGTCTCTTCTGCCTCGTCAAGTTTTCCAAGATTAATTTCGCAGACTGCTTTGTCATAGTAATACTCAGGCTTGGCAGATGCAGATGCCGCACGCTTCAAAAGCGGGAGTGCCTCGCGGTACTCGCCTCTTAAAATCTGCACGTGTGCAAGAGCGGCAGAGGCTGAGACGTTCTCCGGTTCTGCTTCGAGAGCCATTGTGTAGTATGAGACTGCTTCATCGATTCTGTCAGAGTAAAGACAGGCGTCTCCTCCAAGACGGAGAAGTGAAAATCCTGCATCATTCTTGGACACTGCAAAAGATACTGCATCAGCCGCGTCAGAGAATCTTCCAAGAGAGAATGCAAGGCGGGCTACTTCGCCTGCGACACCTAAAATCTCAGGGTTTTTCTCTAGTATATCCATGTAAAGCGAGACTGCTTCATCGGTTCTTCCAGCCTCTGCCGCAGACTTTGCCTCAAGGATTCTAACCCCTGCTGCACCTCCGGCTAAGGCAAAGCTCTCCTTTGCTTCGTCTGCTTTTCCAAGCATTAACTGTGCTTTTCCAAGTCCGATTAATACAGCAGGGTTTTCCTGCACAGATGCTGCTTCTGCGTAGTACTTCTCGGAATCAGAGTAAGCACCTGCGGCATATGAGGCGTCTCCTGCCGCAAGGAGTGAGAATAAATCATGCGGGACATCTGCGAGCAGAAGGTCTGCCGCACGCTTTGCCCCTTCATAGTCGCCTGAGGCTATGGCGGCCTCAGTAAGTCTTGAGTACACAAGAGTGTTTCCAGGGCATAATGAGAGAAGCTTCTCCCAGGTTTCTGCGGCTTTATGGTACTCTCCTTCGAGCATCAAAATCTCTGCGTGTTCGAAGAGGATTGTGTAGTCATCTGGGTTCTTCGCAGACACTCTGGCGAATGCATCGTTTGCCTGGCGGTATTTGCCCTGACCTGCAAGGCATCTCAGGCGTAAGAGCTCCATGTCGGAGCGTGATTGGTCGCTGTCAAGAACAAGGCGGGCTGCCTTGTCTGCCTCGCTGTACTTTCCAAGGGCGGCTAAAGATACTGCCTGCATTGAAAGAAGGCCGGTGTTTGCTGTCTCGAACTCGACTTTTGCAGGTGATGTCTCCTGAGAGTTGAAGAGAATGTCGCCCTCATCAAACATGGATGATTTAAGAGCGGAAGCCCCGCCTGTCATTCTTCCTGTCTTTTCGAAGCTTTCAACTGCTTCCTTGTACTTTCCAAGAAGGAACTCTGCTGTTCCTTTCATGTACCAGATGGAAGCAGGGGCAGAACCTATGCGGATTACTGTGTCGAATGCTTCAACTGCTCTTTTCAGGGAGCCGTTCATGAATGATGCCGCACCAAGCAGATACCATAAGTCTGGCTGTGAGTTGAATTTTGCGGTGAGTTTTTCGAGAAGGGATGCGGCTTCTTTGCTGTTTCCTGAAAACATCAGTGAGAATGCGCGGCGAAGTGAGACTGATAAGTCCTCGGATGCTAGTTCCTGCTGTATCTTTGCGTAGGACTGTGCGGCCTCTTTGAACTCTCCTGCGGCTTCTTCGAGGCGTGCCTGACGATAGCGTGCGAGAATGTCGCTTTCTTCTGCCTGGCGGTAGCGGAAGAGTGCGCTTTGTGTATCGCCCGTTAATTCACAGCAGAGGCCTGCGTCTGCTGCGTATTTGTTTTCGCTTCGAAGCAGTTCGTCATAAATTTCCTTTGCTTCTGCATATCTTCCGGCACGAAGGAGCAGATCTGCAAGTCTTACGCGGTATGTTTTAGATGACGGGTTTGCTGAGCAGAGTTTTTTTGCGGTCTCTGCGGCCTCAGCATATCTTCCAAGGCGTTCAAGCCATTCACATTTTCTCTCGTGCAGGCGGATTTCGTTTTCGGGTAAGGCGGCGTTGGATAATGCCTTTAATGCTTCCTCGAATCTTCCGCTGTCTCCAAGAAGGATTGAGAGCTGAATCCATGCCTGTCCTGCATCAGGGTTTGCTTCGACTGCTTTTTTGTATGAGCGTTCTGCCGCTTCGTATTTTCCTGTGTATTTTTGTGATGCGGCAAGTTTTATCCAGAGGTTTGCGTTTGATGGTTCTGCTTCGGCCGCTTTTGTAAACAGTTCTGCGGCATCTTCATAGAGCCCTTTTTCGTATGCCTGTTCGGCTTTTGCTATCCACTGATTTTGTTTATCTCCTTTGTTGAAGAATGCCGCCATTTTGGTATCTCCTGATGTGTAAGTATTTCGTGTGCAGGTATATAGAGTATCTCCTGGGGTTAGCAAAAGAACCAATATCCATAAAGCACAATGTATTAGCCATGTCCTATATGTCAGTTGCAGAGAAGAATGCTCTTTTTGAGAAGCTTTCCTTTTCTGCTGACGGTTTAATCCCGGTTATTGTGCAGGATGCAGTGACGAAAGATGTTTTGATGTTTGCGTTTGCAAATCGTGAGGCTGTGTCTTTGACGCTTGAGACTGGTTTTGCACATTACTTCAGCAGGTCGCGGGGTAAGCTTTGGAAAAAGGGTGAGGAATCCGGGCATTTACAGTCTGTGCATGATGTTTTAACAGACTGTGATGAGGATGTTCTGATTTATCTTGTGTCTCAGGAGGGGTGTGCATGTCATGAGGGGTATAGGAGCTGTTTCTTCCGCGATATTTCGGGAAATGTGATTCTTCCAAGACTGAAGGATCCAAAGGATATTTACAAGTAAAATACCACATCACCTCTGCTCTTTTTTTCATTCTTTCAGAATCAAGACAGTAGTATAATATCTGATGGACAACCCATAATATAGATGAATATCTCATGATACTCGTACCAGATACCAGCGTCGTCATCGACGGGCGCGTCACAGCCTTAATCGAGAAAGGCGAATATCGTGACGCCACAATAATTATACCCGAAGCAGTCTTTGCAGAACTCGAAGCACAGGCTAATCAGGGACGCGAAATAGGATTCTCCGGCTTAGCCGAACTCCAGAAACTCTGCAAACTTGCTGATGAAAACCTCATCACGCTAAAATATGTAGGAGAACGCCCGAAGCTCGAACAGGTCAAACTCGCCGGTGGGGGAGAGATTGACTCAATGATAAGAGCCGTCGCTATTGAACACCACGCGACCTTTTTAACCAGCGATTATGTTCAGGCAGAAGTGGCAAAAGCAAAAGGACTTGACGTCGTCTTCTTAAAGTCCGAAACCATCGACAACTTCGCCCCATTACTCATCGACGAATTCTTCGACGAAAACACCTTTGCAGTATACTTAAAAGAGCGTGTCTCCCCGTATGCCAGAAAAGGAAACATCCGCGAATCCAAACTTGTCACAATCCGCGACGCACCATGCACCGAATACGAACTTCGTGCAATCTCACAGGAATGCCTTGAGCGTGCAAAACGCCACCCGGACGGATTCGTAGAAGTCGAACTTCCGGGAGTTACCGTATCCCAGATTGGCTCAATGAGAATAACCACCACCAGACCGCCGTTCTCTGATGGAATCGAGGTCACCATTGTAAGGCCAACCCGCGAAGTCTCATTCGAGTCCTACAACTTTGCAGCAGCATTAAAGGACCGCTTAAAGAACAACGCAGGCGGCATGCTCATCGTTGGAACCCCGGGCTCTGGAAAATCCACCCTTGAGCAGAACATTGCAACCTACCTCTCAGGCGAAAACTACATCGTCAAAACCATCGAATCTCCGCGTGACTTAATGGTGACCGATAAAATCACCCAGTATACCTCACTTGATGGAAGTATCGCCGCCGCAGGAGAAGTCATCACCTTACTCCGCCCGGACTACGTCGTCTTTGACGAAATGAGAAGAAGCGAAGAACTCGCAGTCTTCGCAGACCTTCGCCTGTCCGGAATCAAAGTCATCGGAGGACTTCACGCAAAATCCGCCCTTGACGCATTAATCAGACTTGCAAGCCTCGTAGACTTAAATCTCATCCCGCAGATCGTCGCAACCATGGTCTTTGTAAAAGGCGGAGACATCTCCGAAATTTACAACGTATCTACCGGCTTTGGAGTTCCAAAAGCATTAGAGCAGATTGGGGACCCGCAGGTAAGACCTGTCGTCCGCTTAACCAACATCATAACAACCGAGACCGTTGCCGAAGCATTCAGATACGAAGGCGAAGTCATGGTAACACCGGCATCCGGCCTTCCAAAAGCCCCGCCTGTAAAAACTATCGAACAGGCAAAGGCAGAAGCAAAGGAAATGGAAGCTGCAAAAGCCGAGCCTGTAAAACCAAAAGCAGAACCGGCACCAGCTCCGGCACCGGCAGAAGCCGAGCGTCAGGCCCCGCCAATCCACTCCATGCCGACCTACGAAGTCACAGAAGACAACCCGGCATGGGTAGTTCTTGAAAAGGAAATCCAGAACGAAATCTGCCGCTTCACCGAAGGCGACATCGTCGTCCGCATGATTTCCGACACCAAAGCAGCAGTATACATCGATGATACTGATGTTCCGGCAGCTATTGGAAAAGCAGGCAAAAACATCGCCGCTGTTGTAAGCAAGGTTGGAATCGGAATCGACGTCCGTCCACTATCAGACCTTCCGGGGAGGGAGACCCTAACTGAAATCCAGGCTCCTGCAACCCGCAGCGGACCCGGATTCAAAATCAGAAGCGAGAAAAAACAGCTCTCAATCATCTGCCCGGAACACTCCGGAAAGATTGTTGACCTCTTCTCCGGCAAAGAGTACCTCTTCACCGCAACGGTGGATGCTCACGGAGAAATTCACCTCGCAAGAAACTCAAGTATCGCTGTAGAAATGGTGCGCCGTTACGGCGCCGGCGAAGACCTGAAACTCCGCCCCGTAGACTAAATACAATATAGGTAAAATCATGACAGAAAATCTCGTAATGAGCGAAATCGAACCGGCAATCCGCGAAAACTGGATTCCGCAGTTTGAATCAAACCCGAACCCGGAAAAAGACAAGCTGTACGTAAACGTAGCATTCCCGTACCCGTCTGGTGCAATGCACGTCGGACACGGAAGAACCTACATCATCCCTGATGTTGTTGCCCGCTTCTGGAGAATGAGAGGAAAGCAGGTCCTCTTCCCGATGGCATTCCACGTCACCGGAGCACCGGTTCTTGGTATTGCAAAGCGTATCGCAAACAAGGATGAGAAGACCTTAAAACTCTACGGCGGACTTTACCGCGTTCCGGCAGAGACCTTAGAGAAGTTCACTGACCCGATTACTATCGTCAACTACTTCGCAGACGAATACCAGCGCGTCATGCAGCAGCTCGGTCTTTCCATCGACTGGAGACGCAGATTCACCACCATCATCCCGCAGTACAGCAAGTTCATCGAATGGCAGTACACTCACATTCACGGTCAGGGCAAAGTCCAGAAAGGCGAGTACCCGGTCAGATACTGCCCGGTCTGTGAACAGCCTGTTGGAGACCACGACCTCCTCGAAGGCGACAGCGCAGAAGTAATGCACTTCGTCTTTGTCATGTACCAGTTCGGCGAGTACAAGATTCCGTGCGCAACCCTTCGCCCTGAGACCATCTTTGGTGTCACCAACCTCTGGGCAAACCCGGAGACCAACTACCTTAAAGCAGATGTTGACGGAGAGAAGTGGATTATCTCTGAAGAAGCAGCAGAGAAGCTCCGCATGCAGAAGCACGAAGTCACCGAACTCGGCAGAATCATGGGAACCGAGCTCATCGACCAGAAGGCAATCAACCCATACACCGGTGCTGAAGTACCAATTCTTCCGGCATCCTTCGTTGACTCTGACATGGGCTCCGGCCTTGTCATGTCCGTTCCGGCTCACGCACCATTCGACTACATCGCACTCCGCGACTTACAGCAGCAGGGCAGATACACTGACATCACCCCAATCCCGCTCGTAACCGTTCCAAACTACGGAAAGATTCCGGCACAGGACATCGTCGAGAAGAACAAGATTCCAAACCAGGACGACCCGAGAATGGACGAACTCACCCAGGAGCTTTACACCGCTGAATTCTCCAAGGGTAAGCTCAACGAGAACTGCGGAGAGCACGCAGGCAAGTCCGTCCGTCAGGCAAGAGAGGATGTTACCCGCGAGTTCGTTGAACAGCGCGGATCTATCATGTTCCATGAGATGAGCCAGAAACGCGTCATCTGCCGCTGCGGAAACCGTGTTTACGTCAGAATCTTAGACGACCAGTGGTTCATCAACTACGGAGATGCAGAGTGGAAGAAGGCAGTTCACGAGGAACTCCCGAACCTCGAACTCGTCCCGGCAGAGGTCAGAGCAGAGTTCGAAAGAACCACTGACTGGCTCCGCGAGTGGCCGTGCTCCCGCCGTGTCGGTCTTGGAACCCATGTCCCGTGGGACCCGAAGTGGCTCTTTGAACCACTCTCCGACTCGACCATCTACATGGCATACTACACCATCTCCCACAAGATTGAAAAGATTGATGCAGAGAAGCTCACCCCGGCTGTCTTTGACTATGTCTTCCTTGGAAAAGGAGATGCTGCAGACCTCCCGATTGACGAGGCAACCGCAAAGGACCTCAGAGCCGAGTTCCTCTACTGGTACCCGTATGACTACCGCTTCAGCGCAAAGGACTTAATCTCCAACCACTTAACCTTCCAGCTCTTCCACCACAAGGCAATCTTCCCGGCAGAGCTTCAGCCGAAGGGAATGGTCGTCTTCGGTATGGGTCTCTTAAACGGTATGAAGATGTCCTCCTCCAAAGGAAACGTCTTCCTGTTAGAGGATGCCGCAAACGAGTTCGGAGCAGACACTGTCCGTATGTTCTTAGTCGGATCTGCCGAGCCGTGGCAGGACTTCGACTGGAGAAACGAGCTTGTCTTATCTGTTAAGAAGCAGATTGAGCGTATGTGGCAGCTCGTTCTCGATGCAGAGTCCGCAGAAGGCGAGACTCCGATTGACGCATGGCTTGTTTCCCGCATGCAGCAGAGAATCGCCGCAGCAACCAAGTGCCTTACTGCATTCCAGACCAGACAGGCACTTCAGGAGGCATACAACGGTGTTGTCTCTGACCTCGCATGGTACCGCAAGCGTTTAGCAGGCGCACAGCAGGGAGCAGTCGTTAAAGACGTCATGTCCCAGTGGATTCGCTTAATGGCACCAGTCATCCCGTACACCGCAGAAGAGCTCTGGAAGAAGACAGGACGCGACGCAAACGGACTTGTATCCTTCGCAGACTGGCCGGTTGCAGATGAGGCAAAGATTAACAAGGCAGTCGAAGTCTCTGAAGAACTTCTCCAGAGAACTGTTGAGGATATCCAGTCCATCTTAAAACTCGTTCAGATTGAGGCAAAGAAGGTCACTCTCTGCATCGCACCTGAGTGGAAGAAGGAGGTCTTCAAGATTGTTTCCGGCGCAGAGGATAAGCGTAATGTTGTAAAGACCGTCATGGCAAACGAAGCACTCCGTGCAAAGGGCAAGGAAGCAACCGATGCCGCACAGCAGACCGTCAAACTCGTTCACTCCCTCGCACCGGAACTCGTTTCTGCAATTGCTGAAGGTGTCGATGAAGTTGCAGTCTTCACTGCCGCAAAGGAGTTCGTCGAGAAAGAGACCGGTCTTACTGTCGAGATTGTCGAGGCAGAGACCTCCGGACACGCAAAGGCAAAGTCCGCATTACCATTCAAGCCGGCAATCGTTGTCGAGTAAGAATCCTTTAAGGATTCACTTTTTTTTTAAATCTTAAAAAAGAATTTACTGAAGGATTTTTCCGTCAGTGGATATAGTAACAACCCGAAGGGGTATGTCTTTGCCGCTTGCATCAAGGGCACGCCTAACTGCATTTTCTAATCCTCCGCAGCATGGAACAGACATTCTTGTTACTGTTATCGAGTGGATGTCATTTTGCGAAAGGATAACTTCGAGCTTTTCTGCATAGTCAATGCTGTCAAGCTTCGGGCATCCGATAATTGTAACACGTCCTTTGATAAATTCCGCGTGGAAGTTTCCGTATGCAAATGCCGTACAGTCTGCGGCAACAAGTAAATCAGCACCCGCAAAGTACGGTGCGGCTGTCGGGACAAGTTTAATCTGGACAGGCCAATTTGAAAGCTCACTTTGAGCAGAGACATCAGCATTGGATTTTTCCCGCTGAATCATCTTTGCCTGCATGCCAGGACATCCATGCGGGTGACATGCCTTCTTTGCCGCAAGAACTGCCGCGGCATTATACTCCGCGGCTTCTCTTTCCTCAAAAGAGATGGCATCCTCAGGACACGCCGGAAGACAGTCGCCTAAACCGTCGCAGAAATCCTCTCTCAGGAGCTTTGCTTTGTTATTCACAATCCCGATAGCTCCCTCGTGGCATGCCTCAGCGCAAAGCCCGCACCCGGTACACTTCTCCTCGTCAATTCTGATAATTTTTCGAAGCATAAACCCTCCTGTATATTTCTATTCTCCTGTACATGTATAAAATCATTCATTGAGGATACATCCTCCGTTCAAACTATATCCTAAAACATCCTATATATTCTACAACATGGAGGAAACAAAAACTTTCGCGGAGTTCGCGATTTCTGAAGATGTTCTTCAGGCAATCAGCGACATGGGATTTGAAGAGCCAACCCCGATTCAGGTAATGGCTATTCCGCAGATTCTTGAGGGTAATGATGTAACAGGCCAGGCGCAGACGGGAACTGGAAAAACTGCGGCCTTTGGTATTCCAATTATCGAAAAACTCAACCCGGAGAACAAGAACGTACAGGCAATCGTTCTGTCTCCAACCCGAGAACTTACTATCCAGACGGCAGAGGAATTCTCCCGTCTCATGAAATACAAGAACGGCTTAAACGTCGTTCCAATCTACGGCGGACAGCCGATTGAGCGTCAGCTTCGAGCACTTCGCGGTCCGGTTCAGGTTGTTATCGGAACTCCTGGACGTGTGATTGACCACATCAACCGCGGCACTCTTCGTTTAGAGGATGTATCAATGTTTGTCCTCGACGAAGCAGACCAGATGCTTGACATGGGATTCCGTGAGGATATCGAGGCAATCTTCCACGAGACCTCTAACGAGAGACAGACCATTCTCTTCTCTGCAACAATGCCGGGACCAATCTTAGACATCACCAAGCGCTTCCAGAAAGACCCGGTCTTTGTCAAGATTACCAGAAGGGAGCTTACTGTTCCGCAGATTGAGCAGACCTACATCGAGGTTCGCGAGCGTGACAAGCTTGAAGCACTCTGCCGTATGCTCGATATGAACAACCCTGAGCTTGCAATTGTTTTCTGTAACACCAAGAGAACCGTTGACGACTTAATGTCGCGCATGCAGGCACGCGGATACTTTGTTGAAGCACTCCACGGTGACATGAAGCAGATTCAGCGTGACCGCGTCATGGCACGCTTCAGAGCTGGCTCTATCGATGTTCTGATTGCAACCGATGTAGCTGCCCGCGGAATTGATGTGGATGATGTTGATATCGTCTTCAACTACGATGTACCGCAGGATGTCGAGTACTATGTTCACAGAATCGGAAGAACAGGCAGAGCCGGCAGAACCGGTAAGTCTGTGACCTTCGTTGCTCCGCGTGAGATTTACAAGCTCCGCGACATTCAGCGTTACGCAAAGATTAAGATTGCAAAGACTCCGATTCCGTCCTTAGATGATGTCGCAGAGATGAAGCAGCAGCTCTTCCTCGACAAGGTTCGCGATGTCATGAAGGCCGGAGAGCTTGAGATTTACCTGCCGCTTGTCGAGCAGCTCTTAGAGACCGAGACCGAAGCAGAAGAGCAGGAAGTTACAAGTATCGAAGTCGCTGCAGCACTTCTCAAGATGCACTTAGAAGACGGCAAGACCTCCATGAGCGAGGAGATTGTCGAGCTTCAGCCGAGAGCAGAGCCTGTTCCATTCAAGGGAGAGGTTGAGGAAGGAACGTACGAGAACTGCGGTGCAGAGCCTGGAATGGTTC
>ERZ808048.196-NODE-196-length-12656-cov-3.137769_pt1 | contig 12656 bp, 15 predicted proteins | sample MGYA00380197_ERZ808048 | MGnify/ENA primary metagenome ERZ808048 (study PRJEB31490, sample SAMN06133377) | cow dung metagenome | isolation source: M1 | host: cow | place: China: Chengdu | collected 2015-05 ... | reverse complement strand
TGTTTGTCAGTCTGATTGTTCTCTTTAAGCCAATCGTAAACTACTTGATTAAAAACTTCATTACTTGCACCACTGTGCTCAATCAATACTTGTTCTAATGTTTTCATAACTTTATTGGATCTCCTGTCACTATTTCAACTTTATAATTCTTTTCTTCAAGATGACTTTTCAAAAAGTTTTGAGCATCTTTATCACCGTGAACTAAAAAAATTTTCTTCAACTTTGATGTGTCAATTTCACCTAGCCACTCGGCGATTTCATTATAATCTGCGTGAGCAGAGAAAGCATTTATCTTATGTACTTCTGCTTTAAGTTTATAATCTTTACCTTCTATAGTTAATGTTTCTTCTTTATCAAGAATCTTTCTTCCTAAAGTGCCTTCACCCATATAACCGACAATAAGAATTGTGTTTTTAGGATTCTCTACGCCTTCCTTAAGATGATTGATGATTCGTCCCGCTTCACACATACCGTTTGCAGCAATTACTATAGATGGCGTGTTTGACTTTGCTACAGCTTGACTTTCTTTAAAATCTGAAATAAACTTTAAAGAACGAACACTAAATGGATTCTTACCTTTGCTAATAAACTCATTTATAATCTTTTCATTAAAACATTCTGGATGGATGTTGAAAACGCCTGTAGCATTGCTTGCCATAGGAGAGTCAACATAGACAGGAACTCTTGGGATTTCATCTGTGGCCATCAATCTTTTAATGTAGTAGATGATCTCTTGAGCTCTTTCAACAGCAAAAGAAGGTATGATGACTTTTCCACCTCGTTTGATTGTTTCATTGATGACAGCTTTCAACTCACCATAACAATGTTCTAATGACTCGTGCTCTCGATTACCATAAGTACTTTCAAGGAAGATATAGTCAGGTGCAGGCATATCAACATCAGGCTTTCTTGTGATAGGATTTGACTTTCTACCAAGGTCTCCTGTGTAAAGAATGTGAACAGTTTCATCACTCTTTTTAATCAACTTTTGAAAAAAGTTTTTCTTTCTTCCGACTTTTATGTCAATCATTGCCGACCCAAGGATGTGGCCTGCGTCATACATTGTGTATGTAAGTCTTTCATCGACAACTTTTTCTTTTCTATAGGCGTGGCATCTGAAGTGATTTATAGTTTCTATAACATCGCTTTCTTCATATGCAGGTCCTGCTTTCTCATACTTTTGAATCTTTGCAGAGTCAAGCATCACAATAGATGCAAGGTCTCTAGTAGCAGGAGTTGCTCGAATGGTGCCTGTGTAGCCGTCTCTAATAAGCTTAGGCAATAAGCCGCAATGATCATAATGTGCGTGGGTTAGTAAGATTGCTTGAAGTTTGTCAACTGGGAAGGTAAACTCTTTGTTCCTTCGTTGTGCGCCTTCAGCGCCTTGCCAAGCGCCGCAGTCAATCATATAGGGAAGTCCGTCTATCTCCAGGATATGCTTGGACCCAGTGACTTCGCCAACGGCTCCAAGGGAGTAAGCAATTATACTCATAGGTCCTCCAATGCATCAATCATTTCAAGTTTCTTTTGATAAACGCATTCTTTAACTTTTTTGTAATAAGAACGGCAGCTTTTCCAAACCTCTTTCTCTGTAGACTCTGAAAAAGCAAATGTTCTTGAAGAGACAATAATATTATCTCTGTCTAAAACTGTGACAGCCCACATATTGTTTGTCAAGTCTGATATGTAAACTGTCCCTGCTGTGTACTTTTTAGAAGTAATAATTCTACCTAAGTCAGCTTCAATCATTCTATCAATTAGTTGGTAATCTTATCCTTCGTTATAAAGTTTTTCTAATCTCTCCACCTCATCAATAATCAACTTACTGATTTTTTCCCAGTCAAGATTATGCTCATCTATCTTAGGTGTACCAATGTTGATGTCATCAACATAGCAGCTACAAGGTATCTTGCTATTAGAAGAAAACTCAATAGGAAATTGTTGTCTTTTGTTTAAGTTGTTTTTGATTGTCTTTCCGTCTCTCTTTGGAAGAAACACTTCATTCAACTGATAACGACACAAGTAATCTTTTACATATTGCCAATTCTCATCATTGTCAAGATTTCTTGCTGTATGAATGCAAAAGTATATTTGGCTTTCTGGATGTTCAATGTTTCTTTTATGAACAAAGTTGTAAAAGTTGATGAAGCCTTCTTGTGGAGGTGGGAAGTCATTTCCTCCTAAAGGCTCAGTCGTTATAGTTCCGTCAAAGTCAACTCCGATTATGTAAGGCTCATCTTTATTATAAAGAGTCATTCTTTTCCTCACTTTTTAGCAACACTATCTTGTTTTCTTTATCAAGTTCATACCCTACAAGACAATGAGTTTCTAGGTCTAAGTCAACTTCATAAGTTGCATAGCCTTGATGTGCAATGTCTTGTAGAACGCATATAAGTTCACTAAGTGTCATCTTTTTCATATCAATATATTAACAAAAAACCTCCCGCATTTTGCAGGAGGTTTATATAAGCTACATTTTTAGAATGTCATTATAGATTAGTTGTTTGTGAAACGTTTTCAAATTGAAGTTCAACAAATTCTGAGAAAGGTGTTACCTTTACTTTAACGTAAATTATAAACTTACGAGCAGCTTTTGTAATGTCGTTGTTTACACCTGCGATATCACAAATTGCTTTTGTCCAAATCTTGTTAGAACCTGTAGTTCTTTTTGCAAGAATTGCTTCAACTTGAGTTTGACGAACTCCCATCCAATATTCATCAATTGGCTTCTTAATTTGTTGGCGCATAACGTTGTCACGAATGTCTCTTTTAAGAAGAACAAATGACATCACGTGCTCAAGATAAGACCAATCTGTGAGATTGTTTGGATCTTGAGTTGTTTTAGATGATGTTACCATCAAGCCGTCATCAGGATTGTATACGATTGGGTTGATACCTTTTTCGTCCATAATCTTTGTAGCTGTGTCAGAGAAGTTCCAACGAGCTTTAAGAACAGCGCGAGGTAATTGACCACCCATATCATTGTAGTTGTACCAAGCTGGAGGCCATCCACCCATCTTGAAGTCGTAGATGCGAGCACACATCAAACCAACGTCACCAATAGGTTTCATCCAGAATGACTTACCTGTGTAAGCGTCATAATATTGGAATTCACCAGCGAATTGTGCTGTTTGTTTAGAACGTCCTGTCACAGTGATTTTGCTTGGGTTAGCAAACTCAGCTTTAGTGATGTTCTTTGGTGAGATTGCGATAGCAAGTTTATGAGTCATAACTAATGATGCGTGTTGTGTATGTACAAACTCTTCACCAGTAGGATCCATAAAGATGAATACGTCATCATATTGAGAGTCAAATGCTTCAGTCCAACCTTGTTTTACAACCATTTGGAATTCATCGCGCCAAGAACCACCTGTTGTACCGTCTTTGATGTTTTGTTCTACAGCGTATGTAACATATCTTTGTCCCTTAAGTTTAAGTGTGTAAGTTGTAGGAACTAGAGTACCAGTTAAGTCGTATGTAAGTTTATCATCAACGATACGAGTACCTGTGTAGATACCGTGTGAGTCAAGGTCTTCGTCAAATGTTTTGTCTGGGTGGATTTCAATGAAAGTCATATCATCATCATTCAATACATTTGGCCAATAAATGTTAGCTCCGTATGAGTCTTTTCCTTTTTCGTTGAAAGAACCAGTAAACTCACCGCCATTCATCATTTCACCAGGGTAAACTTCCTCAGTAACTTTGAAAGTCATTGTGTTATAGTTGATGTCTTTCTTCAATGGATAGTTTTCATCATCTTCTTTTTCAAATTGGAAATTGCTTGCAGATACAACATACAAGATTTCGTGGTCGATTTGAAGAGAAGTTGTGTTTGTGTCTGTGATAGATGTAGGCTTTCCATTTGAGTCAATGCCATTTAAGATGTAATCACCATAGATGAGCAATGATTGTGTTTCATAAGCTTCACCAACATCTGTACAAGTTTTTGCAAGAGTTGTTAAGCTTGCTTCAGCTTCGGAGTTGTACTGATACAATTTGAGTTTCTTTGAAACAGCTTTTTCTTCTGGCATAATAGGATCGCTGCCATCGTATGAGATTTCACAGTATAAGAATAAGTTGTCATCGTTATTGAAGTTGATTCCGTTAATCAAGTCACGGCTAACATCTTTAAGTTTTGGTCCGTAGATTACAGGAACAGCAAGGTCATACAACCATTTGTCATATCCGATAGAAGAAATTGCTACATTTGTTTCAACTTCTGCTGCAGACTTTTGAACAACATATCCGTATGTATATGGCTTAACATTAAGCAACCAAGTAATACCTTGATAACGATTTACTGGTGATGTATATGTTGAAGCAGTTGTATAAGCAGTTTTATTTCCTGTAGCAGGATCTGTTACGATGAACTCAACATTGAAAAGTTTTTCTTCATCAAAGTCAGCAGATGCGCTGCTGTCACCCTCTGGAGTAGGATTTGAAACAGTAAGTTTATTGCCACTTTCAAGGTATGCAACAACTTCTTCCCATTTAGGTGCTTTGTTTCCACCGTTTGCTACTAAGTTTTCAATGTTTGAGAACAAGTCAGTCAATGTTAAAAGTGGTGCATCTGTGTTTTCATATGTGTTAGTTGATGTTGCTTTGATACCAAGATTTTCAAGTTCATCAAGTACTGCTGTTTGAGATGTCAAGCTTGAGTCTGCTAAGATCCAAGAATTACCACCAATGATTACTGAGTATGTACCGTCAGCAGCTTTTACCCAAACACCACAGTAGTAGTCTGTGTTAACTTCACCTTCTTCATTTTCAATATAAAGTTTGTGGTCAGTTTTGTTTACAGAGTAGTAGTATGTACCTTCATTGAATCCTGAAGTTTCATCACCCCAGTAGTTGATACCAATCTCTTGAACTGATGCCCATTGTTTAGCTTGAATACCTGTAATGTACAAAGCGATGTTGTCTTTTGTTCCATCGATTTTTCCATTCATAGGATAGCCGCTTGAACCACCAACGCCTTTAGGATTTACAATAACATTCACATTTGTCTTTTTGTAGCCTTGTGCGTCTTCAAACCCAACTTGTACCATCTGTGTATAGTCGATGACATCTTTACCTGTCACATTGTAGAAGTCGATAAGACCTTTGCTTGTGATGTAAGCGCCGCCGAAGTATGATGGGTACTTTTTAGATGAACCTGCTGGAGCAGAAACATACAATCCATATTCTTGATTGAAAGCTTCGGCTTCATAAAGATCAGGCCAGTTTGCTGTTGGGACACCAATCATTGCGTAAATGGCTGACATATTACCCTTTTCAAAGTAGTATGGACTTGTTTCTCCTTTAGGAGCGCGAACCACCATATAACCTTTGATAGTTGAGCTCTCTGTTGATACAGAGAAAGAAGAGTCAATATCTACAAAGAGTAAGCGCCAAGAATTTTTTGAACCCATTAAATATCTCCTCATCTAGGTCAATAGACCTAATATAATTTTTATAAATTAGTTTATGACGAATAAAAAGACTACCATTGCTTTATAACAGAGCACCTAAAGGTAGGTGTTAATATACTAATTGATATGAGTGATAAAAAATACTATAGTGACAGAGTTTTAACAAAAGAAGAAATTATTAATGCGCCTAACAGCTTACTTTATTATAAAGCTATATGCGAAAACTGTGGATGTGTTTTTGAGACTAGATTAAGAAATAAGGGGTTTATGTGTAAACGCTGCAAGTGCTCACTTTCACAAAAAGAAATGTATAAAAACGATCCAAACTTAGCAAAAGAGAGACTTGATAAGAGAACGCGTTATAATATTGAACATTATGGGGTTAAGAATCCTTTTCAAAGGGATGATGTAAAAGTAAAGATTAAAAATCATATGTTAGAAGTTTATGGTGTAGATAACATATCAAAGACAAATGAGTGTAAAGAGAAGATAAAGAAAACCTGCTTAAAAAAATATGGTGTTGAATACTCATTCCAGTCTGAAAATAATAAAACTAAGTCCAAAAAAACATTTATTGAGAAATATGGTGTTGACCACCCAATGAAAAATCAGGAGATAGTTAATAAAGTTACAGAGAAAAATAAACTTAATAGAGAAGCAGCTGCTGAAAAAGCTAAGCAAACTTGCTTAGCTAAATACGGTGTTGAAAATCAAATGCAAAATATTGACATACAAAACTCTATAAAGAAAAAATATATTTATATGGGGACTAATTTCGACAGCTCTTGGGAATTAGCGTTTTGGATTTTTAATATTGATAAAGGAAATAATATAAAAAGATGTAATAAGTCTTTTGAATATTTTTATAATAATAAAAAGCATACATATACGCCAGACTTTGAGATAAATGGAAAACTTTATGAAATTAAAGGGCTACAGTTTTTTGAGATTAAGGACGCATCAAGAAGAATGATAAATCCTTACGACAGAAGTCAAGACGGACTTTTTGAAGCAAAACACCAATGCGCTTTACAAAATAACGTTATATTTATTACAGACTGTAAAGAATATATAGATTATGTTAATAACACATATACTAAAGATTTTCTTAATCTGTTTTATAGACAACTTGACTTCCCATATCCTAATCAAGATTTAAAAGATAAATCCTATGATGGAATTATTAGACATTTTCATAAGTCTATATATAAAGCGTCTAGGAAAGGACAGCAAAGTCCATTAAACGCCTGGGAAGATAAAGATTTAATTCTGAAATCGGCGTTAAACAGACTTAAGTATGTCAAAAGGTGTTCTCCTGAAGATGTTTTAAGAGGTTTTTCTGTTGCTAAGATCGCCCAAAGAGTTTCATTGTTTTCTGCAAGTCTTGCTACAAAGTTGATACAAAAATACTTGAGCGATGCTGATATAGTGTATGACCCTTTTTCAGGATTTAGCGGACGAATGCTAGGCGCTTTCAACAATAGAAAACAATATTTTGGCTTTGACATAAATGAAAACCATATAAAAGAGACCAAAGAGATTATTGACTATATGAAAATTGGTGATATGTGCTCTGTTGAGGTAAAAGATTTACTTAGTACATCGCCAAAAGACTATACATATATGAAAGGTACTTGTTTATTTACTTGTCCACCTTACGGAGGAAAAGAACACTGGAACGAAAACAATGATGAAGTTGAAAAGTGCTGTGATGAGTGGATTGACTTGTGTTTAGAAAAATATAAAGTTGATAGATATTTATTCGTTGTAGATAACACTGAAAAATATAAAGATTATATTGTCGAAAAATTGGAAAAAAAGTCGCACTTTGGAAACGTCACAGAATATGTCATTTTAATCAACTAATTATTTTGGAGATGTTTATTTATGATAAGATTAAGAGATATAGTAGATAGTGAAAGCAGTATATCATCAACAAGATGGGCTTTTGCAATCATTATAATTTTTGATATACTCGTAATCACAGCGAGTTTGGGAGCGTTTATTGTTTCCCATTTTATGAAGCAACCGCTTGATGCATCGTTCTTTGGGTATGTAGCAACTCTTCTTGGCACATTGACAACTATAATAACCGCAAGTAAAGCGCTACAAGGATTTGAACCTAAAAGAGATGAGAAAGAACGACCTAGTAGAGACGATAAAGGACATCATATGAGAGAGTCCCATCAATTTGAAAATGAAAGATAAGACAAAAAAGGCAGCTTCAAGCTGCCTTATTTTATTTTAAGCTTTTTCAGCAAAGTCCATAGCATCAATCGGCGTAATTGCCATCTTTTGCAGCGCAGCTATGCCCATCGCGTGACTTGACAAGTCCCAGTACCGATTCATAACCCTATCTACAAACACATTACAGTCTTCATTCTCATCAAGAGACTGTTTCTTTCTGTTCTTGAACCGATTAAGTAGATCAGGCACTTTGACGCAAAAGATTGACATACTGTTATTGAAGTAAGCAGGATTTGGATTGAAAGTACCAAGAAGTCCAATTCTTTCTTTGTATGGTCCGAGATCAATTCCTGTCTCCTCTTCAAACTCCCGAATAGCAGCATTCATTCTAATCTTTTTAAGAGCGTCGTCATATCCTACAAGAGGAATATCCTTCATTTCGGAATCTTCTACTGTACCGCAAGGAAACTCAATAGTTTTTGCTTCTGCACCCCAGCGTGTTTGTTCAACGAAAACGCAAACAGGGTTATCTCTAGAACTTGCATCAGCAGCTATCAACATAACCCAGTCATTACAATTCAAACCAACAGGCTTAAAATCAGTGCCATTAAACTCTTTCTCTACTACATTGAAGACTGGTGTTTTTAATTTAATATCTTCTTTAGTCTTATTCAACATTCAGATTCCCCATAAGCTTTTTAAACATTTTTTCTTCGTCAATCTTTTTAAGATTTTTGCCAACTTCTTCTGTTGCAAGTATGCAGGCCATATCATATCTTTCGTTGTAGTTGCAAGCATACACAACATCACTCACTGTTGGATGCTCAATAGCATCATACTTTGCAACGATTTCTTGATTGTGTTTAATAAAGTTTGAAGCATCTATTGATGAAACCGCCACAGTAAGTGATAACATAATGCCAACTAAACAAACGATACACCTTATCGCAAAAGATGTCCAATACAAAAGATGTTGCCACCACTCTTCTGCAAAACCCATAATTGATGCATCACGCAACTTTCGAATGATTCCATAACTACTTACTTCAGGAGAACAATAAGCTCTTTCTAGTATGAATGCTATCAAATGATGAAGACCAATTAAAAATAAACCTGGGCCAAGAAAGATGCAAAACATTAAAATAATACTACTTGTGTTCATTTAATCACCTCTTTCAAAGATTGTTATACCAATCAGCATCGCTAAGATACATATCCAACAACTCTGTAATCAACTTATTTCTAACTTTAGAAGAACTTGCTTCTAAAAAGTCATTCCCGATGTTAAGCTCTTCGTAAGGGATTTCTTTCTTGCAGTCTTTATCGGTACTGCGTTGAACTACCATCAAAGTTGCCATAAGAAGAATGTCTTCGTAGCGGAACCAAGTTGAAAAGTTTTTATATGAGTCTTCACCTATGATAAGATAGAGTTCATCATTAGGATACTTTTCCTTAAAGTACTGAACAGTGTTGACTGTACGCCACTTGCTGTCTTGAATCTTTTCAATGGTACTAATACTAATGTTAGGTACACCTGAGATCATTTGACTTATGATAGTGCACTTTTCATTAAATGTAAAAAGCTTTCTTGAGTCCGGTCGATAGTAATCACAAATAGTTGGTACAATGATTACTTTATCCAACTTCTTTGATGCTTCAACTGCAATCTTCAAATGTCCTTGGTGGAATGGATCGAAAGTTCCCCCGAAAATACCAATCTTCATAATCTTTATGCTCCCTATGAAAGGGTGGCCGAAGCCACCAGATTTTATTTGTCGTTTTTAATACGCCAATCAATTTCTCTGTGTAATCTTTCGATTGCTTCAGGATTGCGACACATATTCTTTCCAGGCGCATCAGAGAGTTTGGCAACATCTAAGCCGTTTACAATCGCAACTTTGCATACGATGTTCAAAGCTTCAATTCCTTGAGGTCCTGACCAGTCTGTTCCGATACCAAATGCAACTTTTGCTTTTCCTTTAAAGTAGTTGTTTAAGTCTGTAGCTTTTTGTAAATTGAGACCGTCACTGAACATCAAAGTCTTTGTCATTGGGTCAATTCCTAAGCTCTTGTAGTGGGCAATCATTTTGTCACCCCAAGCATAAGGATCACCAGAGTCGTGACGAACTCCGCTGAACAAAGTTGCGAATGTATGACGGAAGTCTTTCAAGAAAACATCTGTTCCAATTGTGTCAGTAAGAGCAATACCGTTCATTGTACCATATTCTTTCACCCAAGCATCAAGAGCAAACCAATTGCTGTAAGCAGGATTGTGATAGAGATGTCCCTGGCCGACTGTCATAATGAACTCGTGAGCCATTGTACCCACTGATGTAATGTTGTACTTTTTAGCAAGGCACATATTAGATGTTCCGATGAAACCTTGGATTGCTCCATCATTTTGTTTCTTTTCTTCAACTAATCTTCCAACAAGCCAATCCTGAAGTTCAAAAGATACACGACGACGAGCACCAAACTCTGAGAAAGTTCCAGGAGCATACACTCCATCTCTCATAAGTTTAAGCTTTTCTTCTGTCTTCTCTTTGAAGTCTTTTGCCAACTTATCGTAGTTATAGTGATTGCGGTAGTATGTTTCCGCAGCGATTTCGAGAATAGGGATTTCATAGAAAGACACTTTCCACTGAACGCCTTTTGCGTGAATTGCTAATCCTGAGATTGGGTCGTCTTCTACAGTAATGTCTTCTATGTGAGGTCGCCAGTCGCGGATTGTTTCAATGTAGTTGTGATGGATCCAAGGACGCTTTACAGAGTCACAAAGCCATTCAAGTTCATCTTCATCATAACGAAGAGCACAATAAGCTTTCAACTGATTAACGATTTCTTCTCTGTCTTCTGCAGTGTACTTTTCGTGTGTTGCAACATCTCCAACATTGCGAGCTTTGAAGTCCCAAGTTGCGTGATCACTGCTGAACTGATGAAGATAGCATTGACGCATACTGTCTTTGTACTGATCTGTGTCAAGCAAACTTTTACACATAGGTGGGAACTTTAGCCCGAATGCTTTCATAACTTCTGCTTCATCAGCAGTAAGTTTTCCGCCAATTTTCCACATATAATAAAACCTCCAAATTATTTATATCTTGGCTCATTCATTACGAACAACTGTTTTCTGAATTGATTTAAGACAACATCTCTTGCTTCATCATTCAAACCATAAAGCAACGGACCAGCCTTTCTAGTGCACCAGACATCAATAAAGTCTTCTTTATCTTTCTCGGAGTTTACAATACTGAGAAGTTCATCTCGATCTGAGCCATTGTAATCTTCATCCCAATAGATGTAAAATTCCATATTATGCCTCCTTAGAATATTTTTATTGTTTTTGATAAGTCATAAGCTAAAACTTCGTTTCGAACTGAGTATGTTTCACCGTCTTGAGTATCTGCTTCTACGCAATAATCTCCGTAACCAGCGCTTATTAACTCATTTAAGAAGTCACGCAATTCTGTCACAGTCAATTCTTTATAAGAAGAGCCTGCAACATCTTTTGCATATACTTTTGTGCCATCAGCAGCTGTTTCATATGTATATTTTGTTTCTTCTGTCTTTAACATAATTTGCTCCTTTTATTTTGATATTTACAGTAATAATATAAAAGAACTAAAGCAGGAGTTCAAAACTCCTGCTTAAAACTATTTTCTTCTTTCAAAAGCGTCAGGAAGATGTTCTAGTGCTGAAGGCATCTCAATAAGTTTATATAATGTGTTTGGATTGTCGTGCATTCTTTTTATCTTTTCCCAAACTTCTTCAGACTCAGGAACAACTCCATTAAGAATGAAGTCATCTAAAGTTTCATAGTCAAACCCAAGATTGTCCTCATCAGTCTTACCACACATACCATCTGAAGGTGTCTTGTGAATTAGCTCGTATGGGAGCTTCATATAGTCACCAAGTTCCACAACTTCAGTTTTTGTAAGTCGATTAAGAAGAGCGAAGTCACCAGCAGCATCTCCATACTTTGTGCTATAGCCGATGAAATCTTCAGATTTGTTTCCTGTGCAACACACAAGTCCGCCAACAGCAGCTGCAACACCATAAAGAGTTACCATACGAAGTCTTGCAGGTGTGTTTGTTGTATAAAGTGAACAAGAAGAAAGATCTTTTCCAATGTTGATAGCATTTGAAAGAGCAACAAAGGCTGGACCAATATCAACTGTAAATCTTTCAATGCCAAGTAAGTCGCAAACTCTTTTTGAGTCGCTGATGTCTTTTTGTTCACCATTTGGCATCATAACACCAACAACTCTCTCTTTACCTAAAGCTTCTACAAGGAGAGCAGCGCAGACTGTGGAATCTTTTCCACCGCTAATTCCAATAACAGCTTTAGCCCAAGGCTTGTCTTCAAAAAAGTTTCTTGTCCAGTCTATAATCTCTTTGTGATGTTGTTCCATTTTAGTTCCTTTTAGATGATGTTACATTGGCAGCAGCCCATAACTTTCAAAGCAGCTTCGTGATCTTCTTTACTTAAACCGCTACAGCAATCTGCAATGACATTTACTTCGACATTTTCAATTTGTTTGATAGCTAAAGCGTTACTTGCGACACAGATTGATGTTACAGTGCCACAAATAGTCACTTCATCGCCTTCTTTGATGTAGTCTGTCCACTTGTCAAAACCAAAATGTAATTTGTCAATAAAGACTGTTTTCTCATCAGTCTCTTCCATAAGTTCAGGAACAACCTGCCAACCTTCAGTGTCTTTTACACAGTGCTTTACAGGAAGATGTTTTCCTTCGCCAGTTTCCAAATAGTTTTCACTATGTGTGTCACGAGTGAAGATGATGTTTGCACCTTCAGCCTTAGCTGCCTGAATCTCTGCCTTAATGCGAGGAATGATTTCAACTGCATCTTTATTAGCAAGAGCTCCTGTGCAGAAGTCATTCTGCATATCAACTACAATAAAGTGTTTCATTTATTTACCTCCTAGGATTTCACTTAATGTTTTAGGTCCCCATTCCATAGAAGGAACCATAATACCTACATTGTGCATTTCAACTTTGTGGCCGACAACTTCTTCATATTCTTTCTTCCACTTTT
>ERZ808048.195-NODE-195-length-12679-cov-4.462387_pt1 | contig 12679 bp, 18 predicted proteins | sample MGYA00380197_ERZ808048 | MGnify/ENA primary metagenome ERZ808048 (study PRJEB31490, sample SAMN06133377) | cow dung metagenome | isolation source: M1 | host: cow | place: China: Chengdu | collected 2015-05 ... | reverse complement strand
ATGCCTGCGAGATTCCGGTGACCGTGGCTTTTTCCTCCTGTCCGCGTGACGGTGGTTCGACTCCACCCGCAGGCACCTATTTTGCAAAAAGGAGCTGTGTTCTATGGCTTATAACGATACCTATATGCGCTACGACTTCGACCGACACCGCTACGTGTTGACGGCGGACTACGTGACCGAGCGGCTCAACATTGACCTGCTGGCGCGGATCAACGCCACCGGCGCGATTGACAGAGCGCAGGCGGTGGTGCTCCTGCTTGAAAGAGCATCTCAAAACATCTACACGTGGATATACGAGAACGGCGGCGACAACACCGCGCAGGAATACATACTCGGTACAGATGAGCAGGCGCGGCGAATGCTGATGGATGCAATGGGCGAGCAGGTGCTGTACATCCTCGCCAACGGTGATCTTGGTCTCACGTCCGGTCTGGACGGCTCTACGATGAGCGGTGTGGGGCAAGCGGCATTTGTGGAGGCAAGGGTAGCACCAAACGCAAAAGCGATCCTGACGCGCAATCTGACCGCCTACGAGTGTCCTGTGACCTTCTTCGGACGCTTCCCCATCCCCCACGGCAAGCGCATTGCCTTGCCCTCTTACACGGAGGACAACTACTGATGATCGGGATCATTGCCAAAAACCCTCGGGAGATGTACAGCGCAACGCTGTACGCCAATCGAGACGACCTGCAGGGGACCTACTTCGAGTTTTACTATATCTCGGACAGCTACCCCGACGATGCCCGCCAGCCGATCCCCAACCTGATCGCAGACGGCGCAAGAGAGACGATTGCAACCTCTTGGGAGCTGGACTATACCCGCAGCCAGTACGTGGAGATCGGTGACACGATGTACCGCATCAATGAGGTGGCGATCAACCGCAACACCGGCAGACAGGCGGCGGTCAGACTTGCGGCAAATCCGCTTGTGGAATACAAGCTGTCGCTGGTCAAGGTGGCAAACCCGCGGGCGGTGATGCGCGATGGCTGAGCAGAGAGATTTTAGCAATCTCGGAGCCTATGACGATCTGGACCGCATCATTTTGAGAGCGGCAGAGATCATCGCCAACCAATCGCCGTATGACACCGGTAACCTGCGAATCAATGCCATCAAGGCAGAGTGGGTAGATACGGCGCATACGGCGATTCGCATCTACATAGACGAGAGCGCGATCCTGCGCCGCACGGGCGGATTTAACTATGCCGTGTGGCTGAACGAGTCCCCCGATTCCCCGCATCAAGGCTGGTGGGACCAAGCCTGCCTTGATGCAGTTAACTATTTAAGGAGTGTATTAGGATGATCCCTTTTGAAATTGTGATTGACGGCGTAATCGCCGATATTAAGTCTCAGCTAAAGGCTGAAGGCTATAACAAGGACGTCGTGATTTACAAAACAATCGGTGCTGCAGAGCTTGACCATCTGAGCAACGGGGTGTTCGTGTCCAAGCTGTACGGCGTATATCGCAACAGCGTTTCGCAGATCAGCACGGTGTCGGACGGTCTCAATATGCTGACAGGCTCTGCCGTGATCGATTTTATCGTTGACGCAATCCGTGACGATGACGGTGGGTTCGTCGAGGTTGACCGCTTTGTATCCGCGATCAACAACGCAGCCGGCAAGATCACCGGGCAGTACACGTCGCTAACCGATGACGGCGCAACCTACGCAATACTGCCTGTAATGTCGCCAGCTACCGTTGGCGCATACCAGGAGGAATCCAGCAACTGGGGCGCATATCTACCTGTATCCGTACAGGTTGCGTTTACTGCGCTGGAGGGAGCAGTCTCTCCGTCCGAGGTGGTTCTGTACATTGACTCGGTTCGAGTCCCCACAACCGATCTCGTGATCTCTCGAACTAAATCCTCTACCGCTGACGTCATGTCAAGCTCTGCGAACGGGTCAACGGTCAATACAGATGATTCGTCCACGCTGGAAATGCGTTTCTCCGCTCCCGCAATCCCAGCGCTCACAGGATCGATTACGGCAGAACTTTACAACGGCGGAGTAAATATACCGCACGTTGTGGTTATCAAGGATCGCACTCTGAGCGGCGCTATCAACAAGTGCTATCTAATGGAGTTTGCAAACATCCAACAGACCAAGCAGCATGGTGCCACTGTTGGCATCAATGTCAATCTTTTGGAGCTGAACCAAAACGCTGCAGCGTATCCTGATAGCAGCGATTGGAGCGCCAAAACCGTCAATGTAAGCGCAGACACGCTCAAGGGCTCCGTAACAATCCCCAAGGGAGTTTACTGCGTGTTCTGGGGAGACGGGTCCGCAAACGTGGTAAACGCAAACAGCGGATCAATTACGATGAATCGCCCCTACAAGGAGGCGAGAAGCTACACCGTTCGGATGTACAGATGGATGGGAGATGTATCGTAAATGGCAACGCATGAGATCATCATCAAGCGCGATCCGTCTGTCGGTGGGATTAGCACCGAGGGCGTATCACCTCCTGCCTCAAATGGCGTAGCGACTCAGCAGGGCGAATCGGTAGCCCATCAGAGCAACACCGCAGGCATGGCTAAAGCGGCAGCGGCAAAGGTAGCCGTGCAGGCGATCCAAAGCGTAGCGCAGACCTACATGGCGAACAAGACCACCGAGATCAACGTACTATCCGGCTCGACGCAATACGCACAGCGTCAAGCGGCGATCAATTCGGTAGCGTCGGCAGGCATCAACATCGCAACAGGCGCAATCCAAAGCGGAAGCATCTTGGCGGCGCTGGGTATGAGCGGTGGCATGGCGGGAGCAATCGCCCTCGGCACGTCTCTGCTCGGCACTCTGCTCAGCACCCTTACAGAGATCGAGCAAAAGCGCAATGAGCTGCAGATCAAACGAACCGCCGAACAGCAGGAGCTGGACTATCTCAACTCCAGAGCAGGCCCCTTCTACAACGGATCGAGGTAAACCGAATGCGAATTTTTATTTTTGAAAACGGGCTGAACAAAGTCCCCACCGAATACAGCCAATATCTGGTATACCCTTACTGCGCCGAATACAGCCACGACACCGCGCTGGGTGCGGCATCCGTTACGCTCCGCAATATGGAGCGTGCGGATACCTTTGCCCCCGGCACGGTGGTGATGATCGGCGACGGAGATTGGCGAGACAACACCCTCGACCAGTGGGTAATCGTAGACACCAACCGCGCCACCAATCACGCCAGCGGCAAGCACTCGCACACGCTCTACCTGTGCGACATCACCAAGCAACTGGAGAGGGAGATCGTCGGGAACAAGACGTTTACAAAATCGCTTTTAAAAAGCGCAGAGTACAACACGTTAACAGTAAACGTTGACTATCACGATTCTGCATTTTTGGCGAATAATAATGAAAGCTCGCCATTTTACGTGTATCTTGGTGCCGCTACCGAATCCCCTACATACAGCCCTGTTATTTTTCCATCGTATAATGCGATTTACACAAATCTCAGCAAATTACCTGATGGGCTGTTAATTTCAAGTACTTTTGAAAAAGCAGTCTACGTAAACGGTAAATTATATGAGAGCTGGAAGTATGATAGACTTACCAAAATTAGCACACACACCGACAGTAACGGTAATACAACAGCAGAAGAGATCGACTATGCCGATTGGCTTCTTTTGGGAGATACACGATACTATATCAAAAGCAAAACAGGCGGCGTGGTAGAGCTGCGCTACGTATTAGATGCGACCGAAAACACAAGAACTGCTTCACTGTTCTTGTATTTGATAGGTTCAAGCGACAATGATCGTCTGCCTCCGTCCCTCTCTGACGCCTGCAGCATCCTCTGCAAGATCGCCAGAGACGGCGAAACGGTAGAGATCAGACCTGTGGGCGGTGTCGCTGTAAAAGCGATGGCACAGGAAATCGTTGACATCGATCTCGCAGGCAAGACCCTGCGGGAAGCGCTTGACACGGTCGCAGGTGTTGGCGGCTGCTTCTGCCGCTACCGTTTGGAGTATGCACAATACAAGGGCGGCTTTGATCATGTTGTCCTGGTGTATCCCATCAGCTCCATCACCGTGGCAGATCTGACTTCGCTCGGCTCGCCGATCTCGCAAAAAATGGCGGACAGCATCGAAGGCTCCTGTGCATCCATGGACAGCACGGTGTCGAATCTTGTTTGCGAGAGCGATTCCGGCACGGTGGCAGAGCCTACCAGCAATGCCTGGAAGTCCCTGCGAGCTGAGGAGGTGCGCGTCACCGAGGACAGCTGTCGGATCGAGGTGTCCAGCCCGATCTACAGCATCGAGAAGCTGGAGGTGCTGTACGGCAGCTATACCGCCAACATCACCAAATATCTGTATGAGCAGACAGCCTATGATATGCTGTCGTCTTATGCGCCTGTCTACCCAAAATCAAAATCGTATGCGCTGAAATACAAGCGCGGCGACCGCTACATTGATGGGCTTTCCTTCGAGGTGGAGGACGCGCTGTCTAACATTTTGAAATCGCCCTCTATCGTTAACATCTGCAACGCCGAATTCGGCACCAGCTTCAGCGATCTCGGCATCAGCGGAAGCGGTACGCTCCAGTATCCCAATCTGCGCTTCCGGGTGACCTATACGCCGAAGATCTCTACAAGGGTAAAGCAGACTAAGCCGGACACGGCAGACAATACGACGATCAATTCGATCTTTTACAATCAAAGCGAATCCTATGTTGATGCCAAGCGCTACGGGCGAAACATCGCAGGCGCGGCAGAGAGAGGCGGACAGCCCGGCAAGACGCTGATCTACAAATCTAAGGTCGGCGCATCGATCCCCGTCCCCGGAACGCTGCACCCCAAAGACCCCGCCTACACCATCAGCAAGGTGATTGTGGAGAGGGGCAAGGATGTGCAGACGGTGCAGCTGGACCTCGCTCGCTACTTTAACCGCCTGAACCCGTTCATCGGCATCGATTCCGCACCGAGACTGTTTGAGATCTCCGAGCACGAATACGCAGACCGAGACGTGATGATCGAGGACTATTGCATTATCGGCGCACCCGCTCCAAACGGGGCGCACGGTATGATCACCGACCGAGGGCTGAACGGCTTCGCCAATTCCATCACGATGGCGGCGGCAGACGGTCTGTTCAATCCCGAGCTCGCGCTGGCGACAGGCATCTCCAACGAGGAGCAGCTCAACACCTGCATACTCCCTGTTGCCTCCTTCGGCTTGGGGCGCAGCTTGGTGTTTACCTTCGGCTACAAGGATAACTACTCGGCAGGCGATGGCGTTAGCGTGATGAGCGCGGCAGGCGCGAAATACTCGCTGAAAGAGGCTGTCCCCTATGCTGATGTATTCGGCGAGTTTGAGACGGCAGATCTGAAGCTCTACGGCAGACAGGGGACCGAAGGCATCGACCCCGACAGCTTTCCAGCATACAACGATGGCGACATTGATCGCGGCAACGTGATCTTTGATTCCGAACAGCTGCAAAACGGCGTGCAGGTGTACAAGGACAGCCGCGAGCGCATCAAGTACACCTATCAGATCCACTTCGTAACCAACGCAGGTTGGATTCTCTCCCCCGGTATGGCGGAGGATTTCCGAATGATCACCCGCCGCTCCTCGATCCTCAATCAAAAGGTGCGGCTGTACCGGCTGAGCTACGAGCTATCGAGAGTGGACACCACCATCGATCTGAGCAGAGCCACCGCAGAGCGCTATACCATATACAGCTCTGCGGTGGAATACATCCCGCTGACGGTACATTCCAACGACGGAAACATCCGGATCGATCCTGAAGTATTCGGCACTTACGCAGACTACAACCACTTCCGCGGAGACGGCAAGGCATGGGCGGTGGCATACGAGGACGGCAAGTTGCTGTTCGGCAACAATGAGGCAATTGACAGCGGCACCCAGCTCCCCGATATCACGTTCAGCTTCCGCCACAGAGTGGAATAAGGAGAAACCATGAAAGTATATCTTAACGCAGAAGGCGAGATCCTTCAGACAGTCCCCTCGGCGATCCCGAGGGGGACTACCGTCGCCGACTTTGAGGTGGAAGCCCCTATTGCGGCGTTGGCGATCACGGTGCGCTTCTCGCTTCGCGCAGGCGTTACCGATCCGCTCCTGCTGCCGCGCATCAGCTCCGTCTCTTCCCCTGGGCTGAATGTGTGGAGCGCAAAGCTACCCTATGCCGTTACCGAGTATTCCGGCACGATCGCCTACCAGATCGAGGTGCAGGATGCCAATGGCTACATCATTGCCTCTCCCCGCGGAACGCTGACCATCACGCCCGGCATTGCGCCCGTACTGCCGGACAACCCTCCCATCGACGCTTGGCGATCGATGATGGACTATCTCCAGCGCATCTACGATAGTGTTGCCGAAAACAGCGGCGACACCGGCAAACTGGAGGAGTCGATTGCAGCCATCAATCAATGGATCACCGACCTGCAAAGCACGCACGCCATCGCAGACGAAAACAAAACGTACGAGATGGTTGAAAGCTACCTTGCGGACAAGCTGCAGGAGCTTGTAGAAAAAAAGCACATCACGCATAACAGCCGAACCTATCGCTTGATCGAGCAATCTGTGTATATATTTTTGGGCATATGGGCTGAATTGCTCGCAAACGACAACTTGCTTGCAGGAGAGAGCGTGCAGAGAGAGGAGTTCCTCCAGCTGACGGGCGGCAAGCACATCCGTTTCACCTCTGACGAAGAAATGGACCCGCTCAACGATATGCTGGACGATTACCAAAACGGCGAGATCGGCGGCGGTGACGATGTTTACATCCTCTCTAAGGGCGAAACGCTTGCAGACGCTCCAACCAATGCCGACGTAGTAATCGACCCGTACGGCAAAGCTACGCCTGCCGTAGTGAGCATTAACGGCATCAAGCCGGATGCGAGCGGCAATATTAACCTGCCGATCTACAACGGGGAGGTGGAGGCTGTATGACGCACGATATCACGATTGAGGGCGGCACCTCCCTCCGGCTGCTTACCGCAGGCAAATACTGCGATAGAGACATCGTTGTAACCTCCACGGGTGGAGGCGGTGCTGAGATCGTGCTGCAAAGCAAGTCCGCCACCCCTACCAAGTCGGTGCAGGAGATCACCGCCGATGAAGGCTATACGGCATTGGAGAGGGTGACCGTTAATGCTATTCCAGATGAGTATATCATCCCCGAGGGGACGAAGGCGATCTCCCAAAACGGAACGCATAGCGTGACCGAGTATGCGCAAGTCAACGTTAATGTGCCCATCCCAGACGGCTATATCCAGCCCACCGGCACGAAGACGATCACCGAGAACGGCACCCACGACGTCACCGCATACGCGTCGGTTAACGTAAACGTGGCGACCGGCGGTAGCACTGAACCTGACCCCCGTGACCAGTATCAGCGAGTGGAATATATCGAATCTGCGGAAGAAGAAACATATCCCTACATCATCACGGACTTCTGTGCTGACAATGACAGCGGTGTGGAAGTGATTGCATCTTTCCCCAAATTGCAGGACAGAATTCCTATGGGCTCAAGAGAAGACAGTAATGCAACGAGATTCTACTGTTGCTATCCGTTGTCCTCTACTGGCAGTTACTATGGTTTTAACAGCGGTTCGACACTTTCCGGCTCGTTTGCAGTTAATACTAAGTACAGATGCCAAACGAATTTCCTTTGCTCTCGTATGGCTGGTATTTTTACTACAAGTGGTGATAAAAAATCCTCTGGTATTATCACCTCAACATTGACAACGCAAAGCGGCCCAGTTTCTATTTTTGGTTTTCGTTATTGCTCTACTGGCAATATGGCATCCAAGCGAGAATATAAGTTCTATGGTGCAAGACTATCTCAGTTGTTTGAGATAGTGCGTGAATACATCCCTTGCTACCGAAAGAGCGACGGCGTGGCTGGAGTGTACGAGAAGTTTACAGGGGAATTTTTGACAACCCCTGTAAGCGCATTTGCCGTGGGCGCAGACATTGACTGGGAGGCAATCGTATGAGCAAGCTATATATCAGAGATAAAAGCGGCAACCTCGTCCCCGTGGAGTCAATCTCCACGGGCGGCGGAGGGATCACCGTAATTCGTGAGAGCAACGTCTACGTCGCTGAGGAGGCAGGCACCGTGCTGGAGACCAAGCTCACACGGGCTGAGTTTGCAGCGGCGGCGGCTGGTGGAATGGAGCTGCACGTCATATCAGACGACGGCCTTGATTGGTACATCTACCAGCTGATCGACTTCACCATCTCCGGCGACTGGGCGAGCTTCTCCAAGTGCGATTCTTGGACGAATAAGACGATCTACATCGACATCGCCGAGGACGGCACCATGACGGTTAGCGACGTGATCTACAAAGAGATCAAAGACGGAACAACCTACAAATGGATCGCCGACGGCAACTACTCCGACGGATCAACCATACCGCTGGCGGGCAATCTTTCGGACTACGATCTGATCGAGATCCACATCAAGGACACCTACGGCAACACAGGCGTACTGCACGGAAAGTACACACGCGGCGATTATGCAGGCGGCGGCGTTACCGCTATTGGCGGCGTGTACAGCTCCGGCGGGTACATCTATTTTGCCACCGTCAGCATCACCGCTTCGGGGCGGCTGTACTTCCCTCCGATGTTCTCGGCATCGGTGGGATCGGGCGTATCTTGGGGTACCGCATCCAGTGGCATTCGCTATGTCACCCGAATCGTCGGCTACAAGTTCGGATGAGGGGAGGTAATACCGATGTACATCCCACTGGAAACCATCGTGCTGATCGGAAGCGCGGTAGGCGTGATTGCTACGCTGATCGCCGTGATCCTGAAGGCGCATAAATGGTATCTTGCGCTGGAGGATCTCAAGGCAGAGGTTGCCGAGCTGAAAGCGAAACACCAGAAAGAGATCGACGAGCTCAAGGATCACCACGAGAGCGATCTGCAGCAGGTTAACGAAGAGAACACGATGACCTGCTATGCGCTGTCTGCCTGCCTGAACGGTTTGCAACAGCTGGGCGCCAACGGAGAGGTGCCCATCGCAAAAGATAAACTGGACAAATTCTTGAATCAAAAAGCGCATAATTAAATGCGCAGAAGGAGGAACACATGAAACGCAACTGGAAGAACTGGCTGAAAAAGGCGGGCGTGCGGGCTATAAAGACGGTTTCGCAGACAGCCGCCGCGACCATCGGAACGTCGGCGATGCTGGGCGAGGTCAACTGGATCGCGCTGGCATCTGCATCTGTGCTGGCAGGCGTGCTGTCCCTGCTCACCAGCGTAGCGGGTATCCCCGAGGAGGACAAGTAATGGCAATCAAGATCGGACACTCTACAATCGACGAGTCCGGCAAAGCCCGTGGCGGCTTTGCCGGCGATCAGAACGGCAAAGAGGTCTGTGCCCGTGGATGGTTTGCCTATGGCTGGACGGTGCTCCTGCGCCCCAAAAACGCCTCTGTCGCCGATAAGCTGGCGAAGGCTTGCGAGGCAGGCTGTGCAAATGCAAACATCGGCTACGATCAGGGACAGCGCAACACCCTCCACGATCAGGCGAAGGCGGTAGGCTATGATCTCTCCAAGATCAAGAACAAGTGCGAGAGCGACTGCTCCAGCTTTGCTACCGTCTGCGCCATTGCCGCAGGTGTGACCAAACTGGAGTACACCGGCAACGCACCCACCACCTCCTCGATGCAGAAGGCGTTCGTCAATTCGGGCGCATTCGATGCGCTCACCGACGCTAAGTATCTGAACACCGATGCCAACCTTAAACGCGGAGACGTGCTGGTTAAGGCTGGATCGCATTGCATCATCGTGCTGGAGGACGGTAAGAATGCCGCACCGAAGGAGAAGTACGGCAAGGCGATCACCGTCACCCTGCACCAGCTCAGCAAGGGCAACAAAGGCGAGGAGGTCCGCGCTCTCCAGATCCTTTTAATGGGACGCGGCTACGATGTGGGCAAAGACGGCGCAGACGGCGAGTTTGGTGAGAATACAAAGGCGGCTGTCACTGCGTTCCAGCGCGACAACGGACTGGATGTGGACGGCATCGCCGGAAAGGATACCATTGCTGCTCTCTTCCAGAAAGAGGGCAGCGCGTAGGCGTGTATGCTTTGCGACCGCTCGACCTATCCGCAGATCGCCGATGCGGAGCGGAGTTTCTACGGCGCGCTGATTGATCGCTACACCGACTATATGGACGAGGATACCGTCAAGATCCTCCGCGCCCGTCTGATCGACGGCAAATCGGAGGTGCAGGTCTCGCTCTCGCTCTACTACGCCAGAGAGACGGTCAATCGCAAATTCCACCGAGGATTGGAGATCATCAACGAACAGATGAGGATCGACAAAAAGCGGGGGATTATATGATAACAAAAAACGCACGGGTGCATTCCCGTGCGTTTTTTGTGTTATATGATCCCCTTATCTGCAAAAACGCAGTAGGCGAGCATGGTGGAGGTGTATGCAGGGCACTCCCTTACACCTCTTGCCCAGTCTTCCACCGTCCGGCGCGGGATGCCGTAGGTGAGAGAGAGGGATTCGTTGGTGTGCTTGGTGGCTTTTTTGATCCCCTTGATGGGGTTGCCCCGCATCTGCCAGACGGCTTGCAGGATGGGGGTGATGCGATCAGTCTTGCCGCTCTCATCGTAATACCCGTCCATCCACTCCTGCCAGCCTCGCTCATGGATAAACAGCTCCAGCGACTGCTCGCTCTGATCGGGGTAGTCGCCCAGCGAGAGGACGATCTCTCTAAATTGTGTGTAGGTCATGGTGTTGTTTCCTTTTTGGTTTTACGTATTTGGTCAGCCGCCCTTTGCAGCTCTCTGCGTCTGATCTTGCGACACTCGTCCGAGCATGTGACCGTGACAGGACGCCCGTCAAAGGTCTTGCCGCAGACTACGCAGACCTTTCGGCCCTGCCGCAGGGCGGATTTGTTGCTTTGGTAGTCGTCCCGATGAGCAGCGGAGTACGCTCGCTTTTGGCGGTTGACCGTCGCAGGGACGATTGATTTGGCACAATCGGGGCAATAGCGTTGCCGTGCGCTGTTGACAGTGTACTCCGCTCCGCAGGACACGCACAGATCCGTCGATCCGAGCTTGCGAGTGGTGCCTGCACGCGTGGCAGCTTTGGAGGCACGGGTTGATGCACGTTTGCGCTCGGCCTGGCAGTCGGGGCAGTAATAGGATCTGGGATATCCGTCAAAGGCTTTGCCACAATCACGGCAGAGTCGAGGGCGGACCGTAGAGGCTTGCAGGATCAGCTTGCGGCAGGTATCACAATATGCCTGCGTTCCGCTTGCCTCCACGGTCTCACTGCATCTCTTACATTTGATCAGGCGCATCTTACTTTGAGGATCTCCCATGCATCTTGCTCGAGCATCGCAGTGGTGCCGAGATTTGTGATGAGCGCACGCTTTGCTGTATCACGATCAATAGCAACATAGCGATATTTATTGGTATCGAGGATGCCGCCTGCTCTGGCGATTTTGTACCAAAAATCTTTGCTGATGGTTTTCATTTTTTAGACCTCCTTTTATTAGCCGGCGATGTAGTAATCGCAATATACGTATTGGGTGGTATCAAAACGGGGACGCAAGATCACATAGCCTTTGCCAAACTTGCCGTCGTACGTTTTGACGATACCGTCGCTCTTACGGGAGACGTAGCCTCTGCACGATGCGGTGTGATGGAGTTGCATAGTTCCTTTGATTTCGGTAATAGTTTTCATTTTTTTAAACCTCCTGCGGTTCTGCCGCCTCTTACTGTGTCTTCATTATACCACACATTGCGTGGTTTGTCAAGGGGTTTTTGAAAAGTTTTTTAAAAATTTTTCGATTTTTTTGAAAAACCAGATCACAAATGTGATGCAAAACGCGCACGTTTGTGATCTGGTTTTTGTTGTAGAATGAAGCCAGAAAGAAGAGCTCACCTTTCTAAAAAATCTATTTTTATGGAGGACGTATATATGGAATACGCATCCAACGCAAAAGGTAACGCAGCACTCACCACCGGCATCATCGGCACCGCAGGCGTAGGTCTCGGACTGCTGGGCAATCTGCTCGGCATGAACGGCGCGAACTGTGCCCATCCCATCTGCTCCGAAAACACCGGAGTAAACCGCTTTGAGCTTGGTCAGGAGACCGAGATCGCAACGCTCAAGTCTCGCAATGCGCTTCTGGAAGCCAACATCTACAACGATCAGAAGCTGCTCGAAGTCTACAAATACTTCGACGGCAAGATCGAGGGCATCAACCAGAGGCTTGCAGAGCAGGCTGTATGGAACGCCACTCAGACTGGTACCATCAGCTGCATGGCCGCCCAGATTGCACAGCTTCAGGGTCCGACTAAGCTGGTCATTCCCAACGGCTCTGTATGCCCCGGTTGGGGTAACGTAACCGTTACTCCCGCGGCGACTCCGACGACCTGACAAATCCAACGGGGGGCGGGGCAACCCGCCCTCTACCTTAAAAGGAGGGTGTTATTATGAAGATAGAAAAAGCTGTTGAAGGACTCGCCCGTTATATTGAGGAGCGTATGTTCCCCTCTATGGTCAACTGGCAGAGAGTTGCTTTCAGAACCTTTATGAACCGAGTAAAGAGAAAGCCGGAACTACTTACAAACGGTGTTGTCCCTTTTCTGAACTTCTTTGAGTATGCTGACAATAAGGGCGACATCAATATTGACGAGCTGATCGCTGACTTCAGAGGAGCTGTGAGCACGGAGGGCAACCCCATCCTTGAGATCCCTATGCTCG
>ERZ808048.194-NODE-194-length-12709-cov-3.291086_pt1 | contig 12709 bp, 10 predicted proteins | sample MGYA00380197_ERZ808048 | MGnify/ENA primary metagenome ERZ808048 (study PRJEB31490, sample SAMN06133377) | cow dung metagenome | isolation source: M1 | host: cow | place: China: Chengdu | collected 2015-05 ... | reverse complement strand
GAATACATATCATACGTGGGCGTGTTGGTTCAGGCAAATCAACTCTTGCAAGACGTCTCACTGAAGATGCTGAGTTTTTTGGAAACCGCCGTATTCTTCTCTTCCAGGAAATCGAATATCACCTGACTGAAGACACGGTTGGAAAAGAAATCGCTTCGTGGAATGTCAAAGGTGATGAGCCTGCGTTTACAGCTTTTGGAAAGCAGGATCTCACACGCGACCCGTACACACTTTCAAGAGGGGAACTGAAACGGCTTCTTCTATCATGCATTTTATCTTCGGATGCAGACTGCCTTATACTTGATGAGCCGTATTCATCTCTGGATTCGGATGCAAAAGAGATACTGACTGAACTTATTCGTGGAAGGTCTGGAGTTACAATCCTCTTCACTCACGAGATGCCGAATCTTGATGCAGTATTCTGGGAAATCAGGGAGGGCAAGTTATGTCGGATGTAAGACTTCGGGTACTTACTCTCCTGATTCTTTCAGTGTCGGTCTTTTTCGTACCTCAAACTGCAGTTTTTGGATTTATCTGGTGGCTGATTTTTTCAAAGCAGTCTTTACGTGTGATGGCTCGTGAAATTTTGGCTGCTGTTCTTATCTCGGCATTTCCAACTCTTATTCTCCTCATATCGTCAGATGCTTCCGCCTTAATCTACGGCGGAAAAACTGCAGTACTTCTGCTTCTTGCGTTCTGGTTTGGAAAAAACTGTGTGCCGGGAGATTTTCAAAACCTGTTTGTCTGGCTCTTTGGAAACCGTATAGGCTTTGATTTGGGTCTTGCTTGTGAGATTTTCATGATGCAGATATCTCTCGTATTCCAGGATGCGAAAGGATATCGTGCCGCTTTGTCACAGAAAAATAAGAGATTAGGGCCTCGTACAATTCTGCCTCTTGCATTCGGAGTTCTAACTTTGTCTATTCGGCGGATGAAACTCTCATCAAAACTTCTTGCAAGACGCGGATATGTAAAAGGCGGGACGTGCAAGCCTGTGTTTTACACAGAAAAAGCAGATGTCCTGCGGCTTGTGTTAGCCGCAGGGATTTTCATGTTTGGAATTATTCTCTGAGTTTACACACAAACGTGCACTCATCTTTTCCGCATCGTCCGTCACACGGGTCTAAATGTACGTTGATTACAATTCTTGGAATCTCTGACTCAATCTCATCTCTTATGTGCGCAACCAAATCGTGTGCATCTGTCAGAGATGTTTTGTGCGGCATCATTAAGTGGAACTCAATGAACTTATCAGGTCCTGATTTTCTTGTCTTTAGACCGTGATAGTTAGTGTACTCTGCTTCATGGCGTGAGATAATCTCATCGATTTTTGAAATATCATCTGTACTTAGACTTTCGTCCATAAGGTTTCCAAATGAACGCCGGATAAGAGAGTACGCTTCTCGCAGAATAAAGAATGCGACAACTACAGCAATTACTGAATCAATCCATGTAAGGTGTGTAATCTGGATGATGAGAAGGCCTGCGAATACTCCGGCAGATGTTAAGACATCGGTTCTAAGATGCCATGCATCTGATTCGAGGGCGATTGAGTCGGTCTCTTTTGCCACTCTCATCAGATTCTGCGAGACGATGAAGTTCATGAGTGCTGAAAAGCCCATCACAATCATACCTATGTAGAGGAGGTCAACTGAGACCTCCTCTCCACCGCGAATCAGTTTGGAGATTGCCTCCCAGATGATGATGCCTGCGGCAAGAACGATTAAGAGTGCCTCAATGAGGCCTGATGCGTCCTCATACTTTCCGTGTCCGAATGCATGGTCGGCGTCTGGAGGTATTGCTGATTTCCTAACCGAAAAGTATGCGATAAAGGATGCAAGCAAGTCCATTCCGGAGTGAATTCCTTCAGAGATGATACTGACTGAGCCTGTAAGTATACCTGTGGCTATCTTTGAAACAGTCAGAAATGCATTTGAGCAAATCGAAAGACGGGCAACGTTTTTCTTTTTCTGACTGTCAGTTTTGGTCATGCTTACTCTGCGACTTTTTCTGCAAACTCTTTGAGGACTTCCGGGATGGAAATCATCTGAGGGCATAAGTCAATACATTTTCTGCATCCAATGCAGGCTGACGGCTGTTTATCTTTATCTACAGCGGATAAGGCAAGCTTTGCGAGGAATCCTCCGTCAGTGAATGTGAACTCATTGTAGAGATAGAGAAGACGGGGGATGTCGAGTTTTGCAGGACATGATTTTGTACAGTATCTGCATGCAGTGCATGGAACACCTGTCTTGAGGCTGTCTGCAATTTCGTAAAGGACTGCGTTTTCGCTCTCTGTTGTAGGGGCAAATGTTTCGAAGGTCTTGCAGTTTGCATCTAACTGTTCCATATCAGACATGCCTGATAGTATTACAACAGCATCCTCGAATCCCTGAAGGTAGCGGAACGACCATGCAGGAATTGTTTCATCTGCTCTAAGTTCGCGAAGCCTGCTTTCAGCTTCGGCAGGCAGTGATGCAAGTTTTCCACCGCGAAGAGGTTCCATCACAAGGAATGGGATGTTGTACTCTCGAAGGAGTTCAACCTTTGCCTTTGCATCCTGGAAACTCCAGTCAAACCAGTTGAGCTGAATCTGACAGAACTCCATAACATCTCCGAATGCTTCAAGGAAGCTTTTCATGATGTTGATGTCTCCGTGGATGGAGAATCCAAGATGTCTGATTTTACCCTCCGCTTTTTTCTTCAGCAGGAAGTCTACGAGGTCTGGCTTTAGGTAGTACTCGATGTTTACCTCGCAGACGTTGTGGACTAGATAGAAATCAAAGTAATCCGTCTGGAGTTTTTCCATCTGGCGTGAGAAAATCTCCTCCATGCGGCTTAGGTTTTTGACATCATATCCCGGAAACTTTGTTGCAAGATAGAAACTTTCTCTTGGGTAGTTTTTCAGGATTTTTCCCATCACCGTCTCTGAGTTTTCGCTGTGGTAACCCCATGCAGTATCAAAATAGTTGATGCCTGCTTTTATGGCATAATCAACCATGCTGGCAGTTTCCTTTTCATCAATCTCAGCTTCGTTTCCGTTCAGGACCGGGAGTCTCATCGCTCCAAATCCGAGGGCTGAAAGGCTGAGGTCTTTGAAGGTATTGTAAAGCATCACTCCTCCTTTTCAAGTTCGTGGAGTGCTTCCAAGAGACTTGGCAGGAAGATTCCAGCATCACTTACCATTCCAATAGCCTGAGATGTTCCTCTGTCCATGAGTTTGGTAACTGATGCAGGGTTGATGTCAACGCAGATGGTCTTGACATGAGACGGCAGAAGGTTTCCGACAGCAATCGAGTGAAGAAGCGTTGCTACCATGAGCATCATTCCAAGGTCAGGATCAACGATGTATTTTCTCATCTCATCCTGTGCCTGAATGGTGTTCTGGATGACATCCGGAAGCGGCCCGTCATCTCTGATTGAACCTGCCAGGACAAACGGAGTGTCGTTTTTGATACACTCATACATGATGCCTCCAGTGACAAGTCCTGACTGTACTGCTGCATAAATCGAACCTGCTTCCATGATTTTGTTGATTGTGTAGAGGTGGTGACGATGTCCTCCGGTTACAAGTTCACCTGATTTGAGGTTCATTCCAAGAGAGGTGCCGAAGATGTTGTGCTCTAAGTCATGAACTGCGAGTGCGTTTCCTGCGAAGATTAAGTCGATGTATCCTTCGCGAACCATTGCGGCAACGGCATCTGATGCTCCGCTGTGAATGATTGCAGGCCCTCCAACCAATGCAACCTTTTTGCCGTTCTTTTTCATCTGGAGAATCTCTGCGGCAACTCTTCGGATGAGCGTCAGACTTGGACGTTCAGACGAGACGTCTCCTCCCATGAACTCGAAGACACCCATTTCACGAGGACGTTCAGGGAAATCAACGCGGACACCTTCTTCGCCTACAACAACTGTGTCTCCGGGCATGAGTTTTCCCTGCACGAGACATTTTGCTGTCATATGCTTTTTGTCGACTACGATTAAGGCATCCATCTTCATGTTTTCAACGGGAATCCAGGTATTGTTGAAGTGGATATGGGTTGGGTGGTTGGTTGTTGAGTAGAATCCTTCGGGAGCTACTTTTGCTCTGGTAACAGTTGCAACGGATACTTCTTCTTCTCCGATTACAAGAGCTCCGACACGTCTGAGTTCGCTGATGAGTTGACTGAGCTGTTCTTCGGTTTCAGCTCCGATTTTCATTTTTGCGTAACTCGGGTCTGTCTTTTGTCTGCCGAGGGAGAACTCTTCTGTGTCAAAGTCTCCGTTGTATTCGACGACTAAGTCCATTACTTTGGCTAAGATTCCAGAGTCAACGATGTGACCGCGAAGTTCGATTTCCCGTGAAAACTTCATGGGTATATATTGGCAGGGAGGAGGGATAAACGCAGTGATGATGTTAAAACAGAGAGCCAAAAAGAACTAATGCTATCCACTCCCATATACTACACAATGACAACAGGCACATCAGATCTGGAGGAACTGCGAAACCGCCTGCTCGACTTAACGCTTCGAAACAATCTCCTAAACTACAAAGCCTCTGCCGCGAGGTCAATAGAGATTATCGAATCAAACTTAGCCGGGATATACCAGACACTCGTACTTGACGAAAAAGGCATGAAGTTCCAGCCGGGAGAAAAGGATACTGAATCCGCTCCCGAAGAGAAAAATATCTGGAAGTATCCAATCTTCTCGAAGAGTTCCAAGAATACAGAATCTACTCTGGACACACCATATACCGATATCGAGCTTCGAAAGAAACTCTACAGTCTCCAGAACAAGAGCCGTACCGTCTTCGAAGAACAGGGATACCCAACTCTCTACCTTGCACTCGGTTTTGTTCAGTGGACCGAAAACGAATCCTCCAAACCGCTCAAAGCTCCGCTTCTCTTACTGCCTGTTGACCTCGAGCGTCAGAAAATCAAAGAAAATTACACCCTCAAGTGGACTGGTGAAGATCCTGTTGTCTCTCTTTCCCTCTCTGCTAAATTTGCCGAGCAGGGAGTGGAACTTCCAGATCTTGGTCATCCTGAGACTTCGGCTGAAGTTGGAGAGTTTTTCAACGCAGTCGAAGAAACCATCAAATCAAAAGGCTGGACTCTCTGCCCCGAAATCGTACTTGACCTCTTCAGTTTCAAGAAGTATGTCATGTTCAAAGACCTCGACCCTGCAAGCTGGGGAGAGGACTTCTCAATCGAAGACAACCCGTTAATAGATTCTATCTTCAATCCGACAGAAACTCCGGCAGAAACAGCAGAGATACCGACGGCAGGAGAACACTGCTTCAACATCGTTGATGCCGATTCATCACAGCTTGCTGTAATCCGCGATGCAAAAGCCGGAAAGAACTTAGTTGTTGAAGGACCTCCGGGCACTGGAAAAAGTCAGACCATCGCAAACATGATTGCAGAGATGCTCTCTGCCGGAAAGACCGTTCTTTTCGTCAGCGAAAAGATGGCGGCATTAGAGGTCGTCAAGAGAAGGCTTGACGGGGCTGGTCTTTCCCGCTTCTGCTTAGAGCTCCACAGCCAGACTGCAAAGAAGGTTGAGTTCATCAGAGAACTTGAACGCTGTATTCAGCACCCGACATCTCCTGCGGCAGAACCATCCGACACAACAAAGATTGATGCGCTTCGAACTGAACTTTCCGGATACTGCAGTGAGCTGCGCGAGCCGATTGGAGCATGCGGATTCTCTCCATACGATCTCTTTGGAATCCGCGAGCAGTACCGTTACGAATTCGAAAACAGTCCTGGAAGACAGAACTATCGCCTGCCGAAGGTCGAAGTTTCGAATGCTTCTTCAATCACTCCGGAAGATTATCAGGCAGCAGTATCTGCTTTAGCAGACATCGAATCATATCTCCCGTCAATCCTAAAAGACGGAGAGACTGTATCTTCCCATCCGTGGGCAGAGACAAGGCCAGGCATGATTCTTCCATCCGACCGCGATGAGATTCATGACTTAACAGTCTCATATCGTGACGGAATCGAAAAACTGGTCTGTGCAATGCGTGCAGTATCAGAAGCCGCAGAGATTCCAATTCCGAGAAATGAAACAGACGTCCCGCTGATGCTTGAGATCTGCCGCTCGCTCTCCTCAGGATTTACAGCAACTCCTGATATTCTCACAAACCGTATGTGGGATAACGCAGATGAGGTTGAACGCCTGATTTCCAGAATGCAGAAACTGTCTGAAAACAGAAAGAAAGTTCTTGGAATTTTCGATGCTGCAATCTTCAACAGAAACCCTGCACGCCTGTATTCCGAGTTCATGAAGTATGCGGAAAAGAATGCCATAAGCAAATTCTTCTCCGGAGACTTCAAGCGATTAAAAGAAGAGCTTCGGGTATATTACAACGGAGCACTTCCGCCTGACTCTGAAGTTCTTTCAGACTTGAAAGAAGCAAGAAACTATCTGACCGACAGAGACGGGTGGCTTTCCGAGGAGCGTATTTATCGATCTCTCTTCTCTCCTGTATGGAATGGGGAAGAGACTGATGCTTCGCTTCTTCGCTTGTTCCGCGACTGGATTCTTGCAATCCGCACAATGATTGCTGAAGGTCTCATCACAGAAAAGACAGTGTCACGCATCGCAGACGGCAGTCTGAATCCTGATGTAATGGCAGGTCTTTTCAAAGACCTGGAGGCCGCAGCAAAAGCACACAGCGAGCAGTCTTCTGCTCTCTTCGAGAGGCTTGGTATCGACGAGATTTCCGATGAAGTCACATTCGCCCAGATGAGACGCCTTGCTGACATCTGGATTACTGAGATTGACCGCCTTGAGGAGTGGAGTAAGTTCCTCTCATACGCTGAAGTATGTGCCGGAACTGCTGCAGCACAGGTTCTGCCTCTCATCTTAACGGACAAGATTGATTACGATGCACTGATTCCTGCATTCCTTACAGGATATGCAGATGCGCTTCTGAAAGAGGCATATCAGCAGCGTCCAATCCTTGCTCACTTCTCCCAGATGCCGCACGAACAAAAGATTGCGGCATTCAAAGAGTTCGATTTGCAGATGGTATCCTCAAATGCAAAGCGTCTTGTGCAGATTTTAGATGGAAATATTCCGGAACTCTTCACCGGGGCTTCGCGCGAGTCGGAGATGGGAGTCTTAACCGGCGAGTTCAACAGAAAACGCGGACACATGTCGATTCGCTCCTTAATGACAAAGTCGGGCTCGCTCATCCAGAAGATTAAGCCATGCTTCATGATGAGCCCGCTTTCTGTTGCTCAGTACCTTGACCCGCGCTCTGTGATGTTTGATATCATCATCTTCGATGAGGCAAGTCAGGTAAGGCCGGAGGATGCTCTTGGAGCATTGATGCGCGGAAGGCAGTTAGTTGTGATGGGAGATTCACGTCAACTTCCGCCGACAACCTTCTTCGACCAGATTGGAGGCTCAGACGAGGAAGATGAGGAGGAAAGTGCGGCAGGCATCACTGATATGGAAAGCCTGCTTCATGTCTGCAAGCAGTCGTTTGTCACAAAACGTCTTCGCTGGCACTACCGTTCAAGACACGAGTCTTTGATTGCTGTCTCGAATGCAGAGTTCTATGACGGAACTCTTCAGGTATTCCCGTCTCCGATGCATGACACAGACGATGTTGGTCTTTCGTTTGTCCATGTTGAGGATTCAGTTTACGAGCGCGGAAAAGCAGGAGTAAACCGTGGTGAAGCCAAAGCGGTTGCAGAAGCAGTTATTGACTACTACCGTAGATTCCCTAACAAGACTTTGGGAGTTGCAACCTTCTCCACCCGTCAGCAGGAGCTTATCAGAAGAGAGGTAGATCTTCTTCTCCGCGACAATCCGGATGTTGAAGCACTCATGCGTCCAGAAAACGGAGAGCACTTCTTTGTCAAGAACTTAGAAACCGTTCAGGGTGATGAGCGTGATACGATGCTTATCTCAATCGGATACGGATTCGATGAGAATCACCGTTTATCCAGAAACTTCGGTCCGCTGAATCAGACAGGCGGCGAGAGACGTCTGAATGTTTTAATCACACGTGCCCGCGAGAGATGTGTTGTCTTTGCAAACTTCAGAGGCTATGACTTGCCTGTTGACTCTGACACTCCGGATGGAGTTGCAGCACTTTCAGCATTCCTGACATATGCCGAGACAAGAAATGCCGCACCGCTTTCCGCAGGCGAGGACATAAGCCCTGATGTTGCTGACCTTTTCCCTGAAACGGTCGCACGCATGTTAGAGGACAAAGGATACTCTGTCGCCCGAAATGTTGGATGCGCAGGATTCAGGATTGACCTGGCTGTTCTCCATCCGGAAACGGAAGGTGTCTACATGGCTGGAATTCTATGCGACGGTCCGTTCTACTGGTCTGCATCAGATGCCCGCGACCGTGACCGCCTCCGCGGTCAGGTCTTAGAAGGGCTTGGATGGAATCTGATTCGCATCTGGTCTCCGGAATGGTTCCAGCATCCTGCATCCTGCACCAAAGTGCTTCTGGACTTCCTCGAGGAAGCCGCAAAGAAAGAACCGCTGAAGTTATCGGTTGAACCGGAAATTCCTGTCTTCGAAGAAGAGGCTGAAGAGTCAGATGAGATTGCTGTCTCTGGAGAGAGTGAGGAAATCACGGCCTCTGCTGAGGTTGTATCGTCTGGAAAATGCTTCGTGCCGTATGTCTGCTGTGACAGTTGTGTTCTTCAGAGCTACAACCAGTTTGCATCAGTACAGGATTCAATCCTGCAAACAGCGCTTGTCGAGATTGTAAAAGCCGAAGGTCCGATTTCTGAAGCACTCTTAATCGCCCGCGTCAAAGAACTTGGTTCTGTTCCAAGAATGACTGCGGCAATCAAGGAGCGTATTGCAAACCTTGCTGAGGCTTCTGTTGCTGAAGGAACACTGACGCGCGATGCTGAAAAATTCTACTCACTTACAGGCGGCGAACTTTCAGCCCGTGAGCGTGCAGGCAAGTGGTCAATTGCAGACGTTTCCTTAGAGGAAATAGGACTTGCCGCAAGAATCGTCCTTGAAAAACAGTTTTCAACACCTATGTCTGATCTGGTAAAACAGACTGCTGCATCTCTTGGATTCAAGGCCACAGCTCAGGTAAAACAGCGTGTTGAGGCAGGAATTTGTGCCGCTTCTGCATCGGGACTTATTGCAGAAGAAAACGGCGTGTGGAAAGCAGTTTAATCCACACACTTTTTTGTTCTATGACTGCGAATAATATTGGCAGAACAACAGGATTTTCCTCATGATTGATATTTCCGCATTGACAAACTCGGCAGGCTATCTGCTCGAAGGTGTACTTGTAACCCTTCTTTTAGTAGCTCTGTCTCTTTTTATCGGCTTCGTCTGCGGAATTGTATTAACCATGGGGCAGGTTTACGGTCCGAAGGTAATCAAGAAACTCGTTGGAGTTTATGTCTGGTTCTTCCGCGGCCTTCCAAATATTGTCCTCTTATTCCTGTTCTACTTTGCCCTATTCCCGTTCATGGGGCTTGACGTGCCCGCATTCTTTGTAGCGGTAACAGTTCTTGGAATGCGAAGTGCTGCATATCAGTCGCAGATTTTCCGCGGAGCAATTGAGTCGATTGCCTCAGGACAGATGCTTGCCGCCCGTTCTCTTGGAATGACCAAGTGGCAGGCAATCCGCTCTATCATTCTTCCGCAGACGCTGCGCCTCTCACTTCCGGGCTGGTCAAATGAATATCCGGTTTTATTAACCGACTCATCAGTAGCATACGTTATCGGTGTTGCTGAACTCTTAACCAGAACTGCGCAGGTTATCTCAAGAACCGGAGAACCAATGCTCCTTTACATGTCCTGCGCAATTATGTTTATCCTGCTCAACTACGGTGGTATGATGTTAATCCAGTTTATTGAAAAGAAGACCCACATCCCGGGACTTGGTCCTGAAGGAGGCGAGGCATGACCGAACCGATTCTCCGCGTTGAAAATCTGACCAAGACCTACGGAGACCTCGAGGTCTTAAAAGGCGTATCCTTTGATGTTTATCCTGGAGAGAAGAAGGTCTTCATTGGCCCGTCGGGAACTGGAAAGTCTACTCTTCTTCGCTGTATCAATCTCTTAACCGAGCCTGACGGAGGTTCTGTTTACTTAAACGGAGAAGAGGTCACAAACTCTGGAAGAAAAATCAACGAGTACCGCCAGAAGATGGGAATGGTCTTCCAGAACTTCAATCTCTTTGATCACTTAACAGCAGTCAGAAACGTCGAGCTTGCTCTTCTCAAGGTCAAGAAGATGGGCAAGAAGGAGGCTCGGGAAAAGGCACTCTTTGAACTTGAACGTGTTGGGATGTTAGACTGGGCAGACCACTATCCGGCACAGCTTTCAGGTGGTCAGGCTCAGCGTGTATCCATCGCCCGCGCTTTAGCAATGGATCCTGAGGTTATGCTTTTCGATGAGCCGACATCCGCACTTGATCCAGAACTCAAGCGTGAAGTAATGGAGGTTATGAGAAAGCTTGCTGCACAGGGTATGACTTGTCTTGTTGTAACGCACGAGATGAAGTTTGCAACTTCTTTTGCATCGGAAATTCTCTTAATGGAAAAGGGAGAGATTATCGAGCGCGGAAAGCCGGAAGATATCCCGACCAGCCCGTCCTTTGAACGCATGAGAGCTTTCATGGGCGCATACAGCGAAGAGTAACATGGATATCGTACAGTACATCATCGATCAGATTCCATTCTGGACAGACATTCTGCTTCCGGCATTAGTTGACGGCCTTTGGGTGACACTCCAGCTTGTGGCATTAACAGCTCCGTTTGGTTTCCTCTTAGGTTTCCTGATTGCAGTATGCCGTGTCTATGGTCCAAAGCCGCTTCAGGCTTTAGCTAAGCTCTATGTTATCTTCTTTAGAGGATGTCCGCTTCTGGTTTTACTGTTCCTGCTGTACTTTGGTTTGCCTTCAATTGGTATCGTGCTTGGTTCTTATCTATCGGCACTGTTCGGTTTCATTTTGTGTAACTCGGCATACAACTCCGAGTACTTAAGAGGAGGTCTTCAGTCGATTAAAGGAGGACAGATGCTTGCCGCCCGTTCTCTTGGTATGACCAAGATTCAGGCAATTCTTCATGTTGTAATTCCGCAGGCATTCCGCAGAGCCCTTCCTGGTGTTTCCAATGAGTTCATTTACCTCATTAAGTACTCATCCCTTGCATATGTGGTGACTGTTATCGAGATGACCGGAGCTGCAAAAATTATTGCAACAAAGTACTTTGCATACTTCGAAGCTTTCGCGGCTGTTGGTATCTTCTACCTGATTCTGGTCTCCTTCGCGACCATTGCCCTTGGTAAGCTTGAGAAGAAACTTGCAATCCCCGGAGTTTCCGGTTCTAAGCAGGAATAAATTTCGAGCGGTATTCTCAATACTTATTTTTTAATTGCTGGAAGGACTTTCCAGCCATTTAGTTTTAAATACTTTCTTCGCCTATTTATCAATATGGCACTTTCAGTAGATGTTATTGACAAGCTTGCAGCATTAATCACTGCAGCTTTCGGTCTTGTTGCCGCACTTGCATGGAACGGTGCAATCCAGGCAATCTTTGCAGAAATCTTTGGAGAACAGAGCACTATTCCGGCAATGCTCGGATACGCTGTTTTTGTCACTGTTCTTGCAGTTCTCTTCACTGTATGGATTGGTGCAGTCTCCAACAAGTCCAAAGCACTCGCAGAGAAGGCATCCAGCAAGGCTGCAGAAAAACTCCACCACAAGAAGGAGTAATCCTTCTTTTGATGGATTAAAACTTTTTTAGAACTTAATTGATATCCTCACTTATTTATCCATAAACCGCACAGAATAAGAGTATGCAAATCTGCTGTGCCCAGATTAGTCAGGTGTATGAGGATATAGATACGGCTTTTTTACGAGCTGAGGAGTATATTGCATCAGCGAATGCTGATATGGTTATTTTCTGCGAGCAGTATGCAACAGGCTGGAGACCTGCTGCTTCTTCTGCTGATGGCAAGGCAGTAAAAGCCCGCTGGCTTTCTTTGGCAAAAGAGTATGGGGTATGTATTGTCGGTTCATATCAGCGTTCGACTGCCGGCAAGCCGCAAAATGTGATGCTTGTGTGTTCTCCGGATGGAGAGGTCTTAGCAGAGTATGCTAAGATTCATCTGTTCACACCTGGCGGAGAGGATGTGGCATTTTCTGCCGGAAGCGAAGCGGTCTGTTTTGAGTTTGGAGGAATGAAGTTTGGATGTGCTGTATGCTTTGATCTGCGGTTCCCCGAGTTGTTCCGCGAGTATCTGAAGATAGGTGCACACTGCGTAATTGTGCAGGCAGCCTGGCCTGCGGCACGCGTTGCTGACTTCGAGCTTCTGCTTCGGGCGCGGGCTTTGGAGAATAGAGGATACGTGATTGGATGCGGATGTATCGGGTATGATGATGTGGGCGGTGTTGATTATTTAGGACGGAGTATGGTGTGTAATTATGAGGGGCGAGTAATTGAGGATGCCGGGGTGTTTGAGGGTGGGTTGTCATGGAGTTTTGATGATTGTGAGGTTGTTGACGGGGTTGAGGAGATGAGGGAGAGGTGGGGGTTGGTTTAACCCTATTTTCTTCCAAGTTTGTTTGCGATTGGCAGAATCCTGCTCATGATTGGAATTGGAATATAGGACAATGCGAGCAAAACATACTTGTATTTTGCAAATCTTTTATCCGTTACGTTTTTCAGATTCTTCCGTGCCTGTTTTGGAGCTTTTGCGTAGAGATTGTTTA
>ERZ808048.192-NODE-192-length-12729-cov-3.413452_pt1 | contig 12729 bp, 8 predicted proteins | sample MGYA00380197_ERZ808048 | MGnify/ENA primary metagenome ERZ808048 (study PRJEB31490, sample SAMN06133377) | cow dung metagenome | isolation source: M1 | host: cow | place: China: Chengdu | collected 2015-05 ... | reverse complement strand
GATAAAATGCCACGCTTTATCTATTCACAAGCCGTAAATGAAACTATTGACAGAGAATTTTACGACAAAGTAATAGACAAGGTAGAAAACGATGGTGTTTATTACGAATTTGAATTTACAGATGATTCTGAAGCAAAAATCAAAACAAACGGACAAGTTTTAGAATTTGATATAAATTAATTAACTATTTTTTGCTCAGTTAATTAAAAAGTAGTATATTTGCACCCGATTTTTTATAACTTAATTAATAAACGTTTGGAGGACGTATCGTATCGCAAAAACTTTTGTACCGAGAAATAACAACAATGTTAAACCTCGCCAAAAAGAAGATCAACATCGTATCAACGATAATATCTACGGTGTAGATGAGGTGAGACTAGTTGGAGATAATGTAGAGCCCGGTATCTACAAATTTAAGGAAGCAATGCAAATTGCAGATGAACTTGAACTAGACTTAGTTGAAATTTCGCCTTCTGCAAATCCTCCGGTTTGTAAAGTTATAGACTATTCTAAATTCCTTTATCAATTAAAGAAAAAGGAAAAAGAACAAAAGGCTAAGAATGTTAAAGTAGTGGTTAAAGAAATTCGTTTCGGTCCACAAACAGACGAACACGATTACAACTTTAAACTTAAACACGCTATCAGCTTCTTAGAAGAAGGTGCTAAATTAAAAGCATATGTGTTCTTCAAAGGTCGTTCAATTCTGTTCAAAGAACAAGGTGAAGTTTTACTACTTCGTTTTGCAAAAGACCTAGAAGAATATGGTAAAGTGGATCAAATGCCACTTCTAGAAGGAAAAAGAATGATTATCATGCTTTCTCCAAAGAAAAAGAAATAAAGATTTTATTTACCTAATAATTTATTTACAATGCCAAAAATGAAAACTAATTCCGGTGCTAAAAAAAGGTTTGCCCTTACCGGATCAGGAAAAATTAAAAGAAAGCACGCTTTCAAACGTCACATTTTGACTAAAAAGACTACAAAAGCAAAACGTAATTTAACTTACTCAGGACTAGTGTCTCCAGCAGACGAGTCAAGTGTAAAATCATTGTTGGGTCTTAAATAAGAGTTATTAACCGAATGTTTAGCTTTAAGTTCGCCACAAGCGACGCTAACAATCAAAAAAATTAAAGAAAATGCCAAGATCAGTAAATCATGTTGCTTCAAGAGCAAGAAGAAAGAAAATTTTGAAATTAACCCGTGGTTATTTCGGCGCTCGTAAAAACGTTTGGACAGTTGCTAAAAATACATGGGAAAAAGGTCTACAATATGCTTATCGTGACCGTAAAAACAAAAAACGTAACTTCCGCGCATTGTGGATCCAACGTATTAACGCTGCTGCACGCTTAGAAGGTATGTCATACTCTAAACTTATGGGTGCTATCCATAAAGCAGGTATCAACATCAACCGCAAAGCTCTAGCTGATTTAGCTATGAACGAACCTGCAGCTTTCAAAGCAATCGTAGATCAAGTAAAAGCTTAAATATAATTGCTAAGAATAAAGCCTCGATTCCTCAAAGAATCGAGGTTTTTTTGTTTAGTTTGCCTATAAATATTTATCTTTGTAGAACTAAATGCTAAACTTATGTTGTCAAAGGCGAAAATAAAACTAATCAACCAACTTGCACAAAAAAAATATCGTAATCAAACTGGACTTTTTATAGTAGAAGGTCATAAAACAGTAGGGGATATGATGGAGTATTTTACTCCTGAATACCTTTATTATACTTCAGATTATAGTGGTAAGAAATCTGCAACTGAGTCTTGTGAGGTTACTTATGATGAACTAAAGAAGATTTCTCGCCTTGAGACTCCTCAAAATGTGCTTGCTGTATTTAAAATGCCAGAATATAATAATGTGGCAATTAATCCAGATGAGTTGACATTGGCTCTTGATGGCATTCAAGATGCAGGAAATATGGGTACCATAATAAGAATTGCAGATTGGTTTGGTATTAAGAATATTTTCGCATCAAAAAATACTGTAGATGTATATAATCCAAAGGTGGTGCAGGCCACTATGGGAGCGCTTGCTAGGGTGTGTGTGCATTATGTAGATTTGGTAAAGGAGTTGAGCAAACTTGATGCTCCTATTTATGTAACGGCATTGGATGGTGATGATATCAATAGTGCTGAACTATCAAAAAATGGTGTGATAGTAATGGGAAATGAGGGTAACGGTGTGTCAAGTGAGGTGATGGCTGTGGCCAATAAGAAGCTTTTAATTTCTAGTTACCCTGCAGATGTTCCAACATCAGAGTCTCTGAATGTATCTGTTGCCACTGCTATTGTGGTGTATAAGTTTAGGAGTTTGCTTTAATAGATTCAAGTCTTTTAATCTCGTCTCTAAGCTGAGCTGCAGTGATAAAGTCCATAGCCTTTGCCGCTGTAGCCATTTCTTTTTTAAGTTCTTCTATAATTGTTGGAATGTCTTTTTCCGACAATTTCTTTTTACTTGCATTAAATTGAGCTTGAGGTTCAGAAGCTACTGCAACTGGTATTTCTGTCTCTTTGCTTAAGGCAAATTGGTCTTTTGGTTTAAGTGGTTGAGGAGTAATGTTGTTCTTAACATTATACTCGTGCTGAATTTTGCGTCTTCTATTTGTCTCATCTATAGTGAGTTTCATGCTATCGGTGATAGTATCGGCATACATTATCACTCTACCATTTATGTGACGCGCTGCACGACCAGCAGTTTGAGTAAGTGCACGGTGAGAACGCAAGAAACCTTCTTTGTCTGCGTCTAGGATGGCGACAAGCGACACTTGTGGTAGGTCGATACCTTCACGAAGTAAGTTTACACCAATTAGCACATCGTAAAGTCCTTTTCTAAGGTCTTCAAGTATTTGCACACGCTCTAGTGTGTCTATATCTGAGTGTATATAGGTGCTTCTAATGCCATTTCTTTTTAGATAAACGTCTAGTTCTTCTGCCATTCTTTTGGTCAGGGTGGTCACTATGGTGCGTTCATCTTTTTCTGCTCTCACTGCAATCTCTTCTAGCAAGTCGTCTATCTGATTTTTGCTTGGACGAACATCAATTTCTGGGTCAAGAAGTCCTGTAGGGCGGATAAGTTGCTCTACAATAATGCCTTCAGATTTTGCAAGTTCATAGTCGGCAGGTGTGGCACTTACGTATATTGTTTGGTTTTGTTTAGCTTCAAATTCTTCAAATTTAAGTGGACGATTGTCCATTGCAGCAGGAAGGCGAAATCCATATTCTACCAAATTTTTCTTTCTTGCAGCATCGCCACCATACATGGCTTTAATTTGAGGAATACTCACGTGAGACTCGTCTATTACAAGCAGAAAATCTTTTGGAAAGAAGTCAAATAGACAGAATGGTGGAGTGCCAGCTTTTCTGCCATCAAAATAACGTGAGTAGTTTTCTACCCCTGAACAATAACCAATTTCACGCATCATTTCTACATCGTAAGTGGTGCGTTCGTATAGGCGTTTGGCTTCGTATGGTTTCCCAATAGAGTTTAGATATTCAACTTGTTTGCCAAGGTCTATTTCTATCTCGGCAATGGCACGGTTTACATTTTCTTGTGTAGTAACAAAAATATTGGCAGGAGAAATAGAATACTCGTCCATGCTTTCCATTAGTGTGAAACTAATCGCGTCTAGGAGTTCAATGCTTTCTATTTCGTCGTCCCAAAACACAATTCTTACTACAATATCTGTGTGAGAAAGCCATACATCTACGGTTTCGCCTTTTACTCTAAAGTTTGCTCTGCCTAGTTGTAGGTCGTTTCTACTATATTGGGCGCTAACAAGATTTCTTAGTAGTACGTCGCGCACAATTTTTTGACCCACTTTCACATGAATCATATTTTTTGTAAAGTCTTCTGGGTTACCAATACCATAAAGGCATGATACAGAAGAAACTACAATTATATCTTTTCTACCAGAGAGTAGGGCAGCAGTGGCAGACAAACGAAGTCTATCAATGTCTTCGTTTATTGCTAAATCTTTTTCTATATAAGTGTCTGTGGTAGGAATATATGCTTCTGGTTGATAATAATCGTAGTAAGAAACAAAATATTCCACAGCATTGTTTGGAAAGAAGTGCTTAAACTCACTATAAAGTTGAGCAGCAAGAGTTTTGTTGTGGCTAAGAACTAAGGTAGGTTTGTTTATTTTTTCAATTACGTTGGCAATTGTAAAAGTTTTACCCGAACCGGTAACCCCAAGAAGAGTTTGGTCAGAAACTCCATTTTTTAGTCCTTGGACTAATTGTTTTATTGCTTCTGGCTGATCTCCTGTAGGGTTATATTCCGATTTGAGTTTAAAATTCATTATTTACTTAAGATATACATTACTAATGCAATGATTAAGTAACCCATAACACCGATACCACCGCAAAGTGCTAGGATAACGGTAGCAAGTCTCATAATTTTAGTGTCGATACCGAAGAATTCAGCTAAACCAGCGCAAACACCTAAAATCATTTTGTTGTCTGAAAGTTTTAATTGTTTTGACATAGTTTTTAAATATTAAAAAATTTGTTCTGCAAAGATAGTTATTATAATTAATATATTAAAAATATCATATAAAATTTGTATCTTTGCACTTTGTGAGGCAGAGTTTTCTACCACAAAATGAAATATAATTGAAAAATTTATCTTTAATTTTATTTATATGACTAAAAGTGCATTACAAATTGCAAGAGCAGCTTACCAACCAAAGCTTCCTAAAGCTTTAAAAGGTGCTATCGCTCTTAAAGAAGGTGAAGCTACTCAATCAGTAGCAGACCAAGAAGCTATCAAAAACTTATTCCCTAACACTTATGGAATGCCAGTAGTAACATTTGAAGTAGCAGAAGAAGCTAAAGAACTTCCAGCTATCAATGTAGGTGTTATCTTGTCTGGTGGTCAAGCTCCTGGTGGTCACAACGTGATTTCAGGTATCTTCGACGGTCTTAAATCTTTAAACAAAGACAGCAAACTTTATGGTTTCTTAGGTGGTCCTAGCGGTTTAGTTGATCACAAATATATGGAACTAACTGCTGAAATCGTTGACGAATACCGCAACACTGGTGGTTTCGATATCATCGGTTCTGGTCGTACAAAACTAGAAGAAACTGCACAATTCGACAAAGGTATTGAAATCTGCAACGAACTTGGTATCAAAGCGTTAATCATCATCGGTGGAGACGACTCAAATACCAACGCTTGCGTGCTTGCAGAATACTACCTACAAAAAAATACTGGTATTCAAGTAATTGGCTGTCCTAAAACTATCGACGGTGACTTGAAAAACAATATGATTGAAACTTCTTTCGGTTTCGACACTGCTTGTAAAGTATATTCAGAAGTTATCGGTAACATTATGCGTGACGCTAACTCTGCTAAAAAATACTGGCACTTTATTAAACTTATGGGTCGTTCAGCTTCTCACATCGCTCTAGAATGTGCTCTTCAAACTCAACCAAACATCTGTATTGTTTCAGAAGAAGTTGAAGCTAAAAAAATGACTCTAGGTGCCATCGTAGACGACATCGCTAACGCAGTTGCTGCTCGTGCTGCTCAAGGTAACAACTTCGGTGTTATCCTTATCCCAGAAGGTCTTATCGAATTTATTCCAGAAATGAAAGTTCTTATCGCAGAACTAAACGACCTACTTGCACACGAATCAGACGTACAAAAAGCACTTCAAGGTTTAACAGCTACTTCTGCTGCTGTTTACGCTTCTCTTCCAGAAGCTATTGCTAAACAATTAACTCTAGACCGCGACCCTCACGGTAACGTACAAGTTTCTCTAATCGAAACAGAAAAACTTCTTATCGAGATGGTTAAAACTCGCCTAGCTGCTATGAAAGCTGAAGGTAAATTCGTAGGTAAATTCTCTGGTCTAGGTCACTTCTTCGGTTACGAAGGTCGTTGTGCAGCTCCATCTAACTTCGACGCAGACTACTGCTACTCTTTAGGTTTCAACGCTGCTCAACTTATCGCTGCTGGTAAAACTGGTTATATGTCATTAATCCGCAATACTACTGCTCCTGCAGAAGAATGGATTGCTGGTGGTGTTCCTGTAACAATGATGACGAACATGGAACGTCGTCACGGTGAAATGAAACCTGTTATCCGCAAAGCTTTAGTAGAACTAGAAGGTGCTCCTTTCAAAGAGCTTGCTAAAAACCGCGCTGCTTGGGCTATCGAAACAGCTTACGTTTACCCAGGTCCAATCCAATACTTCGGTCCATCTGAAGTTTGTGATCAGCCTACTAAAACTTTACAACTAGAACAAAAATAAAATTGTTTTAAAGGGTGCTTTTCTCGTTGCGCTTGTCTTCAAAATCCTCGAGTACGTATGTACACTCCGGTTTTTCAGACTGCGCGACGCCTAAAAATCCCTCCTTTAAAAGCAATTTTATGAGAACTGTATAAAAAAAATCTGGCGTTGCAAAACGTCAGATTTTTTGTTTTATATTTGTGTTTCTTAAAAATTCGATATTGCGATGAGCGGAAAAAGATTTTATGCAATTATTTACGTTAAGCAAAAGCGTTGTCTGAACGAAGTGAGTTTAGCTTTTGTAGTAAATAATAAATAAAATCCCGTGAAGAGCTCTACTCGATATTTTTAAGTAACACAATAATATAATAAATGAATTACTTAACCGGATTAAGTTGAATTCCTCTTGCTCTTGGGTGCGAGTAAAATACCTTCATAAGTTTGTCGGCATGAGCTTTAGGGAAATCGAAGAAGGTAAACTTAGAAGTAATATCAATATTGCCTATCTCGATGCTTCTATCGTTAAGAATTTCATTTATCATACCTAAGAACCGGCGTGGGTCCATCTTATCCTTTTTGCCACGATTAATCTTAAGTCTTATCATATCCTTTCTATTACCTTTGCGCATTTCTCTGCGAGAAAGTTTTTCTTGTTCTTGCTTTTTAGCATCGCGTCTGTTTTCTTTAATTTCCTTGCGAACAAGTGCGTTAAGGTCTTGTGCATTTTGGTAATATTCTAAAATAGGATTAAATGCAAGTGATACGAAGCGAGAAATAACTTCTTCCTTGTCCATATCTTTTAGTTGTTCGTAGATATCTGGAAGTAGTTTATGTAGTTTTTCATTTTTCTCTACTGTTTGCATTTTTTCTACCATATACATAAGTTGTCTTTGGCAGACAGCCATGCCAGTAGGAATCTCCATTTGAGTAAATGTTCTTTTAATCTCTTTTTCGATAGATTTGATAGACATTTTTTCTCGTGGAGTAACAATTGCAATAGAAACACCAGATTTGTTTACACGACCAGTTCTACCACTACGGTGAGTATAGGTTTCTTTGTCGTCAGGAAGCACGTAGTTCACCACGTGACTTAGGTCATTTACGTCAAGACCACGAGCTGCCACGTCTGTTGCTACCAAAATTTGTAGGTGTTTGATTCTAAATTTGTTCATAACAGCGTCACGTTGAGCTTGAGAAAGGTCGCCGTGAAGTGCATCTGCATTATAACCATCCACCATAAGTTTTTCTGCCACATCTTTGGTTTCTTGACGTGTTCTACAGAATACAATACCGTAAATATCTGGGTTGTAGTCTAATATACGTTTAAGTACATCGTATCTATGTGTACTTTTTGTTAGCACATAGTAGTGCTCCACATTTTTTGCTGCCTCACCACGTTGACCTACAGAAATTTCAATAGGATTCTTCATGTAGCGTTTAGCAATATTTGCTATTTCTTTTGGCATGGTAGCAGAGAAGAGTAGGGTGCGTCTGTCTTCAGGGGTAGATGAAAGAATATTTGTAATATCATCAAGGAATCCCATGTTTAGCATTTCGTCTGCTTCGTCAAGCACAAGGTATTTTACCTTTGAAAGGTCTACTTTTCCTCTTTCTTTTAGGTCGATAAGACGACCTGGAGTTGCCACCAATATATGTGGAGTGCGGTCAAGTTCTTTAAGTTGTTTTCTAATGTCTTCGCCACCATATACTGCTACAATGCGTATATCTTCCATCATACTGCTGTAGCGTTTAAGTTCAGTTGCTATCTGCACGCATAATTCGCGAGTAGGTGCAAGAACTAGAGTTTGTATGTATTTGTCTTTTGGTTCAGTTAAATGAATTGTAGGAAGACCAAATGCAGCTGTCTTTCCTGTGCCTGTTTGGGCAAGCCCAACGATATCAGATTCGTTATTTAATAAATAAGGTATAACTTGCTCTTGAATAGGAGATGGAGTTTCAAATCCTAACTTGCTTATACTTTCTAAAATACTCTCCTTAAGTCCTAAATCTTTAAATGTCATATAGTTATTGTTTTTGTTCTTTTTTCAGACGTTTTTGTTCTTCTTTTTGGCGCTTTTTCTCTTCTTTTAAGCGTTGTTTTTCCGCTTTTTCTTTTGCAACATATTCTTCGTGTCTGCGCTCTCTATCTTCTTTAAGAATACGTTTGTTCTCACGCTCTTTTTCTTTTCTTATTTTTTCTTCTTCTTTTTCTTTTTTTGCTTTTTCTTTTTCTTCTGGTGTTTTCTTGCGGAATACTTCTTTGTAATATTTGCCAAGATTTTCCCAAGTGTCAAAGTCTTCACGATACATTATACCCAATCCTTGAGTGTATAGCGCTGTTGAATAAAGTCTATCGTTTGTTTTGTTATAGGCTTTCAAGCGTAGACGACCCGATTTTATGAGTTTGTATTCCAGTTCAAAGTCTCCAATAAAGTCTTCGTTGCCATATTGGGTTCTATAACCCACATTACCATTGAGTATAAGTCTATTGTCCAAGAAATTGGTAGAAATATTTACGGCAAATAGTCTGTTATCTAAATCTGTATCTGAGTTGTCAATATAGTTTAGACCTAGGTTTACATTATGACTAATTTGGCTTAGCCAATAGTTAATTTGGCTAGAAATAGTTGCAGCTGCAAATGATGTGGCAAGTTGGCTTGAATAACTTTCTACTGTGTTTTGTGTAACAGATGGATTGTAGAATCTACCTGTAAGAAGTAGGAATACCATTTGCTGACTCATCATTTCGTCTGTATTGATGGCTGCCTTAACAAGACGTTGAACCTCTTCTTCTGCAGTTGGTAATTTAATATCAAATTTAATAATAGGTTGTAGAAGTGGACCTGTAATATTGGCAATACAATCCACTTTTACGATATTACTATTAAGGTATGATGTAACGCTGCTTTCAAGTAGGTCTGAAAGTGATGCAGTGGTTTGGTATTTTGCATTGATATTCATATTGCAGTGAGTCATAGGGTCACCGTCAAATGAAATGCTACTTTCTGAGTCAACTTCAAATCTTTTGCGCAAAGCACCTTGTAGTGAGAAATTGTATTCACCCTCTGTAATATCATAATTACCATAAATCTTCACATTTACATTGTTGTCTACCTCTATTTGTAGGTTGCCATTGCCTCTGGCCTTAATAACGTCGTCGCTGGTGTGACTATCCATAATAATCTGTGCTTCCAAATCTGGAGTCGCCTCTACATTTAGTTTCACATTTAGTTTGGAAGTAACACTTTCTGATACTCTCTTTCTACGCTGTTTCTTTTTCTCTTCTGTTAGACTTTCTTTTTTGCGAGGTGAAACGTATGTTATAAATTGATTGTCGGTAGCAGAAGAGTAACTGTCAATAGGTATAGCAAAGTAACTATTCTTTTCTGGTTTGGCTATAACATCTATATTCACAGAGTTCATATCGCCGATGATAGAGGCTTTACCTGTGGCAAAGAATCTACCATAGAAGTCTGGGCTATCTACTTCAGTGGTGTTAAATGCTAATATATTGTTTACGTCAATATCTATTTTGTAGTCAAAATCTCTGAATAAGTGGTGTTTAATCAGACCATTGACCATACCTTTATTGCCATATCTATCTGTTAATTCAATATCTTTGAGTACAAAGGCGTCTTTATGAATAGTAACAGAATCTTCAAAATAGAACTCAGATTTTAAGAAATCTATAGAGAGCATAGCATCTCTTGCATATGCCTTACCCCATATTTCTATAGCATCAAAAGGACCTCCTACATATAATTTACCATTAACAGTGGCCCTTAAGTCATTTGCAAAAGAACTTAAATATGGTTTTATAAATCCTATTTGTAAATTGTTGACATCTATATCAAGCAACATTTCGTTTCTTACAATAGAAACAAAACCGTTAACCTCAGAAGTGTCTTTTGTGGCATTTTCAACTAGTCCATGTAAATCTATTTGTTCTTTTTCGTGATTGTATTTGGCTGTTGCTTCTGTTACATCACCAAGGGCAAACTCATTTAAACCAAATTGTTTACAACTTACCTTTGCATTTAGGATAGGTTTGTTCAGTACATTACCTGCCAATACGTCGCCACTCACAATACCAAGTAGTTTGATGTCTGGCATATACAATACCTCGCTCAAGTATTGTAAGTTGATGTTTTTTAGAGATAAGTGGATTAAATCTGCATCTCTTTTCTTACTAGAAACACCATCTATTCTTAGGTGTTGTTCTGGACCATCAAATCTTACGCTGTCTACTTTCAGTAGGTTGTCGTTATAGTGTATACTACCTTCTCTTACATTCCAAAGTGAGTCTGCTAGTATCATTGTACTTGGAAGTAAGTGGCAGTCTAAATTTATGTTTTGGTCTTCTAATACTTCATTGAAATTAATTTTTGTTTTAATTTCGCCTGAAATTTCTTTTTCAACACTATTTTCCCAACCAAAATTTAGGTTTACATTATTGTCGCCAATGTTTGTATTAATTTTTATTTCTGTTGTATCAATCCAGTTTTGAGAAATGGCACCTACATTTAAGTTTATTCTATCTGTGAAATTGTGTAGGTGTATATTCAAACTATCTATGCTTGATTTGCCTAAGTCTATATTGTTTGAGTATACGTTTAACTCAATTTTATCTGTGTGGTCGTCGAAAAATGCGTTGATATGAGTGCTATCGTCAATACTCATTTTTTGAGCAAAGAAATAGCTATAATCGCTCAGAGGAGCAATGTCTGCAATGATTCTAAAGTTGTTGTTGCCCTGTTTTTTTGTTGTTGTAAGTTTTGGTATGTTGGTTAACTCCTTGCATATCACATATTTAATATTGTTTGCAAGGGTGTTGAAATCCAAATGTCCACTTAGGTCGAGTTTTGCAAAGTCTGAGTCCAACCAAATGTGTTTGCCATTTTCGGTATTTTCGGCAATAAGGATGATGTCCACTGGATTCATCTTTACTTTGTCGTTGGTTAAGTTAATAGAGTCAATGGCAACATAACCTTCGATATCGTTGATTGTACTTAGTTTTAGTTTACTTTGGATAGTGGTTGAAAATTTGAAAGTAGGGAATACATCAATTATTTTCATCGCAGCCAAACAAACGGTATCTATTCTACCATCAAGTGAGATGTCATATGTTTTGTCTGGATTTATATCCATATTGGCAAGAAAATGCAAGTGTCCGTTTTCAGGGTCTTTGTATTCAATTTCTGCATTTACATTCTTTTCGCTAAAATTACTGTTGATTATAATGTTGTCAAACTCATATTTTTTATAATCAAAAGAAGAAATTATTCCATTGACGTGACCAGACAATCTTTTGTTGGCTTTTTTCTCTCCATTGAAAGTCACATCCAAGTGGATATCATTAAAATCTGAGTATTTATTTAGGATTTTACCCAAGTTGACATCTTCTGTTCCTATCTTGCCATCAAATTTCCAATCTGTGGTTTTGGTGTCGTAATTTATCTTTAAGTCTGTATGGATTTTGCCTACATCGGTATTCAAATTACCAAAAGCTACAATCTCCGAAAGGAAACCAACTATATTTCCAGTAAATTTAAATTTTCCCATTTTTTTTACCTCTTGTGGTAGAACAAAAGGTTTTTGAGAAATGTCAGAGATTAAATCTTCTAAATCGTGCGCGTTTGTACTTATTTGTTGTATATTGGCAAAAATGTATGTGTCTTCAAGGCGGTTTATTCCATTGGCTTGAGCACTTAGTTTCATCTTTGTGTTGTCACTATATTTTGCCTGAAGACCATGTAAGTTGAGGTTGTTGTTGTAATAACTTATTTTGCCACTTGTAATAAATGGTTTGTCCAAGTTCCTCAAAGCAGGAACTAGATTTTTGAAGTCTCTACCATAAAGTTTAGCATTCTTTAAACTAAACTTTATTTTTACATTTTTCTGTAATGACTCTTGATTGAAGATCTGTGGCAAACTATCATAGGTCAATGACATTTCATCTATCTGAACCACAGAACTTGGAAGTTTCAATTCAAGTGGGTTGATGTATAATTGTTTCTTGCCAATGCCAAAAGTGAAACTTAAATTGTTAAGTTTCAGACCTTCTCTTTCTGTGGCAGAAAGTTTATAAAGGTGTGCGTACAAACTATCCTTTGTGGCATAATCTATGCTTACGTTTGTGTTTATATTTTGAAGTCGGAAGTGATTTGGGTCTAAAGTAGAATTGTTTAAATATTCTCTATCTACATTGTCAAACTGAAAATCTCCATTTTTTATTTGCAACGAACCCAATTCAAGCAGAATATCAGGAATTTGAATTTGTTTTTCTGGTTTAGGGAAAATATCTATAAGGAATTGCAGGTTGGTTTCTCCCTTGTTGTTTGTGATTAAATGGAAGATAGGAGAGTCTATGATAATATCTTCAACTACAAGTTTTTTACGAATTAATTTTCTCCATTTTACATCTACGTGAAACTCATCAATGCTTGCTACAAGGTTGCCATAAGGGTCTTTTAGGATGACATCTTCCAATAT
>ERZ808048.189-NODE-189-length-12867-cov-7.036435_pt1 | contig 12867 bp, 5 predicted proteins | sample MGYA00380197_ERZ808048 | MGnify/ENA primary metagenome ERZ808048 (study PRJEB31490, sample SAMN06133377) | cow dung metagenome | isolation source: M1 | host: cow | place: China: Chengdu | collected 2015-05 ... | reverse complement strand
ATTAGAGGCGAGCGATGTGACCACTATCATTTCCGACTCGGGAGTGGTGCGCTATCGCATCAAAGCTCAAACATGGAAAGTGTATGACAAAGCCGACACGCCCTATTGGGAGTTTCCAGATGGTATCTATTTGGAGAAATTCAACACAGAGTTGGAGCCAGATGCTAGCATTGAGTCGGATTACGCTTTCTACAACGAACCAGCACAACGTTGGATGTTGCGTGGTAATGTCAAAGCCTTGAACCTTGAGGGGGAACAATTTGAAACCCCATTGCTGTTTTGGGATCAGAAATCGGAGTCGATTTATTCTGATTCGTCGATTGTGATAACTCGTGAAGCTTCGATTATTCAGGGAGTAGGATTTAGATCCAATCAAGAGATGACGAAATATACGATTCTTCGCCCAACAGGCATTTTCCCAATCAATGAATAGTTAAATAGGTGAATAACTTATGAAATATAGACATACAATCATTGTGCCTTATCAAGATGTAGATGCTTCGCGTCGTCTGCGTCTGTATTCGATGGAAAATTACTTGCTCAATATAGCAGGTAAAGTGGCAGACGAGATGGGGATTGGTATTCCCGTGTTGTTGCCCATGAATTATACATGGATCATCACGCATTTGAATATGGAGATGCTCTATTTGCCCAAACATGGTGAGGAGATGATTGTTGAAACATGGATTGAGCGCAATGCGCATATGTTGTCGGTGCGTGATTTTCGTATTTACCAACCTCAAGCAGATGGTACAGAGCGACTAATCGGCTGTGCCAAGACTGTTTGGGCGGTTTTGGATCTAACTTCACGCGAGATTGTGAATGTCTTTGATCATGATATCTTCAAGGATTCGGTAGATGGCGAAGCACTCAATATGGCTCGTGCACCACGTCTTCGCCCAATTCAGCTGGATGATATAGAAGATGAGGGTGGAGTAGCAGGCGAGGTATTGCATGAGATTCAGTACTCGGATGTGGATTACAACTGTCATTGCAATTCGTGTAAATACCTAGAATGGATGGTGAATGCTGTGCAAGCATTTGATAATCAAAAGCCATTTAGATTGGATATCAATTACGTTAAAGAATTGTATCAAGGCGATGTGATGTATACGCGATTTTTGAAAACTGAAAACGCAGTACGCTATCAGCAAGTGGACGAAAATGGTGCAACCTGCTGTAGTGCTATGATTACACAAATAGAAAACGTAAGTTGTTGATAACTTTTGCAAAACGGAAAACTTTTGCTGTTGATAAAAAATGCAAGTTGCTAATAGATAGTGACTTGCATTTTTGTTTTGGACAACTTTGTATGCTTGTTGAAAACTTTTTTGTTTGAAAAATTTGCATAAATAAAATATTTGTACTAATTTTGCAGTCGATTTTCGCCCTTGTATGTAAGGGTTTGTGGATTGAAAAAATGTAACTAATTATATATCATGGAGAAAAAGGTTTATACACAAAAAGAAGCAGAACAAGCGTCGGTGAGTTATTTTGGTGGCGACGAGTTGGCTGCACGCGTATGGAGTACCAAGTATGCGTTGAAGGACTCATTTGGTAATCTCTACGAATTGACTCCAGACGATATGCACCATCGTTTGGCAAGTGAGATCGCGCGTATTGAAAACAAGTATGCCAACCCAATGTCGGAGGCAGAGTTGTTTGAGTTGTTGCGCGACTTTAAGTATATCGTACCTGCGGGTAGTCCAATGACAGGTATTGGTAATGATTTTCAGGTAGCAAGTTTGAGCAACTGCTTTGTGATTGGTCAAGATGGTAGCGCTGATAGTTATGGTGCGATTATCCAAATTGATGAGGAGCAAGTGCAATTGATGAAGCGTCGTGGTGGAGTGGGTCATGACTTGAGTCATATCCGTCCTCATGGTAGCCCTGTGAAGAATAGTGCCTTGACATCTACTGGTTTGGTGCCATTTATGGAGCGTTATAGCAACTCCACTCGTGAGGTAGCGCAAGATGGTCGTCGTGGTGCATTGATGCTCAGCGTAAGTGTGAAGCACCCTGATAGTGAGGCGTTTATCGATGCTAAGATGGAGTCGGGTAAGGTGACTGGTGCTAATGTGTCAGTAAAGATGCACGACGATTTTATGGAGGCTGCAATCAATAACCTGCCATATGTGCAACAATATCCAATCGATGCGGAGAACCCTACTTATACTAAGGAAGTAGATGCTGCCAAATTGTGGAAGAAGGTGATTCACAATGCATGGAAGTCTGCTGAGCCAGGTGTGCTGTTCTGGGATACAATCACCAAAGAGAGTGTGCCAGATTGCTATGCCGATCTTGGTTATAAGACCGTAAGTACCAACCCTTGTGGTGAGATTCCTTTGTGTCCATACGACAGTTGCCGTCTCTTGGCAATCAACCTCTATAGTTATGTAAAGAATCCGTTTACAGCTGAGGCTGCGTTCGACTTTGAGCTCTTCAAGAAGCACGTAGCTGTGGCTCAACGCATGATGGATGATATCATCGATCTTGAGGTGGAGAAGATTGAGAAGATCTTGGCTAAGGTAAGTTCTGACCCAGAGGCTGAGAGCATCAAACGTACCGAGCGCGAATTGTGGGAGAAGATCTTGGCAAAGACCACCCAAGGTCGTCGTACTGGTGTAGGTACTACCGCAGAGGGTGATATGCTTGCTGCTATGGGATTGCGCTATGGTACACCAGAGGCAACAGCCTTCTCGGTAGAGGTACACAAGACCTTGGCACTAGCAGCATACCGCAGTAGCGTAATGATGGCTAAGGAGCGTGGTGCATTCAAGGTGTATGATGCTAAGCGCGAGGAGAATAACCCATATATCCAACGCATCAAAGAGGCAGATCCAGAGTTATATGCACTCATGGTAGCGCACGGCCGTCGCAACATTGCCTGCTTGACGATCGCACCTACGGGTACAACCAGTATCATGACCCAAACTACCTCTGGTATTGAACCAGTCTTCCAACCAGTATATCGTCGTCGCCGCAAGGTGAACCCTAACGATAAGAACGTGCACGTGGATCTCGTGGATGAGGTAGGTGATAGCTTCGAGGAGTATGTGGTGTTCCACCACAAGTTCATCACTTGGATGCAAGCTAATGGTTATGAGTACGATCCTGCTCATCGCTATACGCCTGCCGAGATTGATGAGTTGGTACAAAAATCGCCATACTACAAGGCTACTGCTAACGATGTGGATTGGATGGAGAAAGTGCAAATGCAAGGTGCTATCCAAAAGTGGGTAGATCACTCCATCTCTGTGACTATTAACTTGCCTAACGATGTGAGCGAAGAGCTCGTAGGTAAACTCTACGAAGAGGCTTGGCGTTGTGGTTGCAAGGGTTGTACGGTATATCGCGATGGTTCACGTACTGGTGTACTTGAGGGTATCAAGGAGAAGAAGAAAGAGGAGAAGAAGGACGAGAAGAACTGCGTTTGCTTTGATAATAAGGTACGCGTGCGTCCTGCGGAATTGGAGTGCGATGTGGTTCGCTTCCAAAACAACAAGGATAAATGGATTGCCTTCGTTGGTTTGAAAGATGGTGTTCCATACGAGATCTTTACTGGTCTTGCTGACGATGAAGAGGGTATTCTATTGCCTAAGTCTGTGACCAAAGGTAAGATTATCCGCGTCGTACAAGAGGACGGTACCAAACGTTATGACTTCCAATTTGTCAACTCTCGTGGCTTCAAGACCACGATGGAGGGCTTGAGCTACAAGTTCGACAAAGAGTTCTGGAACTATGCGAAACTCATCTCTGGTGTCTTGCGCTATGGTATGCCTATTGACCAGGTTATCAAGATGATTAGCACCCTCCAAATGGATTCCGAGTCCATCAACTCTTGGAAGGTAGGTGTGGAGCGTGCGCTCAAGAAGTATATCCAAGATGGTACTGTGGTACAAGGACAAAGCTGTCCTAACTGCGGCAACGCCTTGATCTTCGAAGAGGGTTGTATGCACTGCCGCGAGTGCGGATATAGCCGTTGCGGAGGATAAGAGAGGCAAAAGGCAAATCGCTTAAAGCCCAAATATGACAAGGATGCAATCACACTTGCATCCTTGTTTTTTATTAGCGATTAGTTCGTTATTCGACTTCCTTATTTTGATTCTTTCTATTTCTCGTTTTCACTTTTCACGTTCCTTACTCGCACCGCACAATTACCGCACAATAACCGCACTATAACCGCACTATTCGAATCTCATATTGAGCTCCGAGAAAACACTGTATTGTCTTTTGCTTTATGCAGATATACCTAACAAAATAAGGTGCCCTCTCGGACACCTTATTTATATATTCACTATTTCTAAATTCTATTAGAACAAGTAGCGAACACCAAGGCTAACACCGTAGAAACCTGCTGTGTTGAAAGCAACAGTTTTGTTGCCTGCTACGATACCAATGTTAGGACGATAATCTACAGAAAGTTGCAATGGGAACCAGAAGTTGTACTCAACGCCTACGTGACCTACTGCACCTGCATACACAACTGGAGCATTGAAGCCATAGATACCTACACCAGCACCTACACCAAGTGACCAGTTCCATGTACCTTTCTCGTTCCAAGGAATTGCTGTACCGAATGGGTTGATCCAATCGTAAGTAGCGGTAGCACCGATACCAGCGAACATAGGAATGTTCACAGACAAGTCGATCATGTTAGCCTCACCGAGAGCGTGTTGGTAAGATACGTCAATACCGTAACCAATGTTAGCACCAATTGCGCGTGGTTGAGCTACTGCTGCAGCTACACCTGCTACTGCCATAATGGCAACAAGAAGTAATTTTTTCATAATCTTTTTTGTTTTTAGTGTTTTTATTGTTTTCAAATCTATTCTTACAAAATTCCTTATGATGGATTACTTTGTAAAAATTTTGCGGAAAGTGGGGGATTCGAACCCTCGATACGCTTGCGCGTATACCGCATTTCGAGTGCGGCTCTTTCGACCACTCAGACAACTTTCCTTAAACCGACTGCAAAGATATACTTTTTTTTTAATATATGCAAATATACGGTAATTTTTTTTGAAAAAATATTATTCTCCACGCATTTTGCTCAGGATAGTCAGGGCACCCGTAATCGTTTTCACTTGTTGGATTACGGCATAGCGTTTGCCTGTTGGTTTACCTTGTCGATCTTTGTCTTCTACCATACGGCAGCGTTGAGGACGCGAGTAGATAAACTCAATGATTTTGCCGAATGTATCTGATTGCCAATATTTCTCGCTCTTGGTGGTAAAGTACAAGCTCAGTCGCTCTTGCTTGAGTATCACTTTTTCTATACCCAATTTGCAGCACAGCCATCGCAATCTCACCACATTCAGCAGTTGCTCTGCCTCCTCGGGTAATTGACCAAATCGGTCAATTAAGCGCTTTTGATATTCGAGAAGAGCGTCTTCGTTAGGCAGACTATCTAATTCGCGGTACAAACTGATACGTTCAGCAATATTTTCGATGTAAGTGCTTGGAAATCCGAGTGATAAGTCGCTTTCCAATTGGCTATCGTTGCACCATAATTTTTCATCACTCTGGCGGGTGGTTTGTTCGATACCAAAGGATAGATCCAGTTGCAACTCATCTTTCAACTCTTGCATGGCTTCGTTGAGGATGCGTTGGTATGTATCGTACCCCAAGTCGGCAATGAATCCGCTTTGCTCAGAGCCCAACATGTTGCCTGCACCGCGAATATCCAAGTCTTGCATCGCCAATTGGAAACCTGCACCCAGTTCGGCGAAGGTCGTCAATGCATCCAATCTGCGGCGAGCGTCGGATGTGAGTAGTTCTCTATCAGGAGTAATGAGGTAGCAATATGCCTTGCGGTTGGAGCGACCTACACGTCCGCGTAGTTGGTGCAAATCGGATAAACCGTAGTGTTGTGCCGAGTGGATGATGATGGTATTGACATTGGATATATCTACGCCCGATTCGATGATGGTAGTCGAAATTAGGATATCGTAATCGTAGTTGATAAAATCTTCCAATGCTTTTTCCATTTCGCCTTGAGGCATTTGTCCGTGGGCTATGATGGTGCGTGCTTCTGGATAGAGCCGATGGATGCGTTGCTCAATGCGAGGTAACATCTCTATGCGGTTGCATACCACATAGATCTGTCCGTTGCGCTGCATCTCCAATTGTATTGCCTCCTTGATGATGTCCTCATCGTCTAGCGTAATTAGCTCTGTTTGAACAGGGTAGCGATTGGGTGGGGGAGTGGTAATGACACTCAGATCGCGTGCTCCGAGGAGCGAGAACTGTAGCGTTCGTGGGATAGGAGTAGCGGTCAGAGTAAGTACATCCACATTGGTGCGCAGCGCTTTGAGTTTCTCCTTGACTGCTACACCAAATTTCTGTTCCTCGTCTATAATCAGTAGCCCCAAATCCTTCCATGCCACTTGTTTGCCGACCAGCTTGTGTGTCCCTATCAGGATGTCGATTTTACCATCTTTCAAGTCCGCTAATAGTTCTTTGACTTGTTTGGCAGTCTTGCCCCTACTAATATATTCCACGCGCACGGGGAAATCACGGAAACGCTCTTTGAAGGTATTGTAGTGTTGCAATGCCAATACGGTAGTAGGGACTAATACCGCCACCTGTTTGCCGTCTGTAGCTGCTTTGAATGCTGCTCGCATCGCCACTTCGGTCTTACCAAAGCCCACATCACCACACACTAAGCGGTCCATAGGCATCTTGCTTTCCATGTCGTGCTTGATATCTAAGGTGGCTTTCGCTTGATCTGGAGTATCTTCATACAGGAAGGATGCCTCCAGCTCGTGCTGCATATATCCGTCGGGAGAAAAAGCAAATCCGGCTTGCTGTTTGCGGGTGGCATATAGTTGAATCAAATCGCGTGCAATCTCCTTCACTTTGTCTTTGGTGCGCTCTTTCATGCGCTCCCAAGCACCCGAACCGAGACGCGAAATGGTGGGAGTACTACCATCTTTACCTTTGTACTTAGCTATACGATGCAAGTTGTGGATACTGACAAAGATGGTGTCGTTGTTGCGATAGACCAGTTTGATGGTTTCTTGCGAACGACCATTGAAGTGGGTGGTTACCAAACCCGCAAACTGACCTATTCCGTGATCCACATGTACCACATAATCACCTACTTGCAATTGGTTGATCTCCTTCAATGTCATAATCGCTTTACCGCGACGTGCATTCTCCGAGCGCATGGTCACGCGGTGATAGCGCTCAAATATCTGATGGTCGGTATAGCAGCAAATCTTGGCACCACGATCGATAAATCCCTCATGCAAGGTGCTATTGACAGCGGTAAAGGAGATGGGAGTGGTGTTTTGATTGTGAGCAATATCTTCGAATATGGACTTGAGTCGGTCGGTTTGCTTGACTTGCTCAGCAAGAATATAGATGCGGTACCCCTCCTTGATACGTTCGTTCAAATCATCCGTAAGCAAATCAAAATGCTTGTTGAAAGTAGGTTGAGGTAGGGTGTCAAAGGTGATGGTGTCGTATTGATTAAAGGTGGATTTGTTCCCGATTTCGATGGTAGCACTTTGTTCGATGGCTTTGGTCAATAATGTGGTATCTTGATTGGTGATCGTACCTTCATATTTATAGCGAACCAGTGAGAAATCATTGCTTATCCACAAGGTGTTTTGCGATAAATAGTCAATAATCAGTGTCTCTGTGCCATCGTTGGAGTTGGCAGATACGATATCCATCCTATCTACCTTATTTTGTGAGAGTTGTGTTTCTAACTCAAACTCGCGAATGGAGTCTATCTCATCGCCGAAGAAGTCTATTCGAAAAGGAATATCGTGTGCGTAACTATAGATATCTACTATTCCTCCGCGCACAGCAAATTGTCCAGGCTCATATACGAAATCTACTCGCTGAAAATGAAGTTCCAGGAGCATTTCTATAAGTTGCGAGATGGCTATTTCCTCGCCTACAGAGAGGGTGATGGTCTTGCCTTGAAGCGAATCGGGTTGAGGTACACTTTCTGCCAAAGCTTCGGGGTATGTCACAATGATTGGTTTATGTGTCCTGATTCCTGATTCCTTGTTCCTTGTTCCCAACAATGTCGTCAATACTTCCGTTCGCTGTACAGCCATTGCCTCGTCGATACCTCCTTGACGGCGACGATGTAGAGTGGGGAAGTAGTACACTTCGTTTTCGTTGCTAAGTGTCCGTAGGTCGGCATATAGGTATTGGGCGTCATCCGCATTATCAAGGACGATGAAACATACGTTGCCTTTGTTGTGTGCATGTAGCCGAGAGACTAATGCGTTCAATATGAATGCCCTTGCAGAGGCATGCAACCCCTTGAGTAAAAGGTGTTTATTCCCCTTTTTACTCAATTCTTGCGTCAATACATCCAATTCCGGATGCATGCCAAATAGCTGTTGCAATTCGTTGATTTGCATACCCCTCGCCTCCAACCTTTAACCTCTAATCTTTAACCTTTAACCTCCAACCTCTCACCTAATCAATCTCATTTCATCTTCTGTAAACTGTAGATTATTAATCGCCTGCAGGTTATCATCCAATTGCTTCACGCTGCTTGCGCCTACAATCACGCTCGTTACATCTTGTGCCAGCAACCATGAGATGGCCATTTGCGCCAATGTCTGTCCGCGTTCAGCGGCGATAGCACCCAAGCGCTGTGCGCGTGCTATGGCTTCGTCGGTCACTTGCTCTGTACGGAGGAAAACGTTCTTGCTTGCACGGCTACCAGCAGGGATGCCGTTGAGATAGCGGTCGGTCAATAATCCTTGCGCCAGAGGCGAGAAGCAGATAAAGCCCGAACCATTTTCTGTAGCTACGGGCAAGTTCTCGTGCAAGGTCTCTGGGAAGATGATGTTGGCTTTGTATTGACTAATCACGCAAGGCACATGTGCAGCACGCAGATAATCATATGCTTCTTTCTGTTTATCAGCAGGATAGTTGCTTATTCCTACATACAATGCCTTACCAGCACGCACGATGTCCACCAATGCTTGCATGGTCTCTTCGATAGGTGTTTGTGGGTCATAGCGGTGCGAATAGAAGATGTCGAAATACTCCAATCCGGTACGCTTCAAACTTTGGTCGCACGATGCTATCATATATTTGCGCGAACCGCCATTGCCATAGGGGCCGTCCCACATCCAATAGCCTGCTTTAGAGGATATCACCATCTCATCGCGATGGCTGGCTAAATCCTCACGCAGTACTTTGCCGAAGTTGATTTCGGCGGTGCCTGGTGCAGGACCGTAGTTGTTGGCGATGTCGAAATGTGTCACGCCTTTATCCCATGCGTGCAATAGCATGGCGCGTGCTACATCTGCTGGATCTTCGCTGCCGAAGTTATGCCATAAGCCCAGTGATACCAGTGGCAACTGCAAGCCACTCTTTCCTGAAAAACGATACTCCATAATGCCAATTTTGTATATTTGCTGCAAAGTTACTAATAATTTTGCATATTTGCAAATTCTGTATTACAAGTTTTCTTCGGGCTACGCGACCATTTCGCGACCACTGTAGCACATCTGTGGCATTGTTGTGCCCTATCTGTGGGCGTAATTTTTGCTGACGCTACCCCTCGAAACCACTTTGTTGCTACTGCGATGTCCATCGGTGTCGGCTTTCCTGTTTCCACTTTCACTTTTCAGTTTTCACTTTTCCGTTTTCCTGCCATTTTTTTGAAAAAAAACTCATTTTACTTGCATATGTGCGTTTTTTGTAGTAATTTTGCGCGCTATTTGTGTAAAATGGCGAAATAGATGCTAATAATAACTACAAAATACCAAATTTAGTGAAAAAGATCTTTACACTCTGTGTTGTGCTCTGCTTGTCGTATCTGAGCATGGGTGCTACTAATCCCAAGCACGAGTTTCGTGCTACATGGCTAACTACCGCATGGGGCAATGACTGGCCCAAAACGAAAGTGACGAATGCCACCACACGCAAGCAACAACAAGATTCGCTGATTGCTATTTTCGACCGACTTCAAGCGGGCAATATGAATGCCGTTTGTCTTCAAGTGCGTGGTCGATCGGATGCGTTCTACCAATCGAGCTACGAACCTTGGGCTGCTGAATTAGCAGGTGCTCGTGGCACAGATCCAGGCTATGACCCGTTAGCCTTTGCTATCAAAGAGGCACACAAACGTGGCTTGGAGTTGCACGCATGGGTAAATCCTTTCCGCGTAACCAGTGCTGGCACGCTTGCTTCTACCGACCTTGTGAAGAAAAATGCAGGTCAATGGATTATCCAATACAACAATGGCTCTTTCACTGGCGAAATTATTGACCCTGGTTACCCAGAGGCACGCGAGTATGTGTTGAATGTATTGATGGAGATCATTAGCAATTACGATATCGACGGTATCGTAATGGACGACTATTTCTATCCATATGGCGGTACTACTACCGAAGATGCTGCATCTAAGGCATTGCACAAACCTGCAAACGTAGTGGATGTGAATCAAGATGGTTATACCGACGATGATTGGCGCAGAAGCAATGTAGATGTGTTCCTAAAGGAATTGTACGATCGCATTCAGGCTAAAAAGCCATGGGTGCGCTTTGGTATGGGTACTTTTGGTATTTGGACTACCCAAACCAAAGTAGCACAGGCATATGGTATCTCTTTGCCAAGTGGTATTTCTGGATTGGATGACTATGATGAGCAGGCATGTAATCCTGTGGAATGGGTGAAGAATGGCTACGTGGATTATATCAACCCACAATTATATTGGCCAACTACTTCTACTGGTCAAAATTATAACAAGCTCTGCCAATGGTGGGCAAAAGATGTGTGTGAGCACTTCTCCAACCAGTTGACAAATGGCAAAAAGGTGCATTTTTTCTCAAGCCAAAGTATTAGTAGTAACTCCGCTGTATCTGAAATCCAAGCGGAAATTGATGCCAATCGCAGTAATCTTTCATCTGGTTATACAGGATCGGTATTCTTTGATACAGATGCGTACCTGACAATGGATAAAGACTTGATGACTTCGAGGTTTGCCACCAATGCTCTCACACCACCTATGGATTGGAAATCAAACACCGCTTTGGCAGCCCCTACTAATCTTACAGTATCGGGCTCTACGCTTACTTGGCAACATGCTACGGCTGAGCGCTTTACGGTGTATGTGTATCCTAAAGGAACGGCATGGAGTACAGCAAAGAATGATCCATCCTATTTGCAAGGAGTGATCTATGGCAATAGTATGGATATCAGCGGAATAGATACCAATATGAATGATATCGCCGTATGTGCTTACGACCGCTATGGCGTAGAGCATACTGCTGCTGTCTATAGCAATGATTCAGGTGCTGGTACTACACCTAATCCTGAGACAATCATATGGGAACTGAATGGTGGCGAGGTAAATACCGTAACCGTAGAAGTGCCCAGTTTAACTACTTTAGAAGCACAATTCAAGAATGACTACAATAGTTATTTTGGTGCGTCGGTAGCGACAACACGCGAAATAACCAACTTCTTGTACTATGGCTCTACAGCGGAAGGTGGTAGTAATCTTGTTTACAATATGATGAATGATCCAGCTTCTGATTGGACGTGGTTGCGTGATTACATTATTTCGAAATCGGCAAGCAATACTACTATTCAAACTGCTCTACTAGCTGGAACAGATGCGCATTGGCGATATAGTATAGTTGCTTTCCTTACGGCTAGTGCAGGCACCAATTCTACCTATACCGTTGATTTTTCTATCGCTGGTCAACCATCTAAATGGGGAACTGCATACCAAATAGCACACGGTGCGGTGTTGTTGCCTACTTATGTGACTAGCGCATTTACTTTGCCCATTCCTACTCACCCAGAAGGACATGACTTCCTTGGCTGGTACGACAATGCTGAGTTTATTGGATCTCCTTTGACCACCATCTCTGCCGATTGGACAGGCTCATTGTATGCAAAGTGGCATATCATTGACCTAACCTGGCAAATCACCTATACCTCCACCAATGGCAATATCGTCACTCCTAATGCCACCGATGTCTTTGGTGCAAATATCGTAAGCTACACCTACCAAGACGGCCAAGGTGTCATTACCTTCGATGGTCCAGTCACGAGCATTGGTGAGAAGGCTTTCTATTATTGCCAAAACCTTGCCTCTATTTTTATCCCTAACAGTGTAACAAGCATTGGAAGTCGTGCGTTCGATAATTGCGATTCACTCACCTCTGTCACTATCGGAAACAGTGTAACAAGCATTGGAAGTTTTGCGTTCGATAATTGCGATTTACTCACCTCTGTCACTATCGGAAACAGCGTTAAGATCATTGGAGATGCTGCTTTTAATGATTGCTCCTCTCTCACCTCAATCGCAATCCCTAACAGCGTAACGAGTATTCACACATTTGCTTTTGCGAGATGTTCAAGTTTAGTTGAAATAGAGATACCTAAATCTGTAATATCGATAGGAGATAGTGACGATGGTCGTTTGTGGGCTTGCCAAGGAATTTTTATGGGATGTAACAACCTCCAAAAAATTGTTGTAGAAGAAGGAAATCCTATATTTGATAGTAGGGATAACTGTAATGCAATTATAGAAACTGCAACTAATACTTTAATCGCAGGTTGTCCAAATACGGAAATTCCAAATGGAATAAAGAAAATCGGTACTGGTGCATTTAGAGACTGCAATGCATTGGGAGATATTGATATTCCATCTTCTGTGAATGTGATAGGGGAAGCAGCATTTTACGGAACAGGAATCACAAAGGTTGTAATCCCGTCAAATTGCATAGTTGAAGATGCTACTTACTCCTCTACATACACTGTGCTTTTTGGTGCATTTGCAAGATGTGAACAACTGACGGAAGTCGTAATTCCAGAAGGAACAACTCGAATAGCAAGTGGCATGTTAGCAGGTTGTTCATCTCTTGAATC
>ERZ808048.187-NODE-187-length-12988-cov-3.682906_pt1 | contig 12988 bp, 29 predicted proteins | sample MGYA00380197_ERZ808048 | MGnify/ENA primary metagenome ERZ808048 (study PRJEB31490, sample SAMN06133377) | cow dung metagenome | isolation source: M1 | host: cow | place: China: Chengdu | collected 2015-05 ... | reverse complement strand
TAAAGGGCTGGAGCCTGGAAGAGGCATTGCCTCTTCTTTGGTCTGCTCCCCTATCACTTCACCTGTGGGCTCGGACTCTTCGTTCACCTTGTCTTGAGTCTCCTTCTTCTTCTCACTCAATTTCTCCATTAGTGAAGTAAAACCACTCAAAGAGTTCAAGAGCTGGTCTGTCTCCACATCCGGTAGCTGCACATTCTCGCAGATAAAATCAAACAATTCCTTGGCTTTGTCTAAATTGTGGGTGCGGTTGGGATACTCACCTGTAGCGGTGAACTCGATTGCGAACTTCAAGGCTTCAGCCTTACTCTTTAGGCTCGACATAGGGGAGCCTGAAAATCCTAAACACATACGATTAAAATTTTAAATTAGTTATTACTTCTTGCCATAAGCGACAAGTGCTTGTTTCTCGTTTTCGGCGGCTTGGCGGGAGGTGAATACTTTTACTATTCCGTATTCTTGGACCTCGGGTTGCCACTTCTCTACAGCCCATAGGGTTTCACCATTGTAAGTGCTATGGGCTATTCTGTATTGGGGGGCATTGTTTTTAATATTTTCGTTCAACATATCGCAAAGTTCCTCGGCGCAGATGCGGGCGTAGTCGGCACTATCTTCTGTACCGCCTTTTGGAAAGACTTTAATTATTCTGTGTTTTCCTAATGTGTCGCTATATGCCGTGACAAAAATTTTGTCGGTACAATTAAGAGTTTGATACTTATTTACCCCATATATAATTTCGACATCCATTGTGTTGATGTTATGGAGTATTGCTTCGGCATCTTGGCATTTACTTTTCGGCACATAGCCGAGCCTTTCAAATAGTTTGTTGATTAGTGTTTTCATAATTCTTCTATTATTATTGGTTCTCCACTGTCTGCACACCTCAATGTACTGCTGTTATAAACACTCCAATCGTCCTTGCTGTTGCGTATAGTCAACTGGTGTAATATCTCCCTGTAGAGGTAATATGTTTCCGCGAGAAACTTGCGCTGATGCTCGTTAGAACAACTGCCTCCGCTCCAACCGTAAGACGCATTTCTACCATATTGCTTGTGTAGCTCTGGCACAACAAGCGGATAGATATGCTCTCGCATCATTTCCTGTATTTCTAAATGATTGTTCAGGAAGCAGGTTGTGTGGTCTAAATCAACCTGTCCTCCTGCAAATCGGTGGCAATCCTCAACACACGCAGAAATCAACCGCAACTGATGCTCATTGAGGGTTATTCTGTATTTCTTTTCTGTCTTTTTCATCTTTCAAAACTTTTAGTGGATTTCTTGAAAACTCTTGCTGAAGATAAAGGGCAATTTGAAAGCTGATTGCAATCATCTTCTGTCATTTCGCAATAGTCACAGCTATTGGCATGATGTCTATCGGATATATTCACCGCATCATACCTTACTCCGTTGATTATTATGCTTACTTCGTTCATTGCTTTAAGTATTCTTTGTTAAATGCTTTTGCGTTAATAAGTCCTTCTATATCGCATATCAATCGTTCATAGCAATAATCTATATTGTTTTTGTTAGTAACATCCACCCCAAATATTTTATCACCTTTAATTGCTATTTCCATCAACCTGTGCAGACTCCAAGCGGGGATAATTTCCCAAGCAGTATTTTCCAGCTTCAGCCCTACCTCCTTCCAAAAAGACATTACTCTCTCGAAAGAGATAGAACCAATTTGATAATCATCTGTGTAATTAATCCCTTTCTTGCTCATGTTTGTTATATACATATCCGCTGTTTCGGGTTTTAACCCTAAATCCAACAAGCGTTGGCTCTGCTCGCGTGTAGTACAGACCTGTGAATTAAATTTTAGACTTTCTTCCATATTCTTTTTATTCCTTTTTCAAATTGTTCGCAACAAGAATCATTTACTTTTTGATACTCCTCTTCGCAACATAAGGGTAATTGCATCATAGATTGAGGTATTTTTGCCTTATAAATATCGCAATCCTTACAAGTAAAATCAATACACTCACTCTTACTATCTACGGCTTTATATTTTACGCCGTGAATCACTACTGTATTCTTCATTCTATCGGTTTAAACATTTCACATTGTTCGGTCTTGGAATTGTATGCAGGGAACTCCACAAAAGGAGCAAACTTGTATGGTCGCTTTTCCCACATACAAAATAGCCTATACCTAACACAATTCTCTCGTATAGCACAATCTTCCCCACCGCAATGCGCTATATCGGTGGTGTAGGTTATCTTCTTACTCATCTAACTTTAAATAAACTTTTCCTTTATCTAAATACAACTTACTGCCATCCATCTTTTCACCATTAAGGTAAAGTTGTACCTCTCCACACAATTTCTTGTTTCGTAAAGGGGAATAATACAGTCTAAATTCTATGCCTTCTTCCTTACACCAATGACAGCGTTTCTTTATAAATGCCGCCACATCTTTGTTATCCTTATACGAGGTGTTAATGATATATTCCTCGACTAATTTTGGTCGGGGAAAGAACTTCCTAATCAGATGTTTCAAGTAGTTAATTATCTTTTTCATCTATCTTATCATCTATGTAAAACAAATAATTCATTATTGCAAAAAAGCCAATATGGAGGTTTTATCCTAGGCGACAACAAGGTATGTCACACCCACAATAATGCTTGCCCAGAAGTTCCAGTGTTTCATCTTTCCCATTCTTTATTTTCAATTATTGTTAATGCTTTGTCTACTACATCATCAAGGCGTTGAGAAAGTGGTGTATTCAAATTTACATTCTCAGCATAAACTATGTTATGATAATCGCCAAAGCGGTTTACATTGAAATACTCAACAAATATGTACTCTTGTTTGCCTCCCAAACGTAAAACATAAGTGCGTTCATTATACTCTATGCTCAACGGCAACTTGTCTATTTTCTCTTGTAGGGTCATAATCAATATATATAAACTGCGTATTGGTATTCATCAAATTCTGCACCACTTATGCTTATGGCATTTACACCACCTAAATCCATAACAATTTCTGCATCATCTGGCACATTCGCCAGAGCTTCTTTAAGTTCCTTTGCTGTCATACTTATAACTTTGGTATTGGTAAATAATGGGTGTACTTTGTGGCGCTGTGAATATCTGCCAACCACCCTTGTATATCACTTGACGGAGTAATTACATCGTAATCAGTTCCATAACTTACATAGGCAATGGCAACGGGGATTTCCTTTTCGTAACACGATTCTATCTTTCTCAAGCATTCCTCTGTTGCAAAACCGTTCTCATCGCGGTCAATCTTTATCCAAGTCATAGGTTCTGTTTTTCTATCGCTCTATCAAGTAGTCTTGTTTCACCCTTAATAGAATCGGTTTGTGATTGTATGTATTCTATCTCATCTTTTATTGCTTGTTTGTAGCCCGCGATGTATGCTTTCTTACAACCCCAATAGTGGCAAAGTAAAAGAAAGGCTATTTCAAGAATGTATATTATTATCCGCTTCATTCCGCACCTCCTTCCATTGCTTTCCTGAACTCGGCAATAAGCTCTTCTGCCGCCTTTACACGTTCCATTTGTGCCTTTATCCAACTGTCTGCAAGTGGTTCTCCATTCTCGTTAGTTTCGATAGGCACATCGACGCTTACTCTAAATCTTAACCACTCACAAGCACGGTCAAGCATTGTCTTGTCCGCTTCTTTCATACCATTCTCAAATGCTTCTTGCATTTTGTATAAATCAACTTGAATAAGAGACATTCTTTTACGATTATCACACAATGGATATTCATTGCTTGATTTCAAGTAGTATTCAATATACTTCTCACTTGCTTTTTCTATTTCTTCTTCTCGTTTCATAATTCTTGTAGATTTTACAAATATCTTCAAACACTTACATACAGCATTTGCAATTAGCATGAGACCTCATAGACCTTATTGCGCGGTCTATTGCAATGCCAAACACATATGGGCTGGGCTGTTCTATTTTCGCTCCTCTGCGCCACTTCTGTGAGTAATGCAGAACTCTCTCGGCTTGCTTGTCTGTAATGCTTGTACGACTGATGGTGCATTTATCTGAACATCGCTGTACGCGACACTCAATATCGCACCATCCGTAACCGTCTGTATCTTCGTGGAGAAAAAAGGTGCATTCTCCGCAGTGTGGTTTGCTCATACCCTCTTCTTGTTAAATTCAATCTTATCTGTCAATATCTTCTCCACATCCACCCCGCGGCGGTGTAGCTCGGTGAGGCAACAGATGAGTACATCGGTCAACTCCTCTTGTGCCTGGGTATACTGCGGCAGGTGTTCGCTCTTGTCTATCTCGCTGGCATCGCGGAACTCTTTCAACTCATCGAGAATGCCGAAGAATGTCTCATTGTGCGAGAGGTCTTTCTGTGTCTTGCCTCTTATTATGGCGGTGTTAAATGCTGCCTGTGCTAATTGGTTTATCATCTTCTCTTATAGATTAATCATCAATAATACCCTCTTCTCTCTTGAGACAACGCATTATTGCATCGTTTGTAAGTTTACTCTCGTTCTCCAACTCCATCACTGTCATAATGCAGTACGAAGCCATATCGCGCAAGGTGTCCTCAAGGCTTTCTCCCAAGTTGTCAATATCAGGGTTGGTGGCAAGGTTGCACAGGCGGTTAAACTTGTCGCTAATGCGTGTAACTGCGCTGATGATACCGAGTTTTTTGTATGTGTCCGAGAACGAATTGCCATAACATCTGTTCTTTTTATCGTACAATTCGCCAAGTTCTGTGGCGATTTTCTTAAAATGTTCTACGTTGTTCATTGCTAACCTCAATTAAATATTTCATTACTTCCTCATCTGTCATATAGCGGATGGTTAACTTCTCTTGCATTTCTCCTCTCTCTTTCTTAGGTTATACCCTTTGCGGAAGCCCTCCTCAAAAACATAAGTGCAGACATCGAATGTCAGCAGGTCGCACTTTGCTTTTGCTGGGCACTTCTCACAGTTTATTTTACCCGATGCCTTGCGGGCCTTCTTGCCAATGGCATCCAAATCACAATACGGTCTCATATCTCCTTCCATTTGGTTATCACTGCAATATGGTCATCATCCCACTCCATACCATTCCAGTGCGCGGTAACAGGAACTTCATAATGTTCGCCGTCCACATCATACTCAATCATCACAACATACCATCCTTCTTTAGGTGGTGCGCCTTTGAGGGTATCATGCCATTCTCCTCTGTCAACAAACCCCAAGCAATAGGCTCTGTGAACAATATCATACCACTCTATCGGGAGCAAGTTGTTGGATATGTATCCACAGTTTATACCCAACACCTCAAGCAGTTCTTTCCTTCCTTTCATAAAAACCTTTTCCTTAAAAGTTTCGCCCACTTGTATTCAATCCTCGCACCGCGGCTCTCCTGCCAATTCGGGAGCTGGTATATCTTGTCGCAGAACATTATCGCCCACAGGCATTTTGCCATGCATCTTACCCAGCTCCAATGCTTCTTGCAAATCTTCATAGGGTTCACAACCTCGTAACCCATGGCAGCAAGTGTCCTCTCCGCATTTGAGAAATTCCCGTATGCCACAAGATACGGCAAGTCACTGACCTTGCCACTGATGAATACCTTGGTGCGGATGTGGTATCGTTTCATAATCTCTCTCTCATCCATCGCTCCTGTAGTGTACGCCCTCATCAGGGCAACACCATCTGCTTTATTTTGGTGCGCCACCGCATACCGGTGAGCGCGTTTGTTAATGTTGTTCATATTATCCGAATAAAGTTCTTGAATTAGTATATTGTGGGAAAAACATCTGCTCGAAGATTTTCTCAAGGCAAGCAACTACAATTGAATTGCCAGCTAACTTGTACTGCTGACTATTGCTTATCCCTGCCGCCTGAATGGTGTCAATCACATTCTCATCAACATCCATCAATCTAAAGCATTCCCTTGGGGTTAGCTTGCGGATGCGGTAGTGAGTTTGTATTTTCGGTTCTAAACCACCTCCCGCGCAACAATTAAGGCAGGGTGAAAGTCCTGCGGCAGAGTCTACTCTGCCGCGCTGTGGGTTCTTAAAACCGATATTCGTGTCATCTACAATGTTCCCAATCTGTTGCACTATTGGTTCTGCCACCTTTTGCAACCAACCAGTGGTTATTGCAACAGCACATCCATCACTACTATACACTCTATCAGCAACACTTGGCTGTTTGCCATCCACTTTGCTATTCAAGCAAATAGTCGTTGCGGTGTCTTGTGGTTCAATTACAAGGTTATCTTTCTGCACACTTGTTATTGTATTACTCGTTCCGTTCTCGTTGACTTCTAAACGCTGTTGATAGTTTCCATTGCTTTTACCTCTCTCGCTTGGGTTGTCAGGGTTTCTCCCTCGCATTGCTGCTATTTTTACTTCTTCCATTATTGCTAAACTATCATCTGTTTTTACTGTTCGTGAAATACCCCCTCCGTATTGTCCTCTGTGGAACGCTTCGCTTTCATTCCAGTAGAAACTTTCGTAGGGGTCAATATGTTTTCCTTTGAATTGCATTCTTCTACTATAAAATGATGATTGGCTGTGTTGATATTCGTTCTTATCGTGCAACTGACATCGTATTGTATCTGTTGGTTATAGGTGTCAATCATACAGCCATCCTTGATTTGCCCCCCCCCGATTTTGGAGCAGGGTCATCAGTCTCTTGTCCATCGTAAATCTCTATCAAAAAACAATTATTCTCCCAACTTGAGGTGGATATGGTGGGGCATATCTCGGTGTTGAGTACCCCCCCCCCTTATTCACTCCTCTTGGGTATTGAAAAAACTTGTATCGCATTGGTTTTGTACACTACCTTAATATCCATCATTTTTTGCTGTGTTCGACAAATGCCTTGTAATCTTCCCATATAGTAGCATCCTTTTCACTCAAAGCAATAAAAAGCAACGCTACATCAGCCTTTTGATATTTCATATCGGGACAATAATTCAAGCCCGACAAGAAATCCGAAATAATAACTTCTATTGAGCTGTACCAAGTGTGCAATTTCATTTGCTGTATAGTACCATTCGAGTATTTAATTTCTATAATGAAATACTTCGAATACCCTGTGCCACTACCGCCATTGGGAGCTTTATAATCAACACATTTAATTTCTGTAATATATATGTCGCATTGCTCAAGGATTTTAGGTGAACCATCTTTCTCTCCATTCACCATTGCAGGAGATATACCTTTAGGGTTGACAACTCTGCCATTCTGCGAATTAGAGCAATACCCTTCGGTAAGAATGAAGTTGTCATCAACCCTTTGTCCCGGTGCAGTGCGGATGGTGAATGCAACATCCGCACCTTGTTTGGGAGTAAAGTTATGCCCGTGGGATTTGTCAGCACTGGTCTTCATAAAACCTTTGATAATCTTCTCACTCAAATAATATTTCTCATCCACATTAGTCTCAAGCACATCCTTCAGCCTCTTCTCCAATTTGAAAGGTTGAGGAAAATTGTACCAGGCCTCACCAAGAACCGATACAAGAAATATTCTCTCTCTGTTCTGCGGTACTCCGTAATCTTTTGCGTTGAGGACTTGGGCGAAATTGGTGTAACCGTAACCCGCGAGTTCGGCTTGCCACTTGTTGAAGAGCGGCAGGAATTTCTGCGAGACAAGTGCTGCTACATTCTCCATCAAAAGATATTTTGGTCTCTTTGCAACGATTGCCCTGCGGCACTCCCATAGGAGAGAACTGCGTGTTCCACTACCTTCCGTTCCTCCCTTTTGCAGTCCTGCCGAGCTGAAGTCCTGGCAAGGACTGGAATAGGTAAACAAATCAAAGTCGGGTACATCATCCCAATTTATCTTGCTAATATCTCCGTAATTTCTGTCCGCCCACTGGGGGTAGATGGCATTGTGCGCCTGAATAGCATATTTGTCTATCTCGCTCCACCCGACAAGCTCATAATCAAACTCGGGGTATTTCTTCTTGAGCCTGTCAAGTGCCAAGCACTGGCTGTCGTATCCGCTAAAGGCGGTGAATACTCTTATTTTTGTTAGTTTATCCATTTGATTGTTGTTGGTCCTTTATATCCTTTTCCCCAAACGTACCAGGCTTTTGGTCATACTCTTTGATAAATTCTAATATTCTGTCGTTAACGCGGTTCATGGAGTTGCGGATGTCGGGGAAGTCGGAGAGGTCTATATTACAGACATTGGCCCCGGCGTCGCGCTTGGTGAACCAAATGAACATCTGCCGTGAATGGTACTCCATTGCCTGGAGCTGCGGGTGTTTTATCTTCTTGCCCATGGGGGTGTAGAAAATGGAGGAGTACACAAGGTCCGCCTCAGAGGTGAGTAGCCTGCACACGCATATGGCGCTCAAGAACGTGCGGAACTCTGCGGGGTACTCCATGAGGGGTTGCATGACGGAGAGGCGGAAGATTTCCAACTGGTTGTGGAGGTACTCACCGAACTCATCCATGAGCTCTACTGCCTGGTCCTTATACTCACCCGTGAAGCAGGCGAAGAAGTCCTTGATGAACCATTCGTAGTTTTTCATCATCTGGTTGCAGTGGTACTTTTCCTTGCCTTTGAGGTCCTTGAGGTACTCATCATGGGTTAGCATAACGAGGTCGCAAAGGAGATAAGGGACTAACGGCCCGTAGACGGTCTTGCCGTTGGTGGTGAAACCCTTTGCGATGAGGAACTGGTCGAGGAGGGAATATCCTGATAGCTGAGCAGGACGTCGCCGTACAGTCTTTTTAGGTACTGCCTTACGGCGGGGAGTTTCTTTGAAGGCACCGTGATACTTAGTTTCATGGTTTGCAATAGCCAGCCCCTGTGGTATATCCTGGCGGAAGTTATCTGGATTGTATCCATTTTGTTTTAAAAATTGTATTGGGTTCATTGATATTTCTGTTTTACGAATTCTGCTATTGCAAGGTAGTTCCTTGCATGTTCGTTGTCGTTGTGGGTCTCTTTGACCTTTGCGGTGAACTCTTCTAATGTACCGCGGAAACATCCGCACTGCACGAAGATGCCTTTGTCGGTGTGGAAGAATGTTGTATACCCGTCCCTTGAACCGAGCGGCCCGGCAATGAATATATCGGTGTTCTTCTCAAGTTTACCCCAATCTTCACGGAGGTCTGCGCTACGGAGGTTTGCGCTACGGAGGTCTGCGCCACTGAGGTCTGCGCTACGGAGGTTTGCGCTACGGAGGTCTGCGCTACGGAGGTTTGCGCCACTCTTTACGGCCTCTTGCAGGGTTTCTTTTACTGTGTTGTTTTCTTTCTCGTGGGTGAAGATGATATCTCCCCAGATGGTTTTGATTTCTATCTTTGTCATAGTTTGTTGAGTTTGCTAAAAATGAATAATCCTGGTTGATTGATGCCGCCTTTCTTTATCTCCTTGATGCACTTCCTCAGCTCCGTCAGAGCCTGTGGCTTGGAAATGACTATCTCGTAAATCTTGGTATACTGGTCATGCATGAGGTTGTCCTTGCACCAACCCATTGCGCGGTAGAACTCTGTGTTTACATCGCCGCAGTACTTACGAAGGTGTTCGTTGAGTTCGTGTAGAGGGCAGCGGGTGTCCTCATCTTCGGAGAGCCATTGCTGATAGTGACTGGTCCATTCGTTCTGGAAACTACCGGTAATGGCGGCGGCATCCCATACGTCCTCGGGGATTTGGGCGTACTTGCTTAACCCTTGATATAAATTTTTAATATTTCCTCCTCCTCGCGTGTGCGTATTAGAGTTATTTAAATTTATATCTTCTCGAGGAAGAGTATATTTACTTTCTTTTACTTTACTTTCCTTTACTTTCCTTTGTGAAAAAATGTCAACATTTTCTGCATTTCTGTCAACATTTTCTGCATTTCTGTCAACATTTTCTGCATTTCTGTCAACATTTCTGTTTTCTGTGAGTAGCCAATAAGGGGTGTTGAAGTCATTTTTCTGTCGGCGTTTTGCCACTTCGTAATACCTTTCTTGGATGTTTCGGGAGGTGAGGATGTGGTGCTCATCGTACAGTTCCTGGTTGAGGAAATTTCTCTTCAGGAGTGCTTCGATTACCTTCTGTGTGAAAGCGGCGTCTATCTCTGGGATAGAGGGCTTGAGCTTTCGGGAGGTAAAGAGTAGGCACTGGTCCTCGCCCCACTCGCAGTAGTAGCCTTCGCTGTATATCTTGCAGAGGAGTTTCAGGAGAACGATTATTCCTTTCATTCCGAACTCAGCCTCAATTAGTGCTACCTTGTCATTGTCGAAAAAGTTGACATCGAACGAAAAGTAGTCAAGTCCTTTCTTTGCCATTTATTTTTTCCAGTTCTTTATCTTCTTTAATTCGTTGAACTTCTCCCGAAAGTAGTCGGCTATTGCCTTCAACTCAAACACGGAATACTTGCGGAAGATGTGTTTCTTCAGGTAAAGATGATTTACAACTTCCTCGCCGTACTTGAGTATCAATCCCCGGCGGTAGCCTTCGTTGTTACCCTCATCAAAACGGTTGCAAGATTTACATTGAAGATTACAATTCTGCTCATCGTAGCGCGTGTTCAAGTGGCCACGGTTAATAAAGTGTCCGTTGTCAGCCTCGCTCCAATGAACAAGTTTCCCACAACTGATGCACCGTCCGTAACCGCTTGCATCTGCATCCCTCAAGCGAATAAATTTTGACATCCACTCATCGGCTCTATCCCGGGCCTTCGTGTAATCACTGCTGCCTGTTTTCCTTTTCCAAAATGTCATATAAATTCTTTGTTTTCTTCAATTACTTGTTTGCAATGAATCAGGAACTCCTGCTCGTTGGCACTCGGGAGATAAATCCCCGCCACCGCACTGCTCCAGTTTCTGAACCTCTCTATAGCCGTTGTCATCTCCGCTGTGGTCAGTTCGGCCGTTGACCTTAAGAACTCCACCCTTATACCTTTTTTGTTGCTGTGCGAGCGTTTAAAAAGGTCAGCGTTGCAAGTCCTCTTGAAGATGTCCAGCTTCACCTCCTCGATACTCAACCCATACTCCGAACCGAAGTACCCCAAGAGGAGGTGCAAGTAATTATTCTGTGCTAAAGAACGCTTCGGGTGAATCTTCTTCAGTTCCACCGTTGCACCATCAGAAAGGAGCTTGGCGACTTTTTCTTTAAACTTGGGTACTTCGAATTCGTTAGTAAGGTTGTATATCATGGTCTCATCCAGTCGGGGAGGTCGTTAAATTCTACAGGTGGTTCGGGTATAGTAGCACCCATCGCCACAGCATTGGGAGACTCTTTCTTTTCGCCCATAATCACAATATTCATAGCCTGCACCTCCGCAAGAGTATGCTTCACATTATCCTTCTCGAACTCATTGTAAGTCAAACGGCCAACAACCGTCACTCGCATACCCTTCTTAATGTGCTCTGCAAGGCTTGCAAGACTGCGCCAACAAATCACAGTGTGCCATTCCGTTCTCTCCGGAACATCCGTGCCATCCTGTTTCTTGTAACCACCCATAGAGGTGGCCATTCTAAACCTTGCTACCTTGGTGCCATTCTCCAATGTCTTTACTTCTGCGTCGGCACCCACATTACCGCAGAGGACAATCTGATTGATACTGCTCATCTTACTGTTATTCTTATTGATTCTTTATTCTGCGTAGTACGCAGGTATTGCTTGTATAACTCGGGATTATCTTCCTTGAATTTTACGGTGTCAAATGTCTCTTTGTAAGTGCTTGGGGTACGGGTAGCCTTGAGCTTCTCGAACTCCCAGGACTTGACACTGTGTTCTCCCATGGCCTTTAGGAGCTGGGCCTTTATCTCATCGTACCGTTGTGTGTAGTACTCTGCCATCTGCTTGGCCTCTATGAGTATGTCAACTGCTGAACGGGTGATGAGCATATTCTCTTCCTGTGGAATGAGGTAGGTCTCACCGCTCTTCTCGCAATCCATTAGCTTGATTATCTCTTCGGTGGGGCGGCGGTTGATAGTGACAAGTTTCTTCTTGTCATCCTTGAGCCATACGCCATATAATTGAGAAACTTTCAATTCGGGGTTCTGTAGTTCGAAGAGATAAGCGTAAATGGACAGTTGCCAGGAGAGGTATTCCTCATCGAGGTGTGAGGTTGTCTTGATGTCGGCAAGGATGACCTCGCCGTCTTTCTCCCACACGCAGTCGATGTTGGAGGCGAAATACTCGTTGTCGCTGACGGTGTACTCATTGGCAATTACGTTGAAGTCCTTGCGGAGTTCAAGATAGTTCTTGCCTTCGGTGGTCTGCGGCTCCAGACCAGTTGCGTCGGTGAACTCGCAGTCCTTGTGGATTTCTGTCCCTCGCTCGGCAGCTCGCCTGAGAATATATTCGGGAATATCCTTGTACTTGTCGGCAAATAACTGACGGGACAACATTCCTGTTATGCCGTGCAGCTGCTTGCCGTTGAGGGTGTAGGTGTGTTCTTCTTCGTTGAACACTACCCATGAGGGGTTGAGTGTTATCATTGTTCGCGGTATTTGACGCCTTGCTCGGTGCAGGCGCGTTTAAATGTTTCTTCCTTATTGTACTGCGGGAATTTCCTCCAACAGTTGACTACTGCGTCATATGATGTGGTGGCGTACATCTCGGCAATGGCTTCCTCAAGTGTCACCTCTTGCTTATCCGCGGCTTTCACCTTCTTCTGCGTAAACTCCTTTGACGTATTTAAGCTATCAGCATCCACACCATCGTCAATGGCAAACAAACCATTGAGAGCATACTTTCTTGCGTAGGAACTTGCCGTGCCGGTAATCTGCGAGGCATCCATACCTTTCTTTGTTTCCTCCTCTCGGGCAAAACCCTTGACTGAAAGTTTCTCGCCTTGAGCATTGATAAGTGTGGCTGTGGCTTCAACATAGAATCTCCCCCCAAACTCATATATCTCGTCACTCAACAGGAGAACACAACCGTTTTTATTGAGCAAAGGCTTGACTGCCTTAAGAATGTCCTCTGCGCTGCGGTAGTTATATTTGCCGAACTCATTTCTGCGTTCCTTGGGAGCATTCAGTTCGGCTTGTATTTCTATCAGCTCTTTCATAACTCTATAATGTTTTTAAGGGTTTGTAAC
>ERZ808048.186-NODE-186-length-13020-cov-5.025187_pt1 | contig 13020 bp, 10 predicted proteins | sample MGYA00380197_ERZ808048 | MGnify/ENA primary metagenome ERZ808048 (study PRJEB31490, sample SAMN06133377) | cow dung metagenome | isolation source: M1 | host: cow | place: China: Chengdu | collected 2015-05 ... | reverse complement strand
TTCTGTAATACTAAAATTGTTCTTCTGATAAAAACCGACGGCATCATTATCCGTTTCAGCATAAAGAAATAAGAAGCACCGATTCATTGGTGCGAGTGTTCATAAGGGATTTACTCAAAATATAAGCAAAACCGGCTTCAAACATAGTATTCTGCACTCCTGCTGTTGCTTAATAGAGAAACATATGGAGGAATACATAATGTCAAATATCATTGAAGATTTTTATTACGGCAACATTGAGCCGCAAGATGTCAATTCAGAATTAACACCCAAGCTCAAGAAGAAATTGAGCAATCTTGCCGAGAAAGAAGAACAACTCACAGCAAGACTCGCTGGTGAGGATAAAGAGCTGTTTCAAAACTATATAAGTGCATATATTGAGTTTTCAATAACAAGTAACGCTGACAACTTTATATCAGGCTTTAGACTTGGTGCAAAATTTATATACGATACATTTGTTAAGAATACGAAAGGATGAATGCCCTATGAAAAGCAATACAAATATTCAATATAGACAAGTTGGAGATTTCAACATTCCTAACTTTATCTTACCGCCCGAAGAAGCAAGTGTCAGGCTTGGTAAATGGGGAATGTTACATAAGGATTATTTGCTAAAAAATAAAAAGGTGTTATTTACAACACTGCTTACCCAAGGCAAACTCTATCAGCACTGTGCTGAAGTCGAAACTCAGGCAAGAGATATGTTTGACACTCTTGTTGACCAGATGAAAAACGCAGAAGGTGTAACCGAGCAACTGAAAGAAGAAAATCAGTTGTAATGGGTGTGCCGTATGCAGAACATTAATGCAAGGGTTAGAAAAATTATTAATAACGAAATTATATTTAAATAAAAATATTTCGATATGGTTAAAGTTTGAATCGGACTCCAAATTTTATAACTAAAGAAAAACCAAATAAAAAGTACAATTCCGTCTTCTGCATTTGTAAAAACAGAAGGCGGAATTAAGTGCTGCAGGAAATATTGGTGCAGACAGTTCTTGAAATCATTATGTTGAGCAGATTATGCGGAATGTCCTGAATTCAAATGGCTTATATGTGATTTCTCCGGAACATTCTCCGATATACTCTTCAAGGGGTGAAACCTCAGTGATTTTTGCGTCGTGTGTAACATTCATAACAGTTTTTCCGGGAATACCGTAAGGCTCATAAACACGCACGATATATCCGTTGCCGTCTTCAGCAGGCTTGATACAATCAACGATAAGACCTTCATTTGAAAGAGTAACAACAGGCTTTTCATTACTTTCGCCTTCAAACACAACAAAAGGAGAATTGAAAAGATATGCTTCCTGAGCAACCTTACCTGCCGATAAACCACCCATATGAGGATAGATTGAATATGCAAAATCGTGTTCACCTGTATCACGGAAGCGTGTAGGATTGTCAACGTTGCGCATAAGAGTTATAGTCATATCGTTGTCAATAACATTGTGACCGTATTTGCAGTCGTTGATAATTGCAACACCGTAAACATCATCTGACAAATCTGTGAAACGGTGAGCAGCAAATTCGTGCTTCCATTTTTCGGCAGGTGTGTTCGGATGGGTGTTACGTTTTGTAATGCCGTAAGCAATTTCGTAGCTTGCATGAGCAGAAACCACATTTACAGGGAAAGATGCCTGAAGAATTTTATATTTTTCCTGCCAATCAACGTGAGAAACTACGTCAACCCTTGTAATGTTTGCATACGCAATAATATCCTGAGTAAGAACGGTGTTGTTATGCTTTTTAGTAACCCTTACCGTCACACGCTCGTCATTTATATCAACAAGCGTAATTTCATTCTGCCAATTCATATCAACAGGACGCATTTTGTATCCGTCATCAATATTCCATGCATCCTCATGCTCGGGACCGTCCTTATATGTAACAAGGTTGTTAAGGTTGTCACCGACAAACCTATCTGCACGCTTGTCATAGAAATCGCCGAGAGTACCGTCCTCACGGATAATGAATGTAAAGAAGGGCGTTTCAATGCTGATTTTTCCGTTTTCCTTGTTTGCTGTAATTGCTTTTTCAGTATGTACAACTGAAGTTTTGTGATATGTTCTTGCACTGAAGCCTGCAAGATTTTTTACATATAAAATACAGTTACCGTCTGCATCTGTAATAACATTTGATGTGTTTTCTCCGTCCGTAAGTGCACAGCTTTCATACTTTTTGTCAACCTTTACGTATGCACTGCCGACAAATGAGTTTGGGTTATAAACTGTAACCTTGTCCTGTGCATCATCGCAAAGAGTATCAGTGACAAGCTCTTTTTCTTTTTTCTCTGCGAATACAAAAAGCTCTTTGTAGATTTTTTCTGCATCATCATAAACTGTATCTATAGAGCTGCCGGGAAGAACATCGTGGAACTGGCAAAGAAGCAGATCCTTCCAATGCTTTACAATTTCATCATATCCTGCATCCTTACCCTTGAGCTTTGCAAGAACTGAAAGCAAGTCAAGTCTGCGAAATGCCATTTCAATGTAACGGTTGTTGCGTTTTACATCGGCAATAGTTGTATATGTGCCCTGATGTGTTTCGACCGAGAGCTCCCCTTTCCACACAGGAAGATTTTCACGCTTTTTGTCAAGTTCAGTGAAATAGTCCTCTGCTTTTCTGATTTTTACCTCAGGCATACCGGGAACTGTCTGAAGCAGACGGTAATTCTTAAGCATTTCATCGGTTACACCGCCACCGCCGTCACCGTAGCCATAGGACAGAAGAACGTGGTCCCATGTTTCTTTTTGCTGAAGCTTATCTGAAACAAGGCTGATATTTTCACAGTCAATTGAGTTGTTGTAGCAATCTTTTGTGATAGGTACTGTTGCGTAAAGATTACTTCCATCAATACCTTCCCAGATAAAAGCATTATAGGGAAATTCATTGGCATTCTGCCAACGCACCTTGGTTGTGTAGAAGCTTTTCATTCCGCATTTTGTGAAAATCTGCGGAAGTGATGCGGGAAAACCGAAAGAATCGGGAATCCAGCAGACATCACTTGTTTTGCCGAATTCTTCTTTGAAGAACTGATGTCCGTAAAGAAACTCTCTTACAAGTGATTCTGCACCTGAAATATTAAGGTCTGATTCAACCCACATAGGGCCTACAAGACGCCATTTATCTTCCTTCACACGCTGACGGATCTGCTCAAAAACATCAGGATAAACTTCCTTGATATAGTTATAGACCGAGGGCTGTGAAAGCGAAAACTCAAATTCATCGTATCTGTCCATAAGTCGGAGCTGATTAAGTGCAGAACGGCCTGATTTGCGGATTGTATCCTTGAAACGCCACAGCCACGCAACGTCAATATGAGTAGAAGCAACGCAGTCAACGATACAGTCATCGTTTGACAGCTTCAATTCTTTTAATCCGTCAAGCAATTCCTTGTGAATTGCGATAATATTTTCAAGAAATTGGGTGTAGTCAAGGGAATTGTCGCTTTTACGGATTGTATTTTCAAACAAAGTGTTGACCTTGGCTTTCGTGTAATCATTCTTGATGTACTTTATAAGGTCACGGACAAAATCCATAGTATATGAAAAATCTGCAATTGCTTTATCTGCAATAACATACTGAGGATTTTCAACAGGTCTTACCATTCTTTCATCATTGCAGAAGGTACAGGCATATATTTCAAGCTCAATGGCAATTTCTCTGTCGTACATTGAGTCTTCAAGGTAAACCCTGCAGCGTTGTTCACCGTTGTCAACACCTGCAAAGCGTTTTCCGTCAATTGAAACAAATGCTTCGCAGTTGCAGGGCAATCTCAGTTCAAGATAAGCTGACTGGTGTTCCTGCGGCTTTTTAGGTGTGAATACAGTTTTCATCATACATGTTTTATGGTCGCAGAATGTAATGGTATCAGTATAATCTGCCCAATCTGTAAGAGGAATATATGTTTCCCTGTCCGCATAATCAAAAATTCTGTACTGCCATGCATCAATGGGGAACGTTTCCATAATCGCTCTGTTACGGTACAGCCATAAATTTTTGTCAATCATTTGTTCTACCATAGGTATCACTCCTTGTTTTTTGCATAGGTTTTTTGTTTTATTGTAGCTTTTGGAACAAAACATTTCATTGTTTCTTTTTGTTTTATTATTGTCTTTTTTTGCTATGCCATTGTTTTTTATTGCAATAAACAATCAAGCGTAGTAAAATAAAACTCAACACAAATAATTATATTATCAATATCAATAAAAATCAACATCAGTTTAAAAATACAGGTGATTAAATGAATACGATTAAAAACGCAAAATTCATTAAAGAAAATGCAGATTTCGGTACAGTCGTTCCCGTTTTCATCAAGGCTATAAAGCCCGAAAAAGCAATCGGTAAGGCAACACTTTTCTGTTCTGCGCTCGGCTCTTATGAAGCATATATCAACGGAAAAAGAATCGGTGATTTTATTTTTGCACCGGGTTGGACAACCTATGGCAAACGCCTTCATGGGTATGGGACAACAGAAACGGTAACCTTCAAACATTGGAGGTTCGTGCATGGATGGACGAACTCGGTGTTCAAAAGAATTATGTTGCAAAAGACGGTTCTCAGCTGATTCTGTTGTAATTATGCTGTAACAAATAAAAATCAAAATAAAAGCAAACAAGCCCGTTGACTCATTGTCAGTGGGCTTGTTTGCTTTTATTCGGTTATCATACATTCGGTAACTTTTCCGTCAGGCATAATTCTGACAGTTTTGATTTCCTGCGGTTTCCAGCTCATTGAGAATTTTGTGTTAAGAGCGGTGAAATCAACCGTAGCATCGGTTGCGGTGCCGTTTGTTTCAACAATACGCATGATGATACCGTTGCCGTTTTCTGCAGACTTGATTGAAGTGACAACAATATTTTCTTTATCAACGTCAAGTGCAGAATAAATCTGAGGTAGATTTCCGCCGTGGTGTGTTTCCTGATGTGTCTGAAGCGGATTGTTAAGAACTTCCGATGCTTTGAATAGTTCGGAATTGACCTTCTGAATATGAGGAACGATTTCATAGGTAAATTCCTGCTCGCCCTTATCAAGAAATTCCATTTCACCGTCACGCATATGCTGACCGAAGTGGTCAAGGTATGCACAGCTTCGTGCAATCATCATACGCAGATCATTACCGATTGAACAGAAACTGTATTTGCCTGTGTTCAGAAGTCCGAGACCCTTACCAGTTTCATCGCATATATCGCACCATGCGTGTGAAGGCTCTTCCTGACCGTTTGCATCCTTTTCAATAAAGCCATAAGGCATGGAATATGTGACGGTTGAATTGTTTACATCCGCTTTGAACGAAAGCTTGACGGATTTATACTGCTCATCAAGCTCAAGAACTGTTCTGACTGTAAGCTTATCGCTATCGTCATAAAGCGAGTAGTATCTTGTCAGTACGGAATTGCCGTATTTTACAACGGATTTGACGGTTACCCTGACAGGACCGTTTTCAACAATCTCAAGAGTACCTTCGCCAAACTGACCTATATCAATATTATAATCAAAAACTCTGTGTCCCCATGTATCGTTGGCAAAATCGTCGCAAACAACTGCTCTGCCAAGCAGACCTTCGGCAAATTCGGTGTTGCTTTCTTTTAATATACAAGAAGAAACTGCACCTGTTTCTTTATCAAAAACAAATCTGACCTTACTGTTTTCAAGGCTGTTTTCTGTTGCAGTAAGATGTGACTCGAAGGATTTTTCATCGTTGTTTTCTTTGTGATAAAGATAATATACAGCGTAACCGTAAGCAGGAACATCTGCTTCAAAAATGCACTTGTAAAGATGCTCACCGTCGGTATATGAAGCACGCACAAGCTGGAACGGGACTTCATTACCCTTTGAATCAAGAACCTTTGAAATGTACTGCGAACCGAACTGCGCAATAGATTTAACAGCAAAAGAATGAGGGTTAAACACAACCATTGGTGAGCCTTCGCCCTCTTTATACCACATTCTGCCTCTCATTTCAGAATCGTCAGCGTCAAGAAAATCGGTAGTCTTGATTCTCCAAGTTATACGCTGTGCAGCAAAGGTGTTTACATCAAGAGCTGTTTCACGAGCGTAACCGTAAGAATTTTCTGCATCAAAATATGCTTCTTTTACTGAACAGCCAGCAAGGATATCGTGGAACTGATTGAACATAACCCGTTCCCATGCGGCTTCAATCTGCTTGTTATGCAAAGCAGAACCCGTCATTATATTAGCAAGAACATCCAGTTTTTCAGCCGTTACAAGCTCTGTTTCTGCCCTGCGGTTGATGTTTTTAATTCTGCTGTTTGCGCTGTAGCAACCGCTTGCGTGGTGCTGCAAATCCTCGTTTACAAGCGGCATTTCAGTGCCCTGTGCTTCTTCAAAATAAGTATCGGGGGTGGAATATTTGAAATCACCGTTACAGATAAGCTTTTCAGCGTTTTTAAGGTGCTCCTTTGAAGGTCCGCCACCGTGATTACCGACACCGAAAAGCACCATCATCGGCTGATTTTTGTTGTAATAGTGGTCAACAAGGCGCTGCTCGTGAACATCTCCGCCGTATCCGTCAGGAACACGGAAAGCATTGATAACACTTCCGTCAGGGCTTTGCCAATAATGCAGATCATCAAACGGAAGATTAGGTTTTTCTGTACGGTTGTCAGGTCGCTGATAAATGTAATTGTCTATTCCTGATTTTTTCAGCAGCTGAGGCAACATACCGTTATGTCCGAATGAGTCAACATTGTATCCCGTTTTTACGATGAATCCGAAATTCTCTTTGAAAAACTTTTGTGAATAGAGCATGTGACGGCAGAATGCCTCACCCGACGGAATGTTGCAATCGGGTTGCACCCACATACCGCCAACAATTGCCCATCTGCCTTCTTTTACTCTTTGCTTTATTTCTTCGAACATTTCAGGCTCGTTGAGTTTTATCCATTTATAGTAGCTTGCACATGCACTTGTGAATGTGTAATCGGGAAATTCGTTCATTCTGTCAAGTGCGGAGCGAAAAGTGGATTTAACAAGCGACAGTCCTTCAGGGACACGCCATTGCCAGACGGGGTCAAGGTGAGCGTTTGCAATGAGGTGGAACTTTTTCTTCATCTTTCAATCTCCTTTTTATGAATTCATTTTTATTTTGAGAAAAAATGTTTTTCAAGAGATGCACACAGATAGTGATAAACAGGCAAGTGATATTCCTGCACTTCATAAGTTTCGCAGCTCGGAACATTTATTGTAACATCGCACAGCTCCATCAATTTGCTTGGCTTTTCACCTGTCAAAGCAACGGTCTTTACGCCAAGTGATTTTGCAACGGTCAGGGCATTGATTATATTTGCAGAATTCCCTGAAGTTGAAATACCTATAACAAGATCATTTTTGCATGCGTATCCATATACAAGCTGTGCATACATCATCTCAGGATCTGCATCATTAACATAAGCGGAGAGCACGGATATCTGGCTTGGTAAAGATATTGCCGGTAAAGCTCCTTGCAAACCTTTGCGGAGTTCTTCCGGTATGCGTTCATCGGAAACAGGTCGCTTCAAATGAAAACCTTTCATGAGTTCGCCTACAATATGTTCACAATCTGCCGCACTGCCCCCGTTGCCGCATATAAGTATCTTTCCGCCTTGTTCGTATGTTTTTATCATAAGTTCAAGAGTATTTTTAATTTTACTCTCGCAGGACTTAAGAGCAGGATAGCGTACCATTAGCTTTTCCATTCATATTTCTCCTTTTATTCCGCAAACCGCTACACACAAAGCAGCAACATCTCCAAGTGATTCACCAAGCTCTGCAGGAACTATTTTGCAAACATTGCGCGATTGAGGAAGAGTTTCTTTTGCAATAACCTTTTCCATTTCTGCTCGTAATAATTCTTCGCTGCGTTGAAATATGCTTCCAAGAATTATCTTTTCGGGGTTGAGTATATCAATCAGCACTGAAAGACCTCGACCTAACATATGTGCACACTGCTTGTATACTTCCAATGCACTTTCATCGCCTAATATAGCGATATCAGCGATAGATTTGGCTGTTATTTCATCACCCGAAAAACTTACAGGATGGCCCATTTGTTGGTTTTCTTTTGCAATGGTTTTTCCTATTTGAGCTATACCGCCGCCGGAACAGAATCCTTCAAATGAACCTGCTTTTCCGTAACCGACCGGTCCATAATCAGAAAGCCTTATATGACCTACTTCGCCTGCCATATCACAAGCACCGGTGTACAGTTTGCCATTCAAGATGAGTCCCGCACCAAGACCCGTGCCAAAAGTAAGAAATATCATATTCTGTGTCCCTCTTCCTGCTCCGAATTTCCATTCTGCAAGACTGCATGCATCTGCATCATTTCTTAAAAAGACAGGAACATTGAATTCGTTTTTTAGCACATCTACTATTTTAATATTATCCCATCCGGGAAGATTAGGCGGTGATTTTATTATTCCGTTTTTAGAGTCCAACGGGCCTCCGCAACTTATACCTATAGCATCACATTTGCCCATTGTTTTTGCAATTTTGATTATCTTATCAATAGTGTTTTTGCAATCCTTTGTTGGGACTTTTTCCTTTTGTATAACTTCACCCGCATCATTGCCCGAAACCACTGCGCATTTGGTTCCGCCAATGTCGATACCAATAAATTTAATAACTGACACCTCCTGTCTAATACGTTCCATTGATTATGATTTTATTATACTTTGCATGTCAGAATCCTGCATTGTCTTTTTTTGCCTTTGTATTGATTTTTATTATCAGACAAGTTAAAATAGAGCAAAAGGAAGTGGGCTTATGCAGAAATATACAAAGAGCAGATTTATAGAAAACGGCTACCTCAGTGCAACCAAAAAGCAAGAAAACACTTTTATAGAAACGCATTTTCACGATTTTTATGAGCTGGAGTTTATTGTTTCGGGCAACGGTACATATACGGTTGACGGAACCGAATATGAAATAGAACCGGGCAATTTGTTTTTCTTGACTCCGCTTGACTTTCACTATGTGGATATCAAGGATGCCGAACTTTATAATGTTATGTTCTCGGGCGATATCTGCAATCAGACTTTTCTGCAGAGCCTCACAAAAAACTCGCCGGTGTTTCTGAAAGTAAGCGGAGAAACCAAACTTTGCTTTGAAGTTTTGCTTAACGAACTCTGCAACAATATAAATGATAAGGATTTTTCCGAAATGTTGCTCAACGCCATTATTGCAAAACTTAAAAAGGAAACTTCAGATGACGAACCAATCAGGGAACTTTCCGCAATAAACAAAGCGGAGTTATATGTTCTCAACAATTTCAGAAATGAGCTTAAACTTGAAGATGTTGCCAACGAGGTTGCACTTGCACCCACATATTTTTCACGGCTATTCAAGGCAGAAAAAGGAATAAACTTCAAAGTTTATCTGAACAATATGCGCTTTGAATATGCAAAAAAACTGCTTGAGCACACAGACATGACCGTGCTGCAGATATGCACGGAATGCGGATTCAACGACTATCCGAATTTCATAAGACGTTTTAAACAACACACAGGATATTACCCTGTTCAATACAGAGAGTTGTTTGGATAAAACTAATATATAATTGAATATTATAAACCTTTTAAAAACGAAAAAGAGCAAAAACCGATTTGGTAACTTAAATAATGCAATTTTTACAATCTTCAAAGTGCAGTCTAAACCGATAAAAATCACATATTTTCCGTTCAATTTTTCTTAAACGACAATACATAATAAAAACTAAATCCATTCGACAAAAGTTAATTCTTAACGGTTTAGAGCGATAAGAATTAACAAAAACACCGTGTCTTGAAACGCAATAGATACAAAAATTCCTGACTATTACCTAGCGTAGAGTTAGAAATTGGATTTTTGTGAATAATCTCTCCGTCGTCGGTTTTGCCGACGGTTTGCCGCCGTAAAGGTTATATGGTGAACTATGAATCTTAGAATATAGATAGTTTTCCGCGACCTCACAAACCCATACAGAATAAAGAAAAAAGCCAGGGAACACCTAGTGTTTCCTGACTTTGTTTTTATGGTGGTCATGACAGGAGTCGAACTGATAAACTGGACTTTATTTTATCTTGAATATGTGGTATAATTTACATTATTTTTCAGGAGATGTAAAAAAATGGGTGACAATCGTTCAATGCAATATGCTGAAATGCTTTCTAAACTTATTAAGATTGAAACTATTTCATCGAGAGAGAGTCAGGATATTACAAAATTCTTAGAATTTCACAAAGTACTTCGTGAGACTTTTCCTAATGTTTTCAATACAGTTGAATGTGAAGAATTTGAGGGCAGTCTTTTGCTTAAATGGAAAGGAACAGACTCTTCTTTAAAACCAATTATGCTTATGAATCACCACGATGTTGTTGAGGCAAGTGGCGAGTGGACTCACCCTGCATTTTCAGGTGAAATTGAAGATGGCAGAGTATGGGGTAGAGGAACTCTTGACACAAAGGGTGGTCTTGCAATGATGCTTCAAGCTGCAGAAGAGTTGATTGAAGAGGGATTTACACCAAAGAGAGATACATTTTTTGTAAGTTCTTGTAATGAAGAAACAGATGGTGCAGGTTGCGATGCTATTTCCCGCATATTACAAGAACGCAACATAGAACTCCATTTTGTGCTTGATGAAGGTGGCATGATTAAATATGACCCAATCGGTGGAGCTAAAGGCACTTTTGCTATGATTGGTGTTGGTGAAAAGGCTTGTATTGACCTTAAATTTATCGCAAAGTCAAATGGTGGTCATGCATCAGCTCCAGGTAAAAATACTCCTATTGCACGACTTGCTCAGTTTATTTGTGAGGCAGAAAAGGCAGAATGCTTTGAGGTTAAAATGTCCGACACGGTTAAAGAAACTCTTTCTCGTTTTGCACCTACAATGAGTGGCGTTATGAAAGTAGCTTGTGGAAATGTAAATGTTTTTGAGCCTGTACTTAAAAAGGTTATGCCAATGATTTCACCATCAGGTGCAGCACTTCTTCGTACAACTCTTGCATTCACAATGAGCAAAGGCAGTGATGGCTCAAATGTTATTCCACAAGAGGCTTGGGTAATCGGCAATATGCGTGCTTCACATCATCAGGGCAAGAAAGCAAGTATAGATGCTATTACAGCGCTTGCAAAGAAATATGATATTGAAACAGTGATTACTGACGACGGAATAGAATCGGGAATTACTGATTACATGGGAGAGGCGTTCAATTTTATTGAAAAAGCAGTTAATACAGTTTTCCCTGATTACAAACCTGTTCCATATATTATGAATGCTGCAACAGATAGCAGATATTTCAATAGAGTTAGTGATAACTGTATTCGTTTTGTGCCATTTCTCATTAATGACCAACAACTTGACAGTATCCACGCTATAGATGAGAATGTTGATATTTCTACACTTGCTCCTGCAGTTGATTTTTATAGATATGTAATCAAAGAAGCATAATTTGTACAAAAGAAAAATTCCCTCACACGAGGGAATTTTTTTGATTTGTTATTATTTAACCTTAATTACTTCGCAAGGCTTGTCAACATAGAATTTATATTTAGTGTTATAATCCATACCTGCACACATGAGCATTGATTTTTCATTGCAGTTATATACTGAACTCCAAAGAGTAATAACCTGATGCTTAAGTGTCTTGTGCTTATAAAAAAGAGTAACTTCTGAAAGAAGCTTCATAGCCTCATCTTCTGTGAGTGTACCATTATTTGCGTTAAGAGTTGTTTCGATTTTTTCGTAACGGTCATAACCACGACCATCGTGATTATCACCACCAGGAGTAAGGAAGTAGTTTGTGAGCATAAGGTTTTCTTTACCCTCTTCCTGACTGATTACAACCATTTTGTTATCAACATATTCGATAATTGCACTGTTACCCTGAGCATCAGCAAGTTGATAGTGATAGTTAATACCTAATAAATCCTGCATATCGTACGATGCGAAAAGCTCAATACCTTCTTGTACAGTAGCACATTTGTCAAGAGCAGCACGTATTGCAACTGTTGTGATTATAGGCTTTTTGCCTGTATTCTGTTTTGTTGCCTTCGATTTGATTTCAAGCACAGCAATTGAAAATCCCTTTTCATTTATTCCGTCCATCGATGTGTAAGGGGAAGCTAAAGCACGAAGATGGTTTTTAGCCTTTGACATAGGGAAATATTTTGTTCCGTGGATAAAGAATGTTGTGTCAACAACGGACATACTCTTGTAGCCATTTTCAGGTGCAGTCCAGCACACAAGACAAGGTGCAGCCTTGTAGTCGAAGTTTCTACCTAAAATATAGTCACCGTCAGGTGTTTTTGCATTGTATGTAGAACAAGCAAAACCGTCTTTGTCAGGATTTGGCACAAGATTAGGAAATTTAACTTCTTTCTGTAAAAACTTAACAGCATCCATAATTCCTTTTGTACCTTGTTCTAAAATGCCATCAAGACCGTATGAACATTTATAGTTCATAATCCACACATTATCATCAATCTGTTTTAATGTATTGAGTGTTTCTTCCTGAGCTTTTTTGGCAAGTGATCTCTGATTAGCATTCATTTTATCATCTTCTTTTCGTGTGATAATGACAGTATAACACATGAAAAAACAATAATCAACAATTTGAATTGCAAAGCTTACACAATAGAGATAATAATATAAAAAAGAAAAGGTCACAATACAACTTGCAACCTTTTCGTATCAACACACCTATGGTGTTATGGTCGGAGTGAGGTGATTCGAACACCCGACTTCTTGGTCCCGAACCAAGCGCTCTACCAAGCTGAGCCACACCCCGATTGGTGTAAAACGATATTTTTTTGTAAGTGGTCAAACATGTGGTCAGACCGAAGATTTGATGATTTTTCGACATTCGGGAGAGCCGAAAAAGTCAGTGTTTTCAAGGGTTTTCAGCGTTTTTCAAAAATTTAGATTTGAAATCGGTGGTTTGCACCCGAAACTGGCGCGATACCACCTTCGCTACGCCTCGAAATATTAAGTTTTTATGGGGCAAGGCAGGCGTTTGTCCGCGCGCGGCGGAAAAC
>ERZ808048.185-NODE-185-length-13058-cov-3.925044_pt1 | contig 13058 bp, 15 predicted proteins | sample MGYA00380197_ERZ808048 | MGnify/ENA primary metagenome ERZ808048 (study PRJEB31490, sample SAMN06133377) | cow dung metagenome | isolation source: M1 | host: cow | place: China: Chengdu | collected 2015-05 ... | reverse complement strand
GTTGTCCTGCTGCTTCTCAGGATCGCTATGACGATGGATGCTGGCATAGGTGTGGTAGTTCCCTGTTGTGCTGGCAATGAACTTTTCCTTATAGAATGCCATCACCATCTCATTGCCATCTTCTCCTGCGGGAGTGTAGTCCCAATTGAATATCAAGTTGCCACTTCCTTGTAGGTCAGACCAATGGGCACGAGTCTGTTTCTCAACGCCCACACCGCCGTCAAAGGTGAGGCGGTAGCCCGTGGTAGGCTGCTCTGGGGTAACAGGTGTATCCGGTTCCTGCGGCTCTATTTTATTATTGCAAGACGTAAACAGTCCGGCAAGGACCATAGACGCAAGACTTATCAGATATATTTTCTTCATAAGCGTTCGTTTTACAATTTACCAATTAAGTCCTCTAGGATCATATAAACCAAACTCCGAATCGTCACTGTCAGGGCCATATCCGCTTGCCTGCAGAACGGCCTGCTCGACCATAATCTCCAGAACCTCCAGCTTCGGAGGCTCATAGGTTGGTGTGTTCTTGTTTTCCTTGTTCATATTATGTGATTTTTTATTATTTCCTGGTTATATTAAACAACAAAAGCCTCCCTGACACATATATCAGAAAAGCCATAAAGTGCCTGCAGGTAGCTCCGTCAACAATATCGGATCACACACAGCAGACCCCGGCACGTAGGTCATGCCCGGAAAGAAGAATGTGTTTGATTATGTGAACCAGATTCGTCATTTATTATGTGTCAGACAAATTTAGAAATTTATCTGAAAATAATCACACAAAATGAAGAAAAGGCCTGCGATTACTCGTCAGGCCTTGTGTTTTTCGTATGCTGTCTTAAGCTTTTCGTCGTATCTATTTTCGGCGTATGCAGGGCCGTTGTAGCGTTTCGCGAAGCCTGCCCAGTCCTTTTCCCGGAGGTAGGTATCAAGCTTGTTGCCCTGAACGAAGCCGGTGAAAAGGTCAAGCTGGCTGCCTTCGTTTTCATTCATCCGTTTGACAAACTCCTGAACGGTATCGCATCCGCAGATCTTGTGGTTGAATCCCATTATCTGAAACAGTCCCCAGCTAGCGGAACTGATGGCTGCCTCTTCGTCGATCCGCATTGCCTTTTCAAGACGATCGTACTCTTTCATGCCTCCGCTGTAGTGTTCCTTGGTCCATTTCGGATAGAGGATGTCCTCGTTGCCCTCAAGATAATCTTCAGGATTCTTTCCTTTTTTCTTGAGCTGGCTCCAGAAGATGTGGCCTTCGAAGAGTATCGCCGGCTTTCCTACACCAAAGAAACCTCCTCGACCTCCGGTCTCTACTTCCTGAACCGCCTTGATTGTAGCGACTTCGACGTTGAGTGTTTCAGCACTCCTGACGAAGTCTTCTTCTTTTAGACGAAGGGGGATGAGGAGCCTGGTATCCTTGTCCATGAGGAGTTCCCATGTACGTCTGCCTACTATTCCGTCCGCTGTGAGTCTGCATTTGGATTGGAGGTCACGGACCGCCTTGTCGGTCATCTGTCCGAAGTTACCTGTTATCGGGATGTCGTAGCCCCATTCCTGCAAGAGCTGCTGAAGGGTAAATACATCCCCGCCTTTACTGTTAATTCTGACTGTCTGCATCGATTGTTTCTGTTTGAACGTTTTGTCGGTTTTCCAGTTTAATGAAGATAGTGAACATAGCTTCTTCTGCACGTGTAAGACGAATGACCGCATCATAATCTTCACGGAGCACTCTGTCCGTGAGTGTCAGAGATACTTGAGGAAGCCTTTCATATGTATAGAAGAGATCGTCTGCCGAGCACCATGCATGAACTTTCTCCGGAACGACATCAGGAAGGGATACATAAAGGAGATATGCGTCAAGCATGGATGGAAGCATGCAGTCGCATTCAGGACGAGAGTTGTGGTTGCGGATGCAGAGTGCACCCTTGGCATTCAGCTGTTCAAGATGCATCCGAATGTTTTCAGCCCATTTTGCGGCTTGAGCTTCCGGAGCAGGTCTCTTCGGCCTTGCATGTTTCTTCGGTTCGGCCTTCCTGACATTCGACTGTTCGGCCGCCGGCTTCGGTGCTACCAATCTGCTGATGGCTCCTTTTATGTTCCTGAAAAGTCCCATGTTCCGTTATCTTTTGAATGTGCTCTTCTCGTCCACCTGCTTCTGCGCCAGTTCTACTTTGGCGAGAGCTTTCAGCGCCTTTTCGGACTGCTGTCTGTCGATGTTCAGCTGAAGTCCGCACAGAGGGCATCTGAGGTAGTTAGCTGCAAGCAGTTCGTGGATGGATGTCGGTATGAAGTTGTTGCAGCGGGGGCATTGCAGTCCCGGCATGCGTTGGGTATGAATCTGACTGCTCATCGTTCCTATGGATTTGGAGTTTCCTGTTCTTCCGTTTCTTCTATCTGAAGATTGTTAGTGGTAAGACTCAGTAGGTTTGAGAGACCACCCGGCATGTCTGCCTGCTGCATCTTCACCTTTACTTTCATGTTTGCACTAAGACCTTGCCTCTGCTTCACATCCGTGCTGCCTTCTATGTTTGATGCTGCCATTGACACTCGAAGCTTGATGCCTTCTGATGAGTCTTTCTGAGAGGATGCATTCTTTTCAGGGTTCTTCAATGAGAAGGTTGCGTTCCGGTCTGCCGACACTGCGTCTATGATCTGGATGTCAAAGTCAAAATCGGCTTCCTTGACCTGAAGGAGAGGGAGAGGCACAAGGGTCAGGAGCGGTATGCTGACCTTTTGATTATGCACTCCTGTGGAATCCGAAGTGCGGTAGCTGAACTCTAAGGCACGGAGCTTCCCGACTTTTCCGGTTTCAGGATCATAGGACTCAAAAGCCAGTTCGTACAGATAGCTGAGATATCTGCGCGTGGATATGGTGTCGGCATCAATCGTAGCGACAAGAGGTCCTGATATCAGGTCTTTGAGCTCCATTATCTGGCTGCTCACTTTCTTGTTGTCTGTGCTCATTGCTATATATGGTTATTCGTCCGTACTATATATCTTCAGATTCTGTGAAGAGATCTTAAATGTCAGTGTATGGATGGCTTCAACCGGGAGTTTGGATAGCTCTTCAGTGTTCACGATCACATCTACTGACGGCATAAGCCTCTTGCGCATGAGATTCGCGTCCTTGATCATTGCCGGGAGCGCCTGGTCAATGACTGGAGATACTGAAGCCAGAACATTCGCCCGAACTCCCTTGCTTCCATATCTGGCGATCATTCCCGAGAGCTCTTCGTGATAGAGTATGTCTTCTTCGGCTGAAGCCATGAGAATCTTCTTCATTACATCATGATTCACTGATCCGTCCTCTTTTGCGACCGCCGTCGCATCTGCCTGCAGACGCTTGAGAATCTTACGGCTCAAGTAAGCACTCAGATCCTGCTTGAGGGCGGCATCTCTGTCAATGAGGTCGAGATAGTTGTCTTCCGCAGATATGTTTTGCGGCATAGACTGCCTGAGGGCAGGAAGAACTGAATCGATGAGAAGTACCGCTCCTGCACGTGAGAAGGTCTTGGCCATTTCACGCAGCACCGGATAGTTTATCTCATATTGCTCTACTTGAGCCGAAGAGTCGGCAATGCCGTACCTGAGGCTGAGTTCCATCTCGCCAAGAGCTATCGCAGGCATTGCAAAGTCCTCAAGACGCCCGCCTTTCCTGTAGATATCCTCCAGCGAAACGGCGTACATGTTGGCCTGATGCTGAGCATAAACCATATCCCTCAATATTGAGCTTACTATTGTGCTTAGTTGAGCCATAAGTGTTGTGTGTTAGTTTAGTTTGCGGCCTCTACCTTGACCTTTACTTCCTTGCCTCCTGCCTTCACAAGGTATTCCTTAGCGGCAGAAATCTCAAACTTTACGCTGTCACCGCTTACGATGCCAGGCTGTCCGTCAAGTGTAATCGCTGACGGCTCGAAAATGCCCTTAGGATTCTTGTAGGTGGCGATAAGGACAGCCTTGTCTCCTGTGAGACGGATAAACTGCTCGCTGACCTCAAGGGTTCCTTGAGGGTCTGAAACATCAAGTGAGCTGCCGAGGAGTTCAAGGACTTTGGCAAGACCTGCTGGCATACTGTCCTGTCCGGCCTTTACCGCTACGTCCATCGTGTACTCGACGCTATACTGGGAGTTCTGAGTCGCCTTTGAGTCCTTCTTTGAAGAGTAGTTGGCCTTCATGTTTGCCTGAGCGCTGAAAATACCCCAGCCAACCCTAGCTGATGCTTCAACGCCTGCATCTACAGAACTAGAGGATGCTGTCTCGGTTGATGAAGATGATGAAGCGGAGATGTTCGCCTTGAAGTTGATGTCTATGTTCTGAATCGCGATGTACGGGATCGGAACAATGGTCAGGAGAGGGACATTGAGCTGCACCACTCGTCCATTCTGAATAAACTGGAACGATACATTCACTGCTTCTTTCTGGCCGGTTTCCGGATTGGTGTTGAGACCAACCTCCTGAATGAACTGCCAAGATGTCTGAGCCGCCATTGCCTGCGCCTCAATACATGCCTTCAACGGACCTCCGATGATGGAGCCGAAAGGGATCGCCTGTAACGCACTGGTCGCCACCTGCGAAGGAGCTGTGTCAATTGCCATAATGCTTAATGGTTAGTTGGTTAATAAATTCGTGTTGTGTAGGTTCACATTTGCGAATTTATATTCAGTATAGGGCATTGATGAATCTATCCACCGAAGGGAGATTTCGTCCACCGAAGGGAGGTGTCTCTTCCCATACCGTCTTGGATTTGGTCTTATTCTATCTTTCAACCTTGGTGCGATTCCTTAGGAAATTCCCTTGAAACTAGTCGCTTTTTTATATATGTTAGTATGGTTATGTCTTGCATTCGGAATAAAATATGTATTTTTGCGATATTGATGACTGATACTAGAATTGTATGAACCTTTCAACTCTCATAAAACAGTATTTCCCATCTAAAAGCGAAGATATAACTATTGACGTTTTTGATGAGAAGAATATCTATGCTGTATATCAACGTGTTGTAGGCGTATTAACCCAGCATATTGATATTGAGACTACTGTGCTGCAGGCCATGAGTTATTGCTTCTATGAGATTTTGGACAATGTGCTTACGCACTCTCATAAGGAGTTGGGCACAGTCATCACACATTATGATTCCAATAATCATATTCTTAGTTTCTTAGTAGCGGATGATGGTATCGGAGTCCGAGAGTCGTTAGCAGAGAATGCGATATACTCAGATGTATCAGAGTCCGATGCTTTGAGAATGTGTATTAAGGATGCGATTACGGATGGCAAAGGTATGGGATTCGGTCTATATTCAACCTCATTACTTGCCAGAGATGCCGGATTGAAATTTGAAGTACGATCTGGAAATCATACATTATTGGTTCAAGATGGCGATGAATCAATAACAGAAAGTGAATTCTGGCAAGGAACAGTAGTATACCTACAGATTCACACAAACAAGGAAATTAATCCAGCGGAAGTTGTTGCAAACCGCACGGATGTGGCCACACAGTATAATGAGACATTCTTAAACGATAATGAATTGGAGGAGTTATGGTAACATTTAATTTTAAAGAATTTGGAGAAAACTTGGGCACACGTCCATTAGGAAAACGTGTACGCGAGCAGTTGCTCCCGATGATTGAGCAGAACGACTGCGTCGTGCTTGATTTCACTGGAGTTGACGTTGTGAGCAATTCTTTTGCAGATGAGTGCATTGCCAAGCTTCTATTGGTAATGTCGCTTTCCGAGTTAAAAAGTCGTACTACATTCAAGGGACTCAATCCGATAGCTTCAGAAAGCGTACTTACTGCACTGCGCCGTAGACATCTTACAATTGCTTAATACATGTGAGCAATGTTAAATGAGCGCCGTCACTTATGTCTATGACTAAGTGACGGCGTTCTTGATTTACTCTCCTGTTAACTGCTTCAGTTCCTCCCACACTTTCTTACCCTTAACCTTCTTTTCGATTTCGACCTTGGTAACAATGCCTTCGGGGGTTGTATGCATTCGGTAGTTTATCATCTGGTCTGTAGAATGGTGATAGCACACAAGAAGAACCAGCTGCTCATCCTTTATATTGACTATATATTTTCTCACCTCCAACTCTTCCTCAGTATAGCCCGACAGGATGCCTTCCAGTCTCCTGATGTACTTCGCCTCGTACTCCATTCCCTCTATCCTTTCCTTGCATGCCTTCCGCTCTTTTCTGCGGCCCTGCATTTCGACGAAGGCTTTGGAATATTCGCCTGCAGGATCCTCCAGATGTGATTCTTCCGCCGCGACGAGTGCCCGATGGGCCCAGACATGCGGAGAGTTTTCGTAGGCAAGCAGCATGAATGCGGCAGTGATCAGTGCGGAGATGACCGCCGTAAACACGACCTTTACCTTGCCGGTGCTGGCTATGGCCCTGCACAGGGTTGACCAGCGCTTGTTCCGGGCTTCAAGGTTCGTCTTGATCTGGTCAAGCATCCCCACATGAGTCTCTGACAGTACGGCCGGGGACACGCGCACGTCCACGCCTTTCTTGATGGTCTTCACCGCCTGTTCCAGTTCCTTGTCATACTTCTCTATCCGAAGCTTGAATGTGTTCACTTCCTCGCGTGTGACCACCAGTGAGGGCAGCTGTCCGCTTATGGACTTCACGTCGACGCAGAGGGACGACAGGTCCGTCGATATGTCGTTGACCGCCTTCTTGATCTTCTTCTCCTCCTGGGGATTGTCAAGCTCTCTTGTTGTGTCCTTGTCTTCCATTATCTTCTCATTCCTCTTGATTGTTTAACTTCCTGACGCTCGGTCTGCCTAGGCTGCTCGCTCTGCGTCAGCTTCTGACCCTTGTCCTTGGCAAGGCTTTCCTTCCTGGCGACCTCCGCCCGATGCCTCGCCCCTTTGTCCTTGCTCTTCTCATACCTCGGTGCGGGAGGAGGGACGGGCTCCAGGACCTTGTGGTTGTTCACGTTCGGGGCGACGCCACCGGCCTTCAGCAGCTTCTCCACTTCGGGGGTGACCAGCCTTTCCCTCAGACGAGGGGTAAGCGGCATCTGGTTCTCTATCGGGAGTATCCTGGACGCCGACAGCGACCGGTCCAGCCGCCCTCCCTGGAAACGGATGCCCCTGCGCTCGAAGCTGACTCCGCGGATCAGCCCGTTCTTCGGGTCCGTCCTGTAGCGGACGGTGATCCCGAGCTTGGCGGCCTCATGCTGGAGGGTCCAGGCATCCGTCCCTCCCTTGGCCAGTCTGTATATGTCCTTGCACATCGACTGCCTCTCCCTCTCGTACGGCCTTTCCGACCTGCACTGGGACACGCTCTTGTGCTCGCCCCAGCAGTAGCCTCTCTGTATGGTCAGCTCCCTGCATGCGGCCACGCCCTTCCTCATCTCGCCGTGGTCCTTGAGGCGCCGGCCGTCGTTGTCCACCATGTTCAGGACACAGTGGGAATGCGGGTTGGACTTCTCGCTGTGGCGGACGATGACGAACTGCGTGTTGTCATACCCCAGATCCTTGAGCACCGCTTTCCAGTCGGCGACCATGGCCTGGCTGACTATCTGGTCGACCCTCTCCTGTCCGAGCTGCTTCACGGCCTGCTGGACCGTGTCCACCGCCATCTCCTTAGGCAGGACGTTGTTCACCATCGCGACGATGTCCTGCGGCATGTAGCTCAGGTACATGTGCTTAACGCACTTCTCCACGCGCGGGTTCATATCGGCCTGCATCCTGAAGGAACGCGCCATGTGCTGCGGATCACCATGCAGCTTTCCGTCCAGCCCTACTATGACGTCCACCCCTTCCGCATGAAGGATCTCAACGTCCTTGTCGTTGCGGCCGTCCTTGTCGAGGTCGTAGTTCAGCGTTCCGCCGAATCCGCCTCCGCTGCTCATGCCTATCCTCATGACTTCACCTCCTTTCCGTAGCGGTATTCGTAGATGAAGTCCCGGATGTCCTTTCGGATCCCGGAGATCTCGTGGGAAAGGCCTTCAAAGGCTACCGCAAGATCGATGTAGCGCATTGAGCGTGCGGTCTTGGCCAGCTCGTTGATGTTCACGGAAACCTTGTGGAAGTTGTTTATGTGCTTCACCATCTCCTTCGGCATGGCCTCCATGACATGCGTGTCGATCACAAGAAGACCGACCACATCCGACATGGTCAGCTTCTTCCTTGACCGGAGGTATTCCGTATATGCCGATTTCTCGATGGTTCCGTTCCTGACTGCCTCGCGGAGGACTTCCGAGATGCTCTTGCCGGCTCGTGCGACCAGCCTGTCAAGACGGCGTCTTGTGACGCTGTCAGCCCTGAAACTGATGACCAGCTTCCTGTCGCACTCTTCCTTGCGGGGGCGACCGCCGCTTCTTTTATTCTTTGTCATTGCTTATTCTTTTATGTGTGTGGTACTTGGCAGCAAGAGCCCGGGCGGCTGAAGGCCGTCGGGACCCGGGTCTTTCTGCCCTTCTTCCTTCCTGTCCGTCGGGGCAGGAAGCGAGTTTTGTGAGAGCCGCGAGGAGCGGTCGAACAAGTTTTTGTTTACAAAAACCCTAACTCGCTACTCCTCTGACAGAGTAGTGAGACGTAATACAGAAGTGACCTGGTCAGTTCTGTATAGCGGCCGAAAACTGTCCTTAATGGACATTTTCAGCGGTACGGATCACTAGCTCTGAAAGGGTGCGAAGTCCGGTGGACTGAGCCCCCTGGAAGAGCGGCTCGGTCAGAGGGCCTGAGGCGGGTCAAGCCTTTTTCTTTTCATCGGATGCTGAACTCCAGTGAATCTTGTAATTGTAGGCTGCAAATCCTTGGAAAATGGCTTCAATTGTTTCCTTATTTTCGTTGAGCCAATCTGAAAGGATGTCTGTACATCTTATTGATGCCTGTGATGGCCCCTGTGATGGTATCCTGACATTGAGAACGTCTCTCTTCAGGTGCTTAGGGGCAATCTTGAAGACTTCTTTCCAGCCATTCATGAAGTTTCCCCGGATCCCTGTCTCGATAACATTCTTGACGGTCCAGGCATCTGCTGCTCTAATCAATCCGTCGATCGAGTAGATGCCCTCTCCTCTTCCTAGTTTCCAGCCTCTACTGTTGTAGTATTCCTGGAACCTCTTTAGCTCCTGGACAGGATTGCAGTTATTCTTGAAATAGAATATCGCTAATAACTCTGTCTCATGTTCTAAAAATAATGATGTGATGTCTGGCGTGCCGATCATCTCATTACCAGTAACATATTCAGTTTCCTTTTCAGTTACCGTATGATTTACAGATACAGGATTATTTGCAGATACAGTTTTATTTACAGATACAGTATCAGTGGGGGGTACCCCTATTAACCCCGCCGCCGTTTTGTCAGATAACCCCGTCGGGGTTTCTGGCAATTTAGGCCGACCGCCCTTGCAGCCATGTACGGCGCCCTTTTTGCCGTTTTCGTAATTCACTTTATGCTTCTTCATTATAGGGACAAAGGAGCATAAGGTCGCATATTCGCTAAGCGAAAATCCTTTTTTCGGTATCGGAGTGCCGAACAGGCAGTACTCGCAAATGGATGTGAAGGCAAGAAGCTGCGCTTGCTTCTTGAGAGTTGATATCCATTTGTACCAAGAAACGTAGAAGACGAATGAATCCCTATCGGGTTCCATGTCCAGAAGATTGTAGCTGTCTACCATATCCGGTGCTTATTGGTTAATGGTTTCACCTCTTTCGCGCGCCTCTATGTCCGAAAGTCTATAGTGCACGGCGCGTCCGATCCTGACGGGCTTAAGATATCCCGACCTGTCCCATCGCCATAGCGTCGAGACGTCGACGCCGAGTCTCTTTGCGGTGGCTTCTCTTGTGAGAAGAGTGGAAGCTGAGCGGGCGCTCTGTTTCTTAAGAGCATCCTCGACAGCCTCGTGAATCATGTTGTACAAGTCACCTGTTTCTAAGTTGATTGAATTCATCTTTGACTTTGTTTTGAGTTTTACTTCGGACCATATTCCTCCATTGACCACATGGTATGCTCCGGTCAGCCTTGGCCTGGTCGTGACCTTTCTGACTTTGCAAAGCTGACGGACGAAAATGCTTTCGTCCAAAGAATTTTAAAAGAAAAAATCGGCCACCTAGATATCTAGAAAGCCGATTTTGAAAATATTTTCAATTTATTTGTCCTCGGGCGGACGAAAATGCGATTTTATGAGACAACGCTGCAACGAAAAACGATTACTTTGGAAAGTCTATGTCGATATTTCTGATCATATTGCGAAACTCCTTGGCGTAAACCTTGTCGTCTGCAACGGACCTCTGAAGAGAGATCTTGTCATACTTCTTGCCTTTGGAGTCCGTAATGGTTTCTGCGACCCTCTCATACCATATTGGCAGGACTGAACGTAACTTTACTATCATATAACGAATGCCGCCATACTTTCCACTTGCACACTTGCTTTGGAGTAGCGACATGTCCGCTGACTCAAAGCAGTACTTGAACTGCTCATAGCTAACACCAGTGAAGTAATCTCCTGACATAGCGGAGTACAATTTCCTGTAATTGAGGTTATACTTCTTCAATTCTTTAGACCAGGCGTTGTTCAAATACTTGGAGAGATATTCATTCTCGTAAAAATCACAAGCGTAGGCCAAATATCGGTCTACCAATGCGTATAAACCCTCCAGATAAGTAGCTGTCTTCTCCAATTTATATTTAGACTTCCTCTTGAAGAAAGGTTTGTCAAGATTCTCAAATGTCAATGAGATAATCTTAAAATAGATTTCATTGCCTATAATTACCTTGGTGGTGTCCTTCCAATACTCTGTGACGAATACCAGAATCGAAGGATCAAAAGCTACCGCCTTGTTGACTCTCTTGATATAATCGCGGAACAATCCGGTAATAGCTTCTTTGAAATTATCTGCAGCTGATTCTCTATCCGAAAAGGGTCCACATGCCTTACATATATAGGGGGCAATCTTTTCTGTAAGCAGCATATTGTTCTGGATCCTGCCTGTTTTCTGCAAATCAGTTTCCGAAGGAGATATTAAATCGCCCAGAAGTTCTGGATCTGCCGCGATGTCATCTCCCCAGAAGTTATATAGGACTACGTCAGCTATTTTAGCAAATGGACCCAAGCCAAGGTCTGCAAGGTATTCACATCTGAGCTGGTATATAAGTTTGACAGACTGTTTCACCATTCCGAGATTGCTGTGGAATCTGCCGTTCGTAGCCTTGTATAATGGGGCTTTCTCGAATGAGTCTTTCATGATATCAATCGACACATCCCTCCATTTTTGAGTCCACAGTAAAATGTCATCAAATGAATTCTTGAACTTTTCTTCAAGACCTTTGCAAAACTGATTGAACGATTCGATAAGGAAGCCGCACAAATAATCTACTGCATCATCATAAAGTGGCACCTGATGATTCAGCCTCGTCCGATAAACTTCATTAAAGAAAGAGTGAGCAGACGTAATGCTGCCATCACAAATAGTCATGGGTATAATGATACTACTAGTCTCCAGGAGAAGTTCCTGTCTCCGATAGAACAATGATGGAAGGTCAGGACTTGCTGCCAACTCTTCATATAGCTTTCTGTTATACAGTTCCAGATGTCTGGATGGTATTTTATTTTCCATGTTGTTGGACTTTCTTGTGATCTTTACTTCAAGATTTCCCAGTAGCCACCCTTCTTTGGATCTTTATGTATATTGGTGATATGATGGTACTTTCTGTTTTAAACTATATTATTTACGTATATTCAATTTTTTGTCTACTTTGTACGGCTCTTGACCGAAGGCGGCATTCATCAGTGCGAACCTATCCTTTATTTCCATAAGGGTGTATCTTGTGACGGCCGAGCTGCCTTGCTTATGCAGGCCAGCCGCATACATGTCGACCTGTACCTTGTTCATCATGTCCACATGTGTCTTGCGGCATAGCTTGCTGCTCGCAAGTTTATACAGCGGCAGATATTCGTTCTTTTTTGTCTCTTCGTTGAACTGCGGCACCGGTCTGTCGATCTTGCAGATACTCAGAAGACTTTTGAGCTTGACGTTATATCCGCTCTCGCCATAGATGTTCTTCAGGATAGGGAAGACGAAGCCAGTCTCTTTAATGATGTCGAAGGCATATCTTACAATCGGTGTTACGACTTCTTCATTGCCGACTTGCTCATCAGCTGTCTTCTTCGGTATGTAGTGTACATATGGTATTCCTTCCGGACTGACTGAGATCGTGTCCATACTCATTACCTGAAAATCGCTGATTCGGCAACCTAGGGCGCACTGCAGAAGAAAGGCATTCTTGGTGTCAAGCATGGTTTTAGGCACCTTGGCCTTCATTATCTGCTGAAGTTCCTCCTTGCGTAAGAAGACCGGATCATCATATCTTGTCTTCATTACGACCTTCCTTCGTTCCTTGCCCAGCTTGCGGAAAGGTGACTTGCCGATCTCGTCTGTGTTCTCCAATTCATTCATGAAAGTCTGTAGCATCTTAAGCTGAGATGCTACAGTGTTCATGGAACGTTTTTCGGAAGGCTTGTTCCTCGTGTTCATCTTCTCGTACATCTTAGGGTACCTGTCGACGTATTCGTGCTCGTTGAATATAAAGTCCCTGAAGTCCATAAGGTGAGACTCTGTAAATTCCGGAGCAGTGATCGAGCTTATGCCATTTATAATGAGGAAGCGTTCAAGCTTATCAGCGACTATAGTGATATGCTTGTACCTGGCCTCGCCGACGATTCCATACTTCAAGGCATCATCGGCGTATTTGCGGAAGCGGGTAATGAGCGGGGGTACCGTTTCGCGTATTGCAACGACTGGGGTTTTGATGCGGGCGATTTCTCTTTCGAATATTTCCGTTGTCATGTCTAAACCGGAGTCGCACATGAAGGTGTATGCAGAACACATTATGTCATATTCTTCTTTCAGACTTTTGGCCAACGATTCGTTGTAAATAGACACCCTGCCCTTGACGCTGCCATTAGGGTTGAACTTGTTCAGATCAGCCAAGTCCGCGACAATGTCAGACCTATGAAACATCTGGATATCGCGTCCTTCTCTCAACCGATAATTCACCTTAAGATTCTTCTTTTTTGAAGTTCTTATATAGAACGAAATCTTTT
>ERZ808048.184-NODE-184-length-13104-cov-5.023183_pt1 | contig 13104 bp, 7 predicted proteins | sample MGYA00380197_ERZ808048 | MGnify/ENA primary metagenome ERZ808048 (study PRJEB31490, sample SAMN06133377) | cow dung metagenome | isolation source: M1 | host: cow | place: China: Chengdu | collected 2015-05 ... | reverse complement strand
TTCTCTCTAGAATATTTCTTGTTAGATATTTGATCTAATTTTATAGCCACGATACGTAAATTTCCATTGATTATTCTCTGAGGATAGTTCCCTACTGCATCCTTATAGAATAGCAAGTTGCACATACGTTCTTTTGCAAGATGGTTTTCACTATTGATATTAAGAAGACCACCGTGACGCATCGGATGAAGCACAATTGGAGTTTGATAACCATCATTTTTATGGAAAATACCTTTCAACCAAAACCAATCCTCTTCACTTTCGGGCAATTCTTTCTTAAACAGTTTCTCTAAACGTTCTTTTGGCGTTTTTTCTGCTAAATAATCACGGTAATTAAAACCATAGAGAGAATAATTACAGACTAATGTATAAAATAATGATTTAAGGATAACACGACCTTTAGGGTGTTTTTTTATTAAATGAAGTGAATCAACATTATTATTCATTAAGATCTCTGTAATATTATCATTTTTAACAAAAAGTCGACCAGACTCTCGGTTTCTATAATATTTATGAAGCTTTATAACTCTTCCCCGTTCTTCTAATATATAAATAATATTCCCTATTCGGAAAGCTAATTCTGCATATACATGATCTATAAAATGCAGATGTTCTGCTGCTGCAAAATTGAATTTTTCCCCAAGTAAAGTTGCGGATAGATTATTAATCATCCTTATTAGCAAATCAACCAAACTGCTCTTGCCACTTCCATTTTTACCCACAATAGCAGATACAGAAACTTTTAAATTTTCAGTATCATATAAAGAAAAATCTCTCAACGCTTCATAGGTAAGTTCAACCGATTCGTTATTCTCTGCTATCTTGTATCCATGATAAAAATAGTGCCAATAGTTTTTCTTCCACAAAGCTTTTTGAATTGCACGAGCCTTTTCTTCACAGACCAAATCATTAGAATCAGGTGATAACGGACGAATCCCTATAATAGTAAAATGATTCATATATTGTAATTTTTGATGCAAAGATAGCGAAAATTTATGGATTACGCAACAAAAATAGAATTTTTGTTTATTTTTTTGTGAGGTTTTTCGCGCAAAATGGTCAACTATATGTTTGTATAAGTGAGATATATGCCAATTTCACAAATTAAGAAACACAAAAAAACTCCCAGTTACAACTTTTTTTTGACATAAACAAATAAATCTTTAGATTGGGAAGAGAATGCACATGAGCAACGCGGAAAATAAAACAAAGCGGGAAACAACCTAAATATCAAAACATTCCCTATCAAAATCAAAATTTTATTAGCATATCTACAAAAAAAGTGTATTTTCTGCATTTTTTCTTCAAATAGGCAAATGTATGTGTAAAAAAGTGCCATTTTCAAGAGCTTGCACGTCATTTTATGGCTCTACACGCATAATCAAGGCAAAATCCGTGCCCAAAGAACACTACCATAATAGCAAAAGAGGACTGCCCGCTTTTTTGCAAGGCTAATTCCGAAAATTACTGCAATATTCGAAGTGCAACTCCATAAATTACACTATTTATTCCTGCTATCGAATTTTTGCAAGATTTATGGACTACCAAGATTTTTGCTAATCCATATCCTATAGAAAGATGTAAAAACAGGACTGCCAAATCACTTGGCAGTCTTGTTAGATTTTTACAGATTAGGTCTTCGCTATCAGATTGATGTACCTATGCACGGCATTACCAAGTAGCAACTAAACATATATATCACATGCAATAGCGCAATGGCTTTGGCATCTTCATCCTTACAACGTACCACACAAACCATCAAACTGATAAGTAATAAACAACTAAAGAGGAACAACAACATATCAAAAAATGGTATGAATAACACACACAGCGCATATAACACCAAGAGTACTAATCCAAGTATATCCACAATATCTACATGCAACCTTATTATGAGTTTATAAGCAAATATTATTATTCCCACGATAGCCATTCCCATCATAGCAGACGCAAGCCATTCAGTTATATACGTTGTTAATAGCGATAAAACAACTATGACGTAGGCTAACCATAAGAACGGATTATATTGATTTTTAAACATTTTATCCATTTCTCTTTCTATATCTTGATTATTACCTGCTGAATTACCTGATTATCAGCGTGGATATACAGGGTGTATTCGCCTTGCATCCATCCGCTCATGTTGATTTGCACCATGTGTTCGCCTGCGGCTTCTGTGTGTGCGGATGTGGAGTACATAGGCATGCCCAATGCATTGTGCATGTGCATATATACCGTAGCATCTTGTACCAATGTATAGCGCACTTGCAAATCCGTTTGTACAGGGTTAGGCAGATACGATAAGTCCGTTAATAGTACTGGGGCAGTATCTTCCAGCGTTTCATCTACCACGGGTGCCAACTCCTCAGGTGTGGAGTCGGTAGTATCTTCTACATGGTAGTAGAACGATGTTTGGAATGCCAACTGCATGCTGTCTTCTACCATTTCGTAGGCGGTTACGCTCTCGAAGACGGGGATATAGGACTCCGCAGCAAACCATTGGTACTTATCCACCAACATGGCGGTACTATCCAAACCACTTTCCACGTATTGGCGTTGGCTATGCACACGCAGCACTTGCTCGTAGGTCTTATCGGGCAGGATAAGTTTGCCCTGTGCATCCACCTCTATGGTGTTCGTACCTAATAGGGTCATTGGTATGCGATGACCGTACTCGCCTTTGGCTGCAAAGGTAGTAGTGAGGGTATCACCATAGCGTAATGGTAAGCGCAAGACTGCTTCGGGCTGGGTGTATTGCACAAAGGTGGTTGAGTTTTCATACCCCGTGCGCCAAATGGTATCGGCAGTGAGGGTATAGTAGTAGCGTGTACGATGCTCGGTAGCGCACCATTGGTGCATATAGTTGCTATCGGGTATGGAATACGCTACAGTGTACTCCTCGTTGATTGGACTCAGCATACCAAAATCCCATGTCAGTTCCTTACCATTGGCACCTTGGTCTTTGTATGCTACTTGCTGTTTAATATAGGTGTTATTATCTTCTGCGTATAGCGTTGATACGCAGATAGAAAATATTATTAAAAGTTTTGATTTCATAACTTAATATTTTGATGATTCAATTAAAATCCTAACGCATTAGACTCCTCATTCGTTAGACCAAAGACTTCTGATATATATACATTCGTTAATTTTGCTTTTTCTATTGCATCTTTAACTTCATGTGAACAAACCCGGAGGTTAGTACCTTCTAACGAGAAGAGATTAGGCATATTTTCATGTAAATCAAAACAAGGGGTCGTTCCTGGTTTCAAAAAACTGGCCTTTCTATTTAAAAACGTACATTCAGGCAAATTATAAATTGCATAATAAGTCAAATCTGTATTTTCGATTTTTATAGGATAGCTAAATCTTGACATGTCTACAAACCTATTAAGTAAATCTATAAATCTCTGTGAATAAAAATTACGTCCTTCTGACTCGTAGTACACTACTATATCTGTCCACCTCTTTCCCTTAACAACGCGAAATGATACATCTTCAGGTAGTCGTTCTTTGCTGGTTGATAATAAATAAGGTCTTACATATGAATAACCATGCGGGTGAGTTGTTTTTATTTTAACAACCCCTCGTGCATCAGATTTCATTCTAAAGCTATATTTTGTTTCCATGATCTATGTGCTTTTAAATTATTGTAAAGGTACATCTCCTAAATTATTCCATATATCTTCTTCTATGATATCTCTTTGTTTAAGAATATCCTCTTTATTGGCTTCAGGATGATTATTGATATAATCGTCCCATTTCTTAGTATGCTGATGATTTTGCTTTCTGTGATTTTCTTTTTTTCGCCATACTACATTTCCTGGTTCATCAATATTTATATCCAAGGCTTCAAATTCAGATCTATGCTTTTGTGGAAGTGTGTGATGCGCCTCAAAACCATCACCAACCTTCCCAGTTGTTTCTTGAAGAACCTTTCTGTAGTTGTGTTTCGTTGCTGTTCGAGTAGTAACATTAACAACATCTGACACATTATTAGCTACTCTCGCAGTCTTAATAGCTGTACTAACACCACCAGGTACTATTGGTAAAATAACTGCGGCAACATCAAGAATCAATCCTGCACCATCTATAACAGCATCCTGGATATTATGTTCTTGAATATTTGTTATTAGGCTATTAACACCTATAACTACATTGGCTGCATCCCACGCCGATTCAATCCACTTACCATTGCGATCAACATGCTTGATAGGATTATTCCCGCACCACGCATAAGGTGAGGTGGAATAATACTTCTCCGCCAATGGGTCCATCGTGGTTGTACGGCAAATGGCAGGATAGTACCAACGTGCTTTGCTGTCATACTCATCCAAGCCATGCATCTCCACGAACTCTTTGCCGTTGTATTTCCATGGCTGCTCTGATGGCATCATTGCTTCTACCCATGGCAACCCCGATGGATAGTATTGTGTGCGTTGGACACATTCCTTATATCCTTCCCATGGGTAAACATAGGTCTCGCGAATATTACCCAAAAGGTCCTTAATGTAGTAGAAATGGTAGTGCTCCTCAGCTGTCAAATAGCGAATATATCCCTCTGAATTGTGTACAAATTCTATGCCATACGGATCGTTATTATTAGCCGTATATACTACATTGTTATGAAAAGCATCGCGAGTGATGTAATAATTTGTTGTATTATTGGTTCCTGTCAGAACGTTTCCCAATGGCACTGTAGTAGTTACTTTGCGGGTATAATAATTCGTAGTCAACCGATTGCCCTCTGCATCATAACGATGTACAATTTGATTGCCATTAGTAAACTGAATGGTATCAGGTAGGTTTAGCAGGTTGTAACGTATAGTTGCTATGCCACGGTCTTTATCATGTAGCATATTTCCATTGAGGTCGTATGCGAAGTCGTTGCCTGACGTATTATTATCGTGGTATTGTCTAATTTCATAGCCATAAGATGGGTAACCATTGTCTCCGACCTTTATCAGTTGATTGCCGTTATAAGTCAAGTATAGATAATCCATCATATCTTGATAATCCCAACGATCAAGGTGCGTGATATTGCCATGGGCATCATAAGTAAATGTCTCGGAATACCAATAATCTCCCCATTCTCCATCCACGATACTATATGTTGACTTTAAGCGATTGGATTTATCGTAGTAGTACATATAACCATTGGTTTTATTGCCATAAGTCCAAGTGGTTGCAGAAATATTGCCGTTGTAATTAGTGCTTGCCACGCCATTACCTATCGGACACATCTGGTTATAAAAATATGTCTGCTCATAACCTGATGACTTGATTTTCGTAACTTGGTTACGGATGTCATAGTTAAATGCCACACTATCCATACCATTGTGTATATGACGGCTTTGAACTCGTCCTAATGCATCGTAGTTATAGGATTGTAGCAGCATTGGAGATTCATTGTTAAATGTATATGTAGTCGTTAGAGGTCGGTTGGCATGGTCATATGTGTAGTGATAATGCTCTGTAGTTGTTATCCCATCGCTAGTAGATTGACTTGACCATGTATCGGTGATGTTATTTACAAAGTCGTATTTAGTAGATAGCACATCATAACCTCCTAAATGATTGGTGGAACGGCTCTGAATCTCTCTACCACGATAGTCGTAATAATATACCGTTTCAGAATAATTACCCGAGCCATCTAAATAGTAAGTGCGAGTACCTGTGAGCAATCCTTTGGCATTAGTGGTATATGTTGCATTTCCTTCAAATGCTTGGAAAGACATATGACTTTGATTCTCATCCGCTACAAAAGTAAGAAAATCATAGGTGTCATAATAGTTAACGGTAAGTAATTCTGTTGGTTGGATGTGATAATATCCTCGTGAATATCCAGTATTAGTCATTGGATTATTTAGGCTACCTGTAGAGAATTGTTCGACGACATACCATTGGCTAAAACTCTCCATTAGTTCAGCGTGATTATTGCTCTTTGTATTTACCTCGGAGGTATAAATAAGTCTCTTTAATTTATCGTATTTATACACAGTCCAATAAGTACCTCGCTCGCGCTGATTACCTGTTTGATTCATTACAAGGCAATTGCTTTTATCATAGACCATTAATATGGGGTCACATCCTGGCAATCGCTTATAGATTTGATTGCCACGATTATCATACCTATAGATATATGCATACTTTTTCAGAACGTCTTCCGTATCACTATATGTACCATCAGTGATTTGATTTGCAGCTAAATGTGGTAATACATAGCATAGTTGGTTCAAATCGTTGTACACATAGTATGTGGTAGCATTATCTACTTTCTCCATGACAATTTGGTTGCGTAAGTTGGTGTAAACAACCTTGGCGATATTGTCTTCATCCTTCGTTTGTTTAACCCGTAACATACCTTTATGGTAGAAACCATTACACTCCAACAAACCGTCAGATGATACTCTGAATAGTTTGACCTCATTCGCATTATTTCCTCGTATAGCAAATGTTGTTTTGTGCGAGTTCATATCTGCACCTGCTTTTTGCAAACCCGCCACCTTGTTTTTAATGACGCCATTATCCCACGTTTCGGTGCTATAACTTTGCTCTACAAATGGGCGAGATTCGGTACTATAAAACTGCTCTACATTGCTTTTGAATGTATTCTTTGTTAAATGATCAATTTCTGTAACTATCGGTAGCCATTCCTTTGTAGGACGTGTGTATACATCATATTCTTGGAGTGTAACTAAATTATTTTGATCAGGTGCTTGATTGAGTAGAAATGTCAATGTGGGGCGATACATTCCATCGTAATAGGTACGTTTAACAGTTGCTTGTGATGGGTTGTTTAGAAGTTGGTCCGCATTTATGTTGCTCATGGCAACACGAGGAGTGATTTCTTGGATGAAATTAGTAGTTTCGATGCTCTCAGAATCTCCAAAGGGTAGAATATTACACCCCCAGAAATTGGTTGTCATATTACCTATTGAATTGTTTGTAATCTCCTTAGCATTGTACGCAACATTCCATCCGCTCCAATCCATATAATTATAGATTGCAGTTCCATTTGCATTGAAATTGACTTTGCGACGTTGAACAGAAAACACATCTTCAAGACACCCATCACTTGCGCTTATTGTCCCAGCATTTAATGCATAAAGATGACTTTCGGGAAAATCATTAGCAAATAAAGTAGAGTCACGTGTTTGACCATTAGCATCTTTCAAGACCAATGAAGTTTGTGTATTCGGAAGAATTATAAAGTTTTGAAATAGAGTTTCCAAATTATCCGAATTTTCTATTCCATACAACCAACAAAAATCCTCCTTGTAATGATCATATTCCTCTGAATCACTTGGGGCATACAAATACGTATCATTAGGCTTGTATGCAATGATAAGTGTTGACTGTGGAGGTATAACAACTCCATTGGGAATTTTGAATGTCTGTTTGGGGTGAACCGTTTCTAAGCTCCAACCACTGATGTCCGCTTCATTGTCGTACACATTGTACAATTCAATAAATTCACCTGCATTGTGAATGTATTTGCTTTGATCTTCGTTTAGCGGAGTGTCGTACATTATCTCCGTTATTACCACATAATCTGTGGCAAATAAATGAGATAAACAACTCACAAAGATGCTACAAATAATAATAACTCGTTTCATAAGATTTATTGATTTTTTATTTGATAATCAAATCGTTTCAATACTTTTTTTGCGCCATTCGCCATTTCATAGATTTCCTGAATTTGCCCAAAATCATCATACGTATAGTATTGTGAATATCCTTTAGAATCTGTATAAGATGTTATTCCTACCAACGGTTCATAAGTCATCGTGTTGATATTCGTTGATGGCAATTGGGTTCGCAAACTATTAACAACAGATAAATCTGGTGTATAGGATTGTTGCAATTGAGTAAGCCGTGTTTCGCCTAATTTATTTTTAATCGTTGCTAATGTAGCATTGGTAATTTCTGCAATAGGGTATTGAGCTCCATATGACCATAAATAAGTAGTTGTAAGATTGGTTTTATGATTGATTACTTCTACTATTTTATTGATAGTTGCGTCATAATGGTATGTTTCGAGCAGTTCCCATGTGATATTTGCGGTAGCTGGCAACGACGTCGGCGAAAGTAGAGGTGCAAATTTCTTAATAACACGGTATGCATTATCATACTCCAATTTATATGCATCTACCACATATCCATCCTTAGTAGTGATACATTGTTCGATTTTATTTGTATTGTCCTTGTATGTAAAATATTCAACTAACGTGTCTCCTTCTGATGTAATGTAAGTATGCGTTATAGGCATATCTGCATTTAACGCCGAAGAATACGAATTCGTGGCGTAAGTATAGGCGTGATATGTATTTGTCATTTCACCTGATGTGTATTGTGACATTACTCGTTTGTTATATGGTATGACACGATATTTTACCATTCCAAAGTTTTTGTATGGATTAATAGAACCATTATTGTTAGCATAATTAAAATTGAATTGTTGAAAATCAGCAATAGGGAATAATGCTCCTGTAGTGGTTGCTACATCCATTTGCTCTATGACTTCATAATCGTACAATGTAGTTTTGCATTCATCCGAGTATTCTACTTTTTTCAACAAATGCCCCCTTTGGTGTTTTTGAGAAGTAAGTTGTAACATATCAGACGGAATAAAGTTATCATAATCGGTATCATCTATATCCGAACAGCCAGCCATCGCTGAAGTACAATAATGATATTCAGTCCTATTCATTGGACCATATGAAGTTCCAGATGGATATTTAGCCACAGTTACCTCTGTAACATAACTATATTCAATGTGACCTCCACCATTTAGCGTATAAGGCAATCCATTTGATCTTAGTACTAACAGATATGGTTCATCACAGATTAGACCAGAAGCCCCCATGCCAGAAGGGTCACTCACTGATGTATGCATAGTCATGCGATACGAGGATGCATAACGAGGAGGATAAGATAGTACACCTGTAGAGTTGCCAAGAGAATCCACATATGTATATTCTTTTTTCATTAAAAGTTGATTTTTGTCGTAGTACTCGATATTTTTGATGCGAACACCACCGACTTTAGAAGCATCTGTTTCGCTAAAATCACACTCTTTGGGAGCTTGCATGCCGACCCAACTCCACTGAGAATAATCGTGAGGTTCCCACGCCAGTTTCACCTCTAAACCAGATGGATATGTGATGCTCGCCAACATATTGTTAGTGGCATAAGCCTCATTTGCATGTCGACTAGAAGCTCTATCGCGGGGTATTTCTCTCGGAGTGATGTTTAAGTAATCCATATCTGGAAATGTACCCTTAGAGTTTGGCGCATAATATCCCCAATGATCTTTTTCATCTTCCCCTACAGAACAAGATAAGTGATAAGCAAAATTATATCGTTGTGTTTGTCCCGTTTTGCCTTGGCGCACTATACTTTTCAACTTTGAGCGATTGTCATTTCCGCTATAAGTAAAGATGTATCGTTCTATTAACGTTTCACTATTTGATTTTTTTGCAAAGAGAGAAATACTATCAATACGATATACTGCATTCGCTACTGATGTTGTAGGAGAATAGTGGAATAGCAAACGACTATTCGGCGTATTTATAGCCTTAAGTAGTTTATGCTGATGATGAACAGTATCCATAAAATAATTGTGAGGTGTAATAAAATTGCACTCATAATCAAAGCCACCAGTCGATGTACGATACTCATATTGCGTATATGCATAATTATTAGGAGTTCGATGGCGTTGTTTTACCAATTGATAATCAAAAGTTACTACATCTCCCGCTGCTGACTGAATCGAACTTAACCACCATGCCGAATTGTATAGGCTCTTTTGTTGTTCAATATCATTCCAATTTTGTAACCACAAATCTGTAGCCACTTTATAGGGGTAGTATTGTTGCTCAATATCATTAAACATATATGTTAATCCATTGGCATCTGTGATTTGAAAACTATTTGTAGATTGCGTGATGCTACATCCTGTATTGGATTGTTTTTGAGACGCTTTGCCATTCACAAATGCGCCATATAATCCTTGTACAGAAAAAGTGAAATTATCAGGTGACGTATCAAAATGTCCCTCATCATATAGTTTCCCATATTCTTCCATCCATTGCAATAATTCCTTTTCTTGCGTGGTTGGTTGCCAAACCATAGCATTGGGGTCGCCATCCGAAATTCTTGCCTTCATCTTATTGATAAATTCATGAAACCGGTTATTACTACCAATACATCGGAAGTCATTTAAACGATTATATCCTGCAACTATTCCCTGCTGATATAATTCGTCTGGCAAACCCCGTACAATACGACTCACTACGCCACTTGCATTTAAGGTCCAGCCTAAACCAACAACGCCACACTCATCATCTACTTTAACTCCACCTCCATGATAACTGAGTGATACAGGCACTTCAATATCATTGTGTGTAATCGTAAATAATGGAATATTAATATTGGTTCTTCCTGTGTATAAATCTACTGGAATCTCTGCAAAATCTCCTAACGATTGTGCATTTGAAGATGGTTGTGAAATCTGCACAGCAGGATTAGTCTGTGCTTTATTACCAACAGCTAAAAGAGGGATACATCCTATTAGTAACACTACCAAAAGTAGATATTTTCTATGATTCTTCATAAAATTGCTATCATAAGATTTATTTAACTTCAAACTCACCAGCCATTACTATTCCAGATTCGGTATATATATACAACTCATAATCACCACTTTGTTGGATATACATAGTCGTCTCACCTACAAATTCTTCTTCAGCTATCAGATCACCATTTTCTTGGTCAATTACCTCTACATACGCGTGCTCATCTGCACCTGCATCAATAGATAATTGATTGCCATCAATAGAGGCATGAATACTATTACCATAGTTGGGTCTAATATACTCATCACTTTCTTTGCTATCCCATGGACGCATGGTAGCTATTTCGGTTAAGATGATTTCTTGTGCCGTCATCATTTCGGCGCGTGCATTGCAAATACCCAGTAAACACAATGCGAAAATTAGTAGTTTTTTCATTCGTGTAATTTTTAATTGGTTAATAACGTTTTGCGCAACCCACTCGGCTGAATTGCGGTGCAAAGGTACTGCCTTTTCGGAGTGTGTGCAAAAAATATAGCGCACAAAACAAAACTTGCAATCGCTTTATTATCAAGCGATTGCAAGTTTATCCTGCGCACAAATGCTAAAAAGGTGCTATTTTACTTAATCAGATATAGCCAAATCTATCAAAAAATCATATAAATTGGCAGCAGTAGTACCCAATTTCTGGGCTGTACGTTGTTTGAATGTGCGAATACCCACTGCTGAATAAATCATATATTCTGCTAATACTTTTGTACTCACATCGTGGTAAAGCAGACAATATATACACAGACGGATTTCTTTTTCTGATAGTTTTCTCTCTGCCAACTTATCCAATAAACAGAGCAATGACTGATTCAGCTCACTACGCATTTTTTCATAGTTGCTCCATTCTTTATTCGGTTTCGGATAGCGCGCACGGAAATGCTCCACATGTTGCACGAGTGCCTCCATGCGTTGGTCGCGTTGTTCCTCCAAGGTCTGATGGTATTCCATTTCGGCTTGCTGTACTGCTTCTGCCTGCGCATGTACCTCTTTTTTGGCTCTCTGCCAATACCACAATAGCACAACCACTAGCGAAATAGCCAACAATCCTGCTAAACAATATAGCAACACTCGCCATTGATATACCTCGCAATATGCCAAATACTCCTCAAACACTTGTATACCTTCCATAGAGTCCGCTTTCTTTACTTCTGCCTTGCGTTTCTCATCCATACGCAGACTGGCAAGACTATCGGCGGCTAATATGTCATTATTCAAAATAGCGTGCTTATGCAAAATATAATAGGCACTTACATTTGCACTCGGTACATCATTATATTCACCAACCACTTTCTGTGCATAATATACAGCCGAATCCATTTGACCCAAATCATAAAAAGCACCTGCCAAGAAACATGCTCTCCATGAATCTGTTATCGGATTCTTTCGTAAATAATAGATGATTGAGTCGGGTGAAGTAGAAGTATTTAATCTATAAAAATGATGAGTAAAAGCATCGTTCACCGAAAAGCGATAGACATCCGTCAACTGATACTGTGCTGCCAAACGCAACACGCTATCTGCCTCTTCAAAATCACATAACGCATCAAGCGAGCTCGCGACATCAAGCAACCCCCTCGCATAATATATTGTATCATCACATAACGAAAATTCCTCTAATGCTCGTTCATAAAACAATAGAGACAAACTATCTTGATTATAGTTTCCACAGATTCTACCTATGCACGAATTGACTCTTCCACGATAAATTGGGTCATCAATCTTTAGCCAGTCGGCTGCTACGTAACACTCCGCAGCACGTGCCACTTGGCTATAATCGTCCTCTAAGTTGCGCCCCATATAATAGAAGGCTTTGCCCAATGTACTGCGTTTGAAGGTTCTGCCCAAGGGGTTATTCAGCGTATGTATCACATCGCGCAACGCCATCGTGTCGTCATAGATCACATGCTGCGTCTGATCAATACTATCCGCCATAGCAATCACCGCGTCCGCAGCATGCCACCTACAAGAACTCATACCGCATGCCAAGCCACACATCAAGCCCAGCATGCAGACCCATCTGCATGCATTATACCACATATATTTTAGTGATTCCAGCATTTCTCTGCAAAGGTACAATAAAATAGGGATATACACAAATTTATTTTACTAATTCGGTAATTTGTGACTTCTTTGAAAAACAAGCGAGACTGTCGGTGTGACAGTCTCGCTGATGATTGGATATCGGATATTGGTTATCGGATATCGGTGTTGCGGGATTAATCCTCGTCCTTTTGGGTTGCTTCGTACTCCTTGATGAGTTTGTCTTGTACGTCGCCTGGAACGAGTTCGTAGCTCTTGAACTTCATCGTGAAAGTAGCACGACCACCTGTGAGAGAAGACAATGTAGTAGAGTAAGAACTCATCTCCTTCAAAGGAACCAATGCCTTCAAGGTGGTGAAGTTCTTCTCTGTTTCCATACCGAGCACCATACCGCGGCGACCGTTGATGTCAGACATCACATCACCCATGATCTCGC
>ERZ808048.183-NODE-183-length-13144-cov-9.606490_pt1 | contig 13144 bp, 10 predicted proteins | sample MGYA00380197_ERZ808048 | MGnify/ENA primary metagenome ERZ808048 (study PRJEB31490, sample SAMN06133377) | cow dung metagenome | isolation source: M1 | host: cow | place: China: Chengdu | collected 2015-05 ... | reverse complement strand
TCCATAATGGCCATCAGCTGCACGGTATTGTAGCCTGCTTCCTTGATTCTGGGCAGGGTGTAATCCGCAAACTCCCGGTAGGTGCCGACGTGACCGTGCTCCTGAGCCATACCCACATGGGCTTCGTAAATATAAAGTGACTTTTCGCCCTCAAAGCCTTCGTCCGTCCAGTCGAACTCCTTCCGATCGTCAACCACCTCCGCGCACCAGGCGGTGGTATCTACGTCCTGAACCACCCGGCGGGCATATAACGGAATGTGTTCGGTGCGGGTAAAATTGGCGTCCACGATGGTTTTGACCTTACAGCCTTCCCACAGAGCATTGTCTCCTTCCAGAAACAGCACCCAGCAGCCATCGCCATAGCGAAGCATCGGATACTCGGTCCAGTTCCAGTTATTGAAGTCACCGGTCAGATACAGCTGATGGGCATTCGGTGCCCATTCCCTGTAGACCCAACCTCCGTCCACATGATGGATGCCAAAATAATTATGGGCACTTGCAAAGTCATTCAGTTCGCCGCCATGGGGCAGCAGCCGGGCTTTGGTGTCCCTGTAAAGCTGCATCCGGTAATCGATGTCCCAGGCAAAGTCCTGCAGCTGAGGATTCAGTTCCAGTAATCTGTACATTGCGTATCTCCTTTATTTTCCGAAAGCATCCAGTGCCAGCTTGAAGGCACCATAAGCACCTGCATCATTGAACAGAGATGCCAGTGCAAACTTCGCGCCGCTTGCTGCGTGGAATACATACTTGTGGAAGGATTCTTCCACGCCATCCAGCAGAACCTGACCGGCCTTGCTGACACCGCCGCCAAGAACCACCACTTCCGGGTCCACTGCGCTGCAGAGGCTGCCCAGGAACTGACCCATGTAGTCGTAGAACTTGTTCAGAATTTCCTTTGCAGCAGCATCTCCGGACTTGGCTGCATCGAAGACATCCTTTGCAGCAATGTTTGCTACAGTCCGAAGGGAAGAATCGTCCGCATATACTGCCAGATACTCTCTTGCCAGGCGTGCAATACCGGTCGCAGAGCAATACTGCTCCACACAGCCAAACTTACCGCAATTGCAGGGGATGGTTTCTGAGGGGTTCAGAACCATATGGCCGATTTCTGCACCGGAACCATGGGAACCATGGAGCAGATTACCGCCAATGACGATACCGCCGCCGACACCGGTACCCAGAGTCACAAAAACCATGTTCTCACAGCCAGCGCCGCCGCCCTTCCAGTATTCGCCCAAAGCAGCAACATTGGCATCGTTACCGGCCTTTACATGGAATCCGGTGAGAGAAGACAGGGTTTCGGCAATGTTGAAAACACCCCAGCCCAGATTGATGCATTTATTGACAACACCCTTACCATTGACAGGTCCGGGAACACCAATGCCCAGACCCAGAATGGACTCGGATGCGATATCGTTCTTATTCAGATAATTCTTAACAGAATCTGCGATATCCGGCAGAATCTGTGTGCCGTTATTTTCAGTATTGGTGGGGATCTCCCATTTGTCCAGCATGAAACCGGTCTCGTCAAAAAAAGCAAGCTTCACAGTGGTTCCGCCTACATCGATACCAAAGCCATATCGCATAAGATGATCTCCTTAATATTATTTCAATTCAGGTACCTCTAAAACGCAGTAAAAATAAGAACACAGGAAGGAAGTCAACAAGATTTTAGGAAGGAGGTTCTGTTTTAGAGGTACCCTTTATATCAACACTCCAGCATTTCCAGAGTGCAGGTCGCCGCAATGGATTTGCGGATCGCTGCCCGGAGGGGCAGCACAGCATTGGGAGTGACAGAAAGTTCATCAATACCCAGAGCCAGGAAGGTCGGCAGCAGGCTCAGGTCTGCACCCAGTTCACCGCAGATACCGATCCAGATACCGGCATTGTGGGCGGCGTCCGCTGCCATTTTTAATGCCCGCAGAACTGCGGGATGGTGGGGATCATAGAATTTGCCCAGATCATTGGCCTGGCGGTCACAGGCCAGGGTGTACTGGGTCAGATCGTTGGTGCCCACGGAGAAGAAATCCACATATTTAGCCAGATCCTCTGCAATGAAAACAGAGGAAGGTGTCTCAATCATGATACCGATTTCTGTCTCCGGATCAAAAGGAATACCCTCGGCAGTCAGTTCCTTCATCACGCTCTGGCAGGCACGCTTACATTCCTTGACTTCCCAGACTGAGGTGATCATGGGGAACATGATCGCAACCTTACCGTAAGCAGAAGCACGATACAGAGCCCGGAGCTGGGGTTTGAACACTTCGGGACGATTCAGGCAGATTCGGATGGCACGAACACCCAGAGCAGGATTTTCTTCCTTCTTCATATCGAAGTAATCCACCTGCTTGTCTGCGCCAATGTCCAGGGTACGGATAATAACCCGCTTGCCGCCCATGGCGGAAGCAACCGCCTTATAGGCCTGGAACTGTTCTTCTTCGGTAGGATAATCATTGGCCGCCAGATACAGGAACTCACTGCGGAACAGTCCAATTCCCTGTCCGTCATTATTCAGTACAGCCGCTACATCTTCCGGAGAACCAATATTGCAGTAGACATTGATTTTCTTACCATCCAGGGTCACATCTTCCTGTCCCTTCATGGTGGCAAGTATTTCTTTCATTTCCTGCTGTTTATTATACTTCTCCCGGATCTGTGCATGGGTCAGCTCGTCCGGATCGAGAACTACACTGCCTGTCTCACCGTCCAGGTAAGCCACACGTCCGGCATATTCTGCTTTCAGAGCGTCGCCAAGACCGCAAATGGCTGGAATTCCCATGGTACGGGCCAGAATAGCAGTATGGGAATTGGAAGATCCGCCTTGCGTTACAAAACCCAGAATTTTGGATTTGTCCAGCTGGATGGTCTCGGACGGTGCCAGATCATCAGCTGCCAGAATAATCGGTTCCTCAGAGTCAATGCCGCCTTCCACAATCCCCATCAGATTATTCAGAATCCGCTGGGAGACATCCCGGATGTCTGCAGCACGGGCCTGCATATAGGCATCATCCATGGCAGCGAACATAGCTGCAAACTGCTCTCCGGCCATCTGAACAGCATATTCCGCATTACAGCCCTCTTCCTCCAGACAGGAGAGAATACATTCCACATAGTCTTCGTCTTCTACGAACATGGCATGAGTGTCAAAGAGGATGGCAATTTCTTCACCGGCATCTTCTCTTGCTTTTTCAGCCAGAATGTTCAGCTGCTGCACAGTAGTTTCCTGAGCCTGAGCAAGCCGCTGTTTCTCGGCCTCCACGTCCTCAACCTGCCGCATCGCTACAGTAGTGTCCGGGCGCTGGAAGAAATACAGCTTTCCTTTAATAACACCCTTGGAAACACCTTTTCCCTGCATTAAGATCATGCTGATTTCTCCTTTTTACAGCACATCCTCGAAGTACTGGTACAATACATCGAGCAACTCCACTTCAGAGGGACCATCCGTCGTTACAGTTACCGCATCCCCCTTGCGGATGCCCATGGTGGCAACCTTCATAGGGCGGGAAATATTGGCGCTGCGGGTACCCATTTCCAAAATGGCCGTGGTGTCAGGATAACATCTTGCCAGTTCTGCCAGACGACCGGCAGGGCCAAAATGCATTGCAAAATCCGCCTGGATCACGTAAGTAAACTTCTGCATGATGAAACTCCCTCCATTACAGGTTGTTATTTACAAACTGAGACATGGCAATGATGGCAGCGTCTTCGCTGGCTCCTTCTGCAGTAATAGTGATCTCAGCACCCTGCTTGACACCCAGGCTCATGAGCTTCATCAGAGAGGCGGCCTTGGCTTCCTTGCCGTTGTAGGAGAAGATAATGCTGGTATCGGCATATTCCTTTGCCAGCTTTGCAATCAGACCGGCAGGACGGGCGTGGATGCCCCGGGGATCTTTTACGGTATGTACATAGTTCTTCATAGGATTATCCTCCAGATATATCAGTCATTTTTATAGTTTTTCCAGTTCATGCGGCCATATCGCATGGTCTGTGTCAGAATTTCTTTCTGCAGCTGCTCGCTCAGCAGCGCTTTTCTTGCTCTCCAGCGCCAGTTGCAGCCCAGGGTGGAGGGCTTGTTTGTACGGCAGGTATTGTCCAGGCCAAGGTAATCCTGGATCGGGATGATGCACCACTTTGCCACACTGCTCATCGCCAGAGCAATAAAGGGCTTGTAGATTTCCTCTTCCGGTGTATAGTAATCGCAAAGATAGTTTCGTGCCAGCGATCTGTCTTCGGTACAAATGGTTTCAAACCACCCCACAACGGTTTCGTTGTCGTGGGTTCCTGTGTAGACGACTGCATTTTCCGTATAGTTATGGGGCAGATAATCGTTGGCGGATCCGGAATCCCGGGAATCAAAGGCAAACTCCAGTACCTTCATGCCGGGGAAACCGGAATCACGAACCAGCTGACGGACAGAATCCGTTACATAGCCCAGGTCTTCCGCAATGACTTCATGCCATCCCAGGTTCTGCTCAACGCAGCGAAACAGATCAATACCGGGGCCCTTTTCCCAGTGACCGTCCACAGCCGTTTCCGCACCATAGGGAATGGAGAAATATTCGTCAAAGCCACGGAAATGGTCAATACGGGTCACATCATAAAGCTGGAATACATACCAAAGTCTGCTCAGCCACCACTGATAACCGGTCTGCTTGTGATAGTCCCAGCGGTACAGGGGATTGCCCCAAAGCTGACCCGTTGCAGAGAAACCATCGGGAGGACAGCCTGCGACAGCCGTGGGAACATTGTTTTCATCCAGCTGGAACAGTTCCGGATGTGCCCAGGTATCAGCGGAGTCCATGGCAACATAAATAGGAATATCACCGATAATCCGGATATGATTCTCATTGGCATAGGCTTTCAGACGCCAGTACTGCTTAAAGAACCAGTATTGCAGGAACATCTGGAACTCAATGTCAAAGTAAAGTTCCCGACGATAATAGTCCATGGAATATCCCCAGCGCAGGCGGATATCCTGAGGCCATTCATTCCAGCACTGACCTTTAAAGAAATTTTTCAGTGCCATGAACAACGCATAATCATCCAGCCACCAGCGGTTTTCCGCTACGAAGCGCTGATAGTCAGAATCCTGGCTGATATTGCTGCGCTCATAGGCCATGGACAGAAGGATGTAGCGGTTCTGATACTGGTCCTCATAGTCAATATCATCTTCATCATCCCCAAAGTCCATGCTGTCGCATTCTTCCCGTGTCAGCATTCCCTCCTCGATCAGTTCTTCCAGATCAATAAAGTAGGGATTGCCCGCAAAGGTGGAAAAGGACTGATAAGGGGAATCGCCATAGCTGGTAGGATGGATCGGCAGGATCTGCCAGTAGGTCTGGCCTGCTTCCTTCAACCAGTCAATGAAAGCGTATGCTTCCTTGGAAAAACAGCCAATGCCGTATTTACCCGGCAGGCTGGTGATAGGCATCAAAATGCCTGCTGCTCTACTCATAGAGTTACTCCTTTATTTCGATCAGAACACCATAGTGATCCGAGACCACCGGTTCTTTCAACCCGTTAAATACCACACGGGAGGAAAGAATTTCTTTCTTTTTATTGCACCAGATATAATCCAGGCGCATACCATCTACTTTTTTTCCTGCCAGCTTTTCCCGCCATCCGTCAATAACACCGGGAACCGTGATGCCGCAGTCTTTAAATTGCGCAATCTGGTAGGTATCAATCCAGCCGCATGCCGTCACATGTTCATAACTCTGACCGGGAATCACATCCGGTGCATTGAAATCGCCCATCAGCCAGACACTGCCGCACATCCGCTTGGATGCAATACAGCAGTTCAGCACCTTCCACTGGTCCAGGAAGCCTTCGGATGCATCGTCCCACCAGCCCATGTGCACACTGTAAAACCAATCATCAAAGCCCTCCACCTGAACGCCCAGCACAGCCCGGGTGCGCCAGTTGTGATAATCATTGACTTTACTGATAGGGAATTTGTCCACACAGCGGATCGGTCTTCCCAAACTCAGAATCGCAACACCCTCATCATATTTGCCGTACCCCAGCTTAATGGGAAGCCAGGCCCAGTAACAGGCAATGCCTGCCTGGCGCAGCCGGTTTGCCACCACTGCCGCATGATTGTCCTTCCGGATTTTCATGCAGCCGGGAACGGGATACTGTCCTTCCAGCAATTCCATTTCCATCAATTCTGCATTTGCAGTCTGGTTGACCTCCTGCATAGCGATGATATCAGGCTGTTCCTTCAGTATCCCTTCTACAAACCAATCCAGTTTCTGCTGGTAGTTATCCTCCTGAAGAGAATGTGTATTCAGAGTCAGAATTTTCATAATACCCACCCCTTGCGGCGAGTTGCCGCTGACAGTTCGTTTTGTACCCAGCCGGTACGGCACCCCCATAGGATGCCGCCCGACCGGAAGTACCGCAATAAACTTCAGTATGAATCTTTACAGAATATCGTTAATATCAGATTTCAGCACATCTGCTTTGGGACCATAAACAGCCTGGATGCCATTGTCCTTCTTAATCAGACCCAGTGCACCCTCAGCCTTCCAGGCAGTCACATCGGCAACCTTTTCCAAATCCTTGACAGTCACACGCAGACGGGTCATGCAGGCATCCACCAGAGTGATATTCTCGCGGCCGCCCAGCAGCGCAATGATCCGCTCTGCCTGGGTATTGCCGGAAGCCTTATTCTCTCCGGCCTCCACTTCTTCGCCCTCGTCGGTATAGTTGCCCAGCCGACCGGGAGTTGCATACTTGAACTTCTTGATCATGAAGTAAGCCACAAAGTAGCCGATTGCCAGGAATGCAGCGCAGCAGATGATAAAGTTAATGATGTCGCCGCCCAGGCCTGCCTTCAGAGACATGGGAACACGGGTAGCAAACTCCAGGTTGCCGAAGGAATGCAGTCTCAGATCGATGACGCCAGCCATGGCAAAAGCACAACCCTGCAGCAGAGCGTAAATAATGTAAAGAGGCAGCGCGCAGAACATGAACATGAACTCCAGAGGCTCGGTAACACCGGTCAGGAACACAGCAAGAACAGTGGAGATGAACATGGAGCGGTAATTCTTTTTCTTGTCAGCATCCACATGACGGTACATAGCCAGAGCAATACCGGACAGCAGACCTGTTGCACCGATCATCTGACCAACCTTGAAGCGTGCAGGGATCACAGTTGCCAGCAGATTTTCGTAAGCGGCCACGTCACCTGCATCCTTAAAATTGATCAGGTCGGTGATCCATGCCAGCCACAGGGGGTCCTGTCCGTAGACCATAGCACCGGCATTGACACCGGTCTGGATCATGTACTCACCGCCAAAGGAGGTATAGTTCATGGGAATGGTAAGCATATGGTGCAGACCGAAAGGCAGCAGGAGACGCTCCAGAGTGCCGTAAATAAAGGGAGCCAGGATGGGGGAAGTTTCAGAGGAATTGGCGATCCAGACGCCGAAAGCATTGATGCCGGTCTGAACAACAGGCCATACCAGAGCCATCACCAGGGAGACGATGGCGGAGTAGTAGATCACAGCCAGAGGAACAAACCGCTTGCCGTTGAAGAAGGCCAGTGCATCCGGGAGCTTACGGAAGTTATAATACTTATTGTAGACCATACCGCCTACAAAACCGGCGATGATGCCTACGAAAACACCCATATTCAGTGCAGGAGAGCCCAGAATATTGGTAAAGTAGTTCTCCACCAGCATGCTCTGGCCGAAGAAGGAGTTAACGGTTGCACCTGCGGTAGTCAGCATATCGCTGGTCACACCGAATACAGCACCGGTAATACGGTTGATCAGGATAAAAGAAATCACGGCTGCAAAAGCACCGCCGGAGCGTTCCTTTGCCCAGGAGCCGCCGATGGCAGCAGCAAACAGAATGTGCAGGTTGGTAATGATGGCCCAACCGATATTCTCCATGGTAGAGCCAATGGTGATCGCAAGGCCAATATCGGCCATCTGCAGCAGCTTGCCCAAGCTCAGCATAATACCAGCCGCAGGCATAACCGCAATAACCGTCATCAAAACCTTGCCCAGCTTCTGGAGGAAGTCGAAGTTGATGCCCTTCTTTGCAACAGGCTCCACTGCTGCAGGCTCTGCTGCAGTGACGGTTTCCTCCTTGCCCAGGGTGATCACAGTATTCTTACCTGCTTTGACATTACCGGTCATCGTACGCATCGGAATATCTTCGGCACCTTCGCAGATGAGCACAGGGGTGATGGCAGGAACACCCTTGCTCTCCAGAAGCTTCAGATCAATTTCTGCCACCAGCTGGCCTGCTTTGACTTTGTCTCCTTCCTTGACATGAGGCGTGAAGCCCTCGCCCTTCAATGCAACGCTGTCCAGGCCAACATGGACCAGGATCTCCAGACCGTCCTCGGAAGTGAAACCATAAGCATGGAGGGTTTCTGCTACGCTGGCGATTTCGCCATTCACAGGTGCGTAGAGTTTGCCGTCGGTGGGAATGATTGCGATGCCGTCGCCCAGAATCTTCTGGGAAAATACATCGTCGGGAACCTGTTCCAGAGGAACAGCCTGGCCGCTGAGAGGTGCCAGGATGGACTTTCGTCCCGTATCGGTTTTGCTGCTCATTCGATAACCCCTTTTCATAATTTGCAGAAACTTCTGCATTAGTTATGCAACTATAGTACATCTCGAAAGAAATGTTTTCAACCATAATTTGCACACTTCGTGCAAATTCGTGCAATTGCACAATTTTCGTGTCTTCCATTATACATTTCCATCAAATGCGCAAATTTCTTATTTAAATTGTAATATTCATTTGACTTTTGCTCCATTATGTTATAATATTCTATAAAGAAACACATATTTTCACAACGCAACTTTATGCAACAAAGGATGATCAGAATGCCAGTAACCATTAAAGATATCGCAAAACGTGCCGGAGTCTCCCCTTCTACGGTTTCCCGTGTGTGCAACAACCATGCATCTATCAGCAAAGAAACAAAGGAACGTGTACAAAAAATCATTGACGAGCTGGGATACGAGATTCCTGCCTCGCAGGATGAAGCGCCTGTACAGCCCATCCGAAGTGTTGGAATCGTTCTCCCCCCTTCTGACCGGGAAACTTATGAAAATTCCTTTTACCTGAAAGCCATCCGCGGAATCAGTCAGGTCTGCAACCAGCGTCATGTTGCAACCAGCATCATTACCGGACTGGATTACGAAGAAATCCTGCGTTCTGTGCAGGATCTCCATCAGAGTGACAGCATCGACGGTTTCATTATGCTATATTCCCTGTCGAATGATATTGTCGTCGATTACCTGTGCGAGCACGGACTGATGTACGTCATCATCGGAAAGGCCGGGGATCTTGCCTATCAGACGGTTTGCATCGATAACGATAATCTCCAGGCCAGCAGAGAGGCTACCAATTATCTGTACAATCTGGGACACAGAAGAATTGGTTATATCGGAAGCACACATCCCTATCTCTACGCAGCTGACCGCCGTGCCGGCTATCAGCTGGGACTGTTTCTGAATGGTTTGCCTGTACGTTCGGATTATTTCATCGAGATGGAAAGCGTGAACTCCCATGCCGCCATGGACTTAAAGGAACTTCTGAGTAAAGAAGAACGTCCTACCGCATTTGTTGTCAGTGACGATCTGCTGGCACTGGCCCTGGAACGGGTATGCGCCCAAATGGGGCTTTCCATTCCGGACGACGTTTCCATCATTGCCTTCAACAATTCTCTCTATGCACAGCTTGCTTCTCCGCAATTGACTGTTGTGGACATCAACTCCTATCAGCTGGGCCAGGAAGCTGCCAATCGGATTCTGAACCATATGGAAAACCCGGATCTTCCCGCTACCAAGGTGATCGTCCCCTATCGGATCGTAGAGCGCAGCAGCTGCAAACGGATCGAAATTGTATAAAAAAAGAGTGTCCGTCTTTTCAGACAGACACTCTTTCTGTTTATTGTGCGAAGTTACTTCGTCAGAACCACAACCTGCGCAGGAGCCAGTGTGAGTCTGTTTTCGGAAATCCTTACGGTATCATTGGTCAGCAGGCAGCGGCAATCTCCAAAGAAATCATCCGAAATTACAGCAGATTCTTTGCCAAAGTTTGCAATTACCATCACTTTTTTCTGTCCCAAGCTGCGGCAATAGGCCAGAATTTCCGTTTCCTCCTCCAGCACAGGATGGAAGTCGCCATAAGTAAACAGTTCCCGGAATTCCTCGGATTTTCTCAGTGCAATGAGCTTTCTGTAGAAATTCAGAATGGAGTCTTCCTGCTTTTCCTGCAGCGCTACATTCACAGAAGTGTAGTTAGGATTGACCTTCAGCCAAGGGGTACCGCTGGTAAAGCCTGCATTGGAAGAATCGTCCCACTGCATTGGAGTCCGGGCATTGTCCCGGCTGAAACGATAACAGGCTTCCAGCGCCTCTTCTTCGCTCAGACCTGCCTCCAGCGCCAGACGATACTCACTTATGGTATTGATATCATTGTATTCCTCTACACTGTTCATAGGGCAGTTCGTCATGCCGATCTCCTGTCCCTGATACAGGAAGGGCAGTCCCCGCAGCAGCATACTGACGGTTCCCAGCATTTTCATGCCCATTTCATTTTGGGCATATTCCGGCAGGAAGCGGGAGCTTCCCCGGGGTTCGTCGTGGTTCTCAATGATATTTGCCAGAAAACCTATATCCAGGCACTCCATCTGAGACTGAAATACCGTTCTACGGAAATCATCAAAGGCAATTGTCTTATTGCGGTACCAGCCGCCGGGACCATCGGAAAGACAGTTGGCTGAGAAGTCGAACATGGTGGAGAAATGACCATTCTCACCAACAAAGGCTTCCAGTTCTTCCCGCTTCATGTTGAATACTTCGCCAACAGTAAATGCATCATATTTTGCAAAGGTATTTTTCTTCAGATCCTGGAGCTTCTCACCAACACCATTCACACTTTCCACCATCCGCACCACTGAGGCAAGTCCATCAGCCCCATCCGGTGCATAGCTGGGAAAGTCCAGATCCTTCTGAATATTGATGATGGCATCGATCCGGAAACCGGCAAGACCCTTCTCCAGCCACCAGTTGACCATGGTGTACAGTTCCTGCAGAACCTTGGGATTCTCCCAGTTCAGGTCCGGCTGCTGCACTGCATAAGCATGAAAGTAATACAGATCCTCATATCCGGCTACCGGTTCCCAGGTGCTGCCTCCAAAATAGGCCCGGGTATTGCTGGGAGGCTGGCCATTCACTCCCTTACGGAAGTAGAAATATTCACCATACTCACCGTAGGGATCTTTCAGCGCCTTTTGGAACCATTCATGCTGATCGGAGCAATGATTGATGACCAGGTCCATAACGATATGCATGTCCCGCTTCTTTGCTTCCGTCAGAAGTTCGTCAAACTCCTCCATCGTGCCAAAAGAAGGATCAATCGCATAATAGTCTGAAATATCGTAACCCTGATCCACAAAAGGAGACCGATAAATTGGTGAAATCCAGATAATGTCGATGCCTAAGTTTTTCAGATAATCCAGCTTGCTGATAATGCCTCTCAGATCGCCCATACCGTCACCGTTGGTATCACGGAAACTCTTGGGGTAGATCTGATAAGCGACTTTATCGTGCCACCATTTTCTGGTAATCGCCATGTTGGCACACCTCTTTTCAAAAATAATAAGCAACAGCAGGAGGGGCACCGCCCCTCCCTTTGTATGTTAAAAATCAGCCCTTAACGGCACCGGCAGCGACACCCTTGATGATGTGCTTCTGGGCGAACATGTAAACCACGATGATGGGGATGATGGACAGCATGATGACTGCCATAGTAGCACCCAGGTCAACGGTGCCGTAGGAGCCCTTCAGATACTGGACATGGATGGGAATGGTCATGTACTTGGTACGGTCCAGGACCAGGTAGGGCAGCAGATAGTCGTTCCACACCCACATCAGCTCCAGAATACCCACAGAGATCAGAGTGGGCTTCAGCATGGGCAGAACCACGTTGAAGAAGGTACGGACAGGGCCGCAGCCGTCGATGGCAGCAGCTTCCTCAATTTCCAGAGGCAGACCCTTGACGAAGCCAATGAACATGAAGATGGCCAGACCTGCACCGAAGCCCAGGTAGACGATGGGGATGGTCCAGGGGGTGTTCAGATTCAGCTTGTCAGCAGTGAAGGTCAGGGTGAACATGACCATCTGGAAGGGCACGATCATGCTGAACAGGCACAGATAGTAGAAAATGTTGCTGACTGCGGACTTGACGCGGGCAATGTACCATGCGGACATAGAGCAGCACAACAGAATCAGCGCCACGGAAGCCACAGTGATCAGCAGAGAATAGCCGACAGACTGCAGGAAGGGGTAGTTGCCGAAGGTCATGCCCTTGATGTAGTTGGCGAAACCAACATAGCTTTCCTCATTGGGCAGAGCGAAGGGATTCAGGTTGACGAAAGAGTTTTCCTTGAAGGAGTTGATAACCACTTCAAAGATGGGGAACAGCCACACAATGGACAGAGCGACAAAAACGACAGTCAGAACCTTGCTGATGGGAGTATACTGCTCGATTTTCTTGGTCTTGTTAGCCATTACTGCTCAACCTCCTTGCTGCGGGTTGCCCACTGCTGGGCGATGGCCAGGACAGCCACCAGGATGAAGAAGATGACGGCCTTGGCCTGGGCCACACCGTGCCAGTTCTTGTTGATGTTGTAGGTAGAGTAGATGTTCAGTGCCAGCAGTTCGGTGACGTTGACCTTGGCCTTGTCCACGATGATGGAGGGCAGACCACCAGTCAGTGCCATGTTCTGGTCGAACATCTTGAAGGAGTTGGTCAGAGTCAGGAAGGTACAGGTTGCGATAGAGGGCATCACGTTGGGGATGATGACCTGGAACAGGGTCTGGGAACCGGTGGCGCCGTCGATCTTGGCGGCTTCCAGCATATCCTCAGGCACAGCCTGCAGACCTGCAATGTAGATGATCATCATGTAACCGATCTGCTGCCAGGCCACCAGGATCACCAGACCCCAGAAACCGTAAGTGCCGTTGGCAGTCAGATAGGTGCCGTAGTTCTTCAAGATACCGTCAAAGATCATGGACCAGATATAGCCCAGGACAACGCCGCCGATCAGGTTGGGCATGAAAAAGACGGTACGGAACAGGTTGGCGCCACGCATCTTCTGGGTCAGCGC